>Ga0208492_1001105_pt1 | contig 18432 bp, 16 predicted proteins | sample Subbioar_CSW14AB_FD_184820 | JGI IMG/M metagenome (GOLD analysis project Ga0208492, IMG submission 184820) | Serpentinite rock and fluid subsurface biosphere microbial communities from McLaughlin Reserve, California, USA - CR12Mar_CSW14AB (SPAdes) | ecosystem: Environmental > Terrestrial > Deep... | reverse complement strand
GACGAAGAGCAGCGAAGCCACCCCGATTGCGAGGAAGTAACCGCGACGTTCGAGTTGGCGATCCTTGCGCGCTCGCGCCAACAGATCCTTCGTCTCGTTCGCGAGCGTCTTTGCTTGGTTCGCGTCGTCGGTGAGCTGTTGGAGGTTCAGGCTGTGGACCGTGGTGATCAGCCGGATCTTCGCGGTGTGCAGCTTGTCGACCGTGTAGCTCGCATCAGGGACGAGCAGCCCCGCGTTCTTGGCGTCGGCGAGGTCGATGATCGCGGCGTGCTCGGCGTTCTGTACCTCGTCGAGGATCCTGGCGATGTCCATCGAGACGGTCTTCGGCTTGTCGTCCTTGCTGTGGCACTTGCTGCACGCGGAGTCGGGCGTCATGCCCGCGAGCCAGCTCGTTCGGGTCACGTCGTGATCGCCGTGGCAGGGTACGCAGTCGGGGAGCCCGAGCTTGCGGAACGCGCGCGAATGCGGGCTCTCGAGGAAGTACCGGCGCTCGTCGCGATGGCAGCGGTCGCACAGCGCGGCGACGCTCGCAGTGCCGGGCAGCGTGCCGGCATGCGGACTGTGACAGCCGGTGCAGACCGGCGCGTTGTCGTGACCCCCGGCGAACGCTTTGCCGTGAACGCTCTTGGCCCACGCATCGGGCTGCGTCGCCACGAGCCCGTACGGCTTCATGAACTCCGCGTTGCCGTGGCACTTGGCGCAGAGCTCCTTGACGTGACGCTTGTTCACCTGCGCGTCGGGCGACGAGACCGCCTGGATTCCGTGCGAGCCGTGACAGGTGGTGCAGGTGGGCGAGTTGCTGTCACCCGCACCGGCCATCTTGCCGTGCCGACTGAGCTCGAAGAGCTTGCGCTGATCGACGCTCAACCGCGCATTGAAGCGGCGGACGAAGGTCGGGTCCTCGTGGCACCCGCCGCAGATGGCGGCGATCTGCTGGTGCGTCGGCCTCACGATGAAGCCCGCCGTCTTGTCGTGGGCCTGCACCGTCGGGTCGGACGCATTGCCCTTGTGACAGGCGACGCAGCCGATGCGCTCGTCGTGGTGCACGCTCCGCGCGAACTCCTCGGCGACCTTGCGCAGCTTGGCGTCCGGCAGCGAGAGGTGGCACGTCGCGCAGGTGTTGAGATCGCGCTCGGGACGTTTGGGCTTGGGCGCGTCTTCGTTGGCGGAACCCGAGGTCGCCGGCGCGGCCGATGCGCTCGCCGAAGCGGACGCGCTCGCCGAAGCCTTGGCGGCGACGGGCGTGTCTGCCGACGTCGAGCACGGTGCGCTCACGACGAGCGCGAGCGCCAGCACCGCGAGGAGCTTGTGCTTATAGCAACGCATGGCCCGTCAGGACGAGGAACACCACGACGAGGACGGCCCCGACGTACGCGGTGATCTTCGAGCCTCTCCGATCGATGAGGGGGAGCGCAGCGGCGAACAAGAGGAGCACCGACAGGGCGCCGAGGATGAACTGCGGGCTCTCGAGCCCGAGCAGCCGCGGCGGCGCGGAGCGGAGGAGATCGTGGAGGAAGAGGAAATACCAGGGCGGTCGGACATCCCCGGTGGTGGCGCCGGTCACCAGATTCGCGGGCGTGCCGACGGCGATGGGCGCGAAGGTGGCGAGCGAGATGATGGCTGCGAGCACCGCGGTGCACGCCGCGGCGAGGCGCACGAAGAAGTCCGGGTACACCGGGATGCTCGGGCCTTCGACCGGCTTGCCGCGAGGCACGAACGCGACGTGCAGCGCGAAGAGCAGCGTGGTCATGGCGGGGAGCACGCCGGTGTGGAAGCCGTACGCGTGATTGAGGCTCCACGGACTGAGGTCGGTCCCTCCGCGCAGCATGCGTTTGAGCCACTGCCCGAAAAACGGTCCGTGACCGACCATTTCGCTGCTCACCCGCGCCTGCAGGTAGGCGTTCTGGCTCCACGGGAGGATGGCACCCGTGAACGCGAGGAACACCCCGACCAGGAGGAGGGCGAGCCCCGTCCACCACACGAGCTCCTTCGGCTCCTTGTAGCTGCGCATCACCAGGGTGAGCGCCATGTGGACGAAGAGCATCGCCACGAAGGCCTGGCTGCTCCACGCGTGGACCCCGCGGACCAGGTTTCCATACGGGAGTCGGCCGGCGATGGCGACGACCGAGGCGTGCGCCTGCAGCGGGTCGGGCCGGTAGGGGAGCATGAGGAGGATGCCGCTCGCCACCTCCACGAGGAACAGCATGAGGAGCACGCCGCCGACGTAGTGGGGGATGCTCCAACTGCCGATCCTTCGCTCGCGCAGCCGGTCGACGACCGCGGGCGCCCCGGTGCGGTCGGAGACCCATTTGCGCATGGAATCGAGCATGCGAGTCAGGCCTCCGTGATGGTCACGATGCCATTGAGAACGTGAACGACGAATGCATCGAGCGGTCTTGGGGGGGGCCCCGCGATGTTTTGCCCCTCGAGCGAATACACGCCTCGATGGCACGGACACTCGATCTGCTTATTTTGCGTCGAGTAAGCGACGACACATTGCAGGTGCGTGCAAACGGCGCTGAACGCGCGAAAAGTGCCGTCATCGAGGCGGATGACCAGGACGGGACGATCGCCGAGCAGCACGGTCTTCGCGGTGCCGGGGAAGAACTTCTCCGCCTCACCCGCATTGGCGATTCGCTCACTCGCCTCGTCGCGCGGCGTCAGGAATCGGACGACCGGATACGCGGACATCACGCCGAGCGCCGTCGCAGTTCCGGCGATCGAAGTCCCGAGAAAGTCGCGCCGGTCTCCGCCCTTTGGGGCGTCGTCGCCCATCGGTCACCCCCCGTGTTCAGTGGCTTGCGCCACGCCCGTTTGGGAGGCGCCCTCGCAACAGACGTGCCGTCGCAAAAAGCGTCGTTCGCGCGCGACGCGCCAATGCTGCAGATCGCGCAAACATCGTTCGCGTGTGCGAGATGATTTTGCGCTCGCCTCGTTTTGGATACGCGCACAGACTGCGTCTCAGCTGCAAGCACTGCATGTGCTCACCATATCGATTGCGAGTGTTGCGAGGTTTCAACGCCATGGCGCATCACTTGCACCGCGGCCGTAGATCGTGGGGGTTCATTCGAAAACCGCGATTGCCGCAGCGATGGTGGCGTGCCTCGTTGGTTGCGATCGGCAGCCGCGCAAAGGGCCGCTGAAGGAACCTCCCGCCGCACCCTTCTCCGAGGACTCGATTCACGTCGGTCCGTTGAGCGGGAAGATCGACGGTCAGCCCTTCCAGGTGAAGACCGCCCGCTTCTACATCGACACCCGCCCCGGCTTCGAGCGCGTCGACATCAAGCTGTACGACGTCGGCTCGAAGACGCCGTGCGGTGACCTCGACGCTCCCAAGCCGCGCGAGGTCTGGCTCCGGCGCAAAGGCCCCGCGAAGCTCGCGCACTCGAAGACGACCACCACCGTCAAGGATGGCGGCGAGTGGGAGGTGCACTACCAGGTGCAGGACAAGGGCTTCTGGATCGGGTACGGCGAGGCCAACGCGCTCCTCGTGCTCGAGGCGCCCGATCCCGACATGCGAATGGCGGGGATCCTCTCGGCCTGCTTCCGCGATCACACGGGGAGCTGCATCGCGGGCGAGTTCTCGGCGAGTTACTGTCGCATCGCGATCGACGAGCCGGTGCGCGGTACCGAGGCGATGGAGCGTCCTCCCAAGCGTCCGCTCGGTGCGCCCTCCGCCTCCGCGAGCGCGGAGCCATCGGCTTCGGCATCGGCCGCCCCGAGCACGTCGGCCTCCGCACCCGCGAAGGGCAAGCCATGAGCGCGAAGCGATTCCACCGATCCGCCGAGGGCCGGACGTGGGTAGGTAAATGCTCGCTGTTGGGCGCGCTGTTGCTCGGTGCGTGCCATCCCCATGCTCCAGGGGAAAAGGAGCACTCCGAGGGACCGCCGGGCCCCACGCCGGTCGTGAGCGTCACCATCGAGCCGCGCACGCCGATGCTGCCTGCGTATCCGTGCTCCGGCTGTCACGCCGACCGCCAGCCGCATCCGGAGAAATACGTCCTCAAAGAGTTCCACGAAGTGCGCAATCACGAGTTCCAGCACGGAGAGGACAAGTTCTGGTGTTACCAGTGTCACTCGGTCAAGAACATCGACAAGCTGGTGACCGCGACGGGTGAGCTCGTCTCGTTCGACGAGGCGTTCCTGCTCTGCACCGGCTGTCACGGCGACAAGCTCAAAGACTGGCGGGCGGGCATGCACGGCCTGCTCATGGGCAACTGGAACGGCGACAAGCGCAAGAAGTCCTGCCCGGCGTGTCACGACCCGCACGACCCGCGGTACCCGTCGCTCAAGCCCGAGAAACCACCTGCCGCTTCCAAGGGGCTGAAGGCTTTCTGATGAAGAAGTCGCTTCCCATGTTCCGCGAGCCGGAGGCCTCGGGTGGCTGCGGCGGAGGCTCTTGCGACTCCGACGGTCATGAGGATCATGACGAGGGCCGTCGTGACTTCCTCCGCATGGCCGCGGGAGCCGCCGCCGTCGGCGTCGCCGCGACCGCGACCGGCTGCGGCGGTGAGAAGCCCGACTACGAAGAGCTCCTGCAGAAGCACTACCGGGTGATGACGGACGACGAGAAGAAGCGCGTGTTCGCGCGTCTCGAAGCAAAAACCAAGGCGCTCACCGGCGTCACGGTGCACATCTCCGATCCGCAGCCGCTCGAGGGCGTGCACTACGCCTATGCGCTCAACCTCAGTCACTGCAACGGCAACCGCCGCTGCGTCGAGGCCTGCGCGCGCGAGAACAACCTGCCGAACGATCCCGAGATGCGGTACATCCGCGTCATCGAGCTCGACAACGGCTCGCAGCACCTCGAGAAGGGCACCGTCCACTACGCCCCCGAGAAGGTCCCGCAGAAGGGCAAGTTCTACCTCCCGGTGCAGTGTCACCAGTGCGACAACCCGCCGTGCGTGCGGGCGTGCCCGACCAAGGCGACCTGGAAGGAGCCCGACGGCATCGTCGTCGTCGACTACAACTGGTGCATCGGCTGTCGATACTGCCAGGCGGCGTGCCCCTACCACGCGCGCCGCTTCAACTGGGTCGCACCCTCGATCGAGCCCGATCGGGTGAACCCGAATCAGGGGTACCTCTCGAATCGAATCCGCCCGGTCGGGGTGGTCGAGAAGTGCACGTTCTGTCTCCACCGCACGCGCAACGGCCGCTACCCCGCCTGTTACGAGGTGTGTCCGACGGGCGCGCGCAAGTTCGGCAACCTCGCCGATCCCCAGAGCGAGGTCCGCAAGATCGTCGAGAACAAACGCGTTTGGATCCTCAAGGAGGAGCTCGGGACCGAGCCCCGCTTCTTCTACTTCTACGGGTGATCGGAGCGCATTCGCATGAAACAGCTCATCATCTACTTCCTGCGAATGGGCCTCTGCGCGATCAAGGGCAGCCGCACCTATTACGTGTGGATGGCGACCCTCCTCATCTTCATCGTGATGGGGGGGCTCGAGTGGGCCCACGACATCCGTGAGGGTCTCGTGGTCACCAACATGTCGGACCACGTGAGCTGGGGCATCGGCATCGCCAACTTCGTCTACTTCGTCGGCGTCGCGGCCGGCGCCGCGGTGCTCGTCGTGCCGGCGTATTTGTTCCACCGCGAGGACATCAAGGAGCTCGTGCTCCTCGGCGAGATGCTGGCCGTGGTCGCCGTGTCGATGTGCCTCCTCTTCATCATGACCGACGTCGGTCGCCCTGACCGGCTGTGGCACCTCACGCCGGGCATCGGCTTCCTCAACATCCCGAGCTCGCTCCTGTCGTGGGACGTGATTGTGTTCACCGGCTACCTGCTGATGAACCTGTGGATTCCTGGGTATCTGCTCTTCGCCCGTTATCGAGGCAAGAAGCCGACCGCGATGGCGTATCTGCCGTTCGTCTTCCTCTCGATGATCTGGGCGGTGACCATCCACACGGTGACCGCGTTCCTCCTCTCGGGCCTGGGATCACGTCCGTTCTGGAACACGCCCATTCTCGCACCGCGCTTCCTCATCAGCGCAGGAGCGTCGGCGCCGGCGCTGCTCATCCTCCTCTTCACGGTGATCAAGCGGTTCACCAAGCTCGACGTGAAGCAGAGCGTGTTCGACTACTTCTTGTACGTGCTCAAGATCGCGATGCCGATCAACCTGTTCCTGGTCGGCTGCGAGGTGTTCCAGGAGTTCTATACGGGGTCGCTCCACTCGGCCTCGGCGTACTACCTGTATTTCGGCCTGCACGGGCACAGCATGTTGCCCAAGTTCATCTGGACGGCGCTGACGTTCAACATCACCGCGACGATCATCTTCCTCGTCCCGCAGCTACGCCGGATTCCCAAGCTGATGTACACGGCCTGCGGACTGACGGTCGTCGGCATCTGGACCGAGAAGGGCATGGGCCTGGTCTTCCCCGGGTTCGTGCCGAACCCCCTCGGCGAGATCGAGGAGTACGCGCCCAACGCGGGGGAGATCATCCTCTGCGTGGGAATCGTCGCGCTCGGCGCGTTCCTCTACACGGCGATGGCCAAGATCACCATCGCCATCCAGACGGGCGAGCTGCGCATGAAGGGCAGCGAGCCCGAGGCTCCCGCACCGGAGCCCGCCGAATGACCTTCGACCCGGAAACACGCACGCTCGGATTCGCCTCCCAAGCGGAGGTGGAGCGCTTTCACCAGGAGCTCTCCGTGCTCATTCGCACGGTGATGGTCGCCTCGACCAAACACCTCGTCGACGAGCACGAAGCCAAGGACGTGTCGCGAGAAGTCATCAAGGAAAACCACACCCTGTTCAGCACCCTCAACGCGCTGCGCGAGAGCTTGCCTCGCACGGCGTATTGAGGACCGGGCACCGAGTGGCTCGAGGAGGCCGAGAGCATTCGAAGTAGACGGGGGGAAACGTGGCAGAGGGTAATCCCAATCCACAAGACAAGATGGCGGAGCTCGAGGAGTCGGTTCGTCGACTCGAGACCAAGCTCGCCGAATTAGGTGTCAGCAAAGAGGCCCCGGTTTCCAAACCGGGGGCCGAAGCGCAATCCGTTCCAGAAGAAGAGGCCCTCGAGGAGCGGCACGAGGACCAGGCAGGCGGCAATCACGATCTCGCGCTCGAGCGTCCACTCGCAGCGTCGGCCGTGCTTTGTGTCGTGCTGGTTTGTGCGCTCTTGTTGCGCCGTTCCGCCGAGGCGAGCTGGGTCTCGCCGACGAACGCACCGATCGTCGGCATCGCCTATTGCACGTTGCTCTTGGGCCTGGGCGCCGCGCTGTTTCCGCGTGTTCGAATGGTCGGCGCGCTCCTCGCGCACAGCGCATTGGTCCTCGGATTCCTCATCGTCCTCGAGACCCACTTCGGACGCGGCACCCTGTCGCTCGGTCGCGCGCAGGCGACGCTCGCCGGGTTCGCGATCGCGTCCGCGGCGCTCGGCTGGGCGCGAAGGGCGCCGGCCGTCGGGTTCGTCGGAATCGTCTTCGGGGCCTACCTCGCGGTCTTCATCGGGCCGCACCGCATGGTCTTCGCCGACGTCGCGTGGGGTCTCGGGTTGGCCGAGGTCCTTGCGCTGGTGCTCGCGTATCGGCTCGATTGGATGTGGCTGCGCTGGCCGCTGTTCGTGCTCGCGCAGCTGTTCGCCCTCACCTGGGCCATCTACCTGCGGGTGAAGGGGCTCGACGATCCGCGCCTCGCCGGGTTCACGCTCGGGGTGGTCGCGGTGGAGATTCCCTTCGTCGCTGCGTCGGCCTGGCAGACGATTCGCGGGACGCGCCGGCTCGACGCGATCGAATCCAGCGGTCCCCTCGGCGGAACGGCGACGCCGCTGGCGCTCTTCGCGTTCGCGCGTGTTCCCGCGCGGGTCGGGCTCGCGTCCGCGCTCGCCGTCGCGTTGCTCGGGTTCGGCGGGTGGCGCGCGACGCAACGCACCAAGCACACCGCCGGCGGCGCGTTCCTCCTCGCGGGAGGGTTGATCGCGGTGTGGTGGTGGCCGTTGCTGGCGGCGCCCGTGGTGGTCAGCGGCGTCGCCCTCGCCCTGCTCGGCGTCGGGATGTTCGCGGTCGGTCGTCGCATCGATCCCTCGCTCGCCTCGGCGCGTTCACCCACCGCCGTGGGGCACGCGATGCAGGGCGTGCTCGTCGGGCGGTTGATCAGCCTTGGTGCCATCTACCAGGCGCCGTCGCCCACCTCGACGACCAGCGGTGAGACCTCGATCACCCTCGCGGTCGTCGTGGCGTCGATCGCGATCGCCCAATACGTCGCAGCCCGCGTGGTGTGGCCGCCGCGTGCCCGCCCGCCGCGCCCGTCAGAGCCCGATCGCGAATCGATCGTCGCGGCCATCGCGGGGGCCGTCGCTCTGTTCGGCGCGATTCGCGTCGCGTGCGCGTTGGTCCTCCACGCGTCCACCGGACCGGCGTTCCAGATGTGCCAATCGGTCGCCGCCTGTGCCCTCATCGCCGGGGCGCTCGGTGCCGCGATGTGGTTCCGCATCGACGACCTGCTCGAGCTCGCGGTGGTCGCGCTCGTCGTGCTCGGCGCGAAGATCGTCTTCTACGACACGTTCACCCTGCCGTTGACCATGGCCATCCCCGCGGTCGCCTCGCTCGCCGCAGCCCTCGGCCTCGCGTCACTCGCGATCCAACGTCGTCGCAAGAAGGCGTGAGCCCGAGTGGATCTGCTACGTTTCCTCCGATGCGTGCGTACTGGCCGTCCCTGCTCTCGATCGCCCTCCTCGCCTCCTGCGCAACCGGGGCGGGCGACGAAGAGGATGGCGTCATCAGGGGTCGAGCCGACGCGCGCGCGGACGGTGGCGCGATCGAAGACGACAGCGCCACCGAAGAGGACACTGAGACCGAGAGCGACACCAGTGTCGCGACCGACAGTGGGGTCGAGCCGAGCGGCGACAGCGGCGCGGCGGAAACCTACATCGCCGACAACGGCACGGCAGACTCCGGCCCCGCCGATACCGGCCCCGCAGACACCGGTCCGACGCCTTGCACGGGCGAGGAGGCCGAGCCGAACGACACGACGGCGACGGCGCGCACGCTCGGCACCATCGACGACTGCGACGGGAGCGGCAAGAGCGTCAGCGGCGTGCTCTCGTCTTCGTCCGACGTCGACGTGCTCACGTTCGACGGCACCGATTCCTTCGGCTGCTCGGTGAACCCGACGGTCACGGCGACGGGCCCGGTCCGCGTCTGCATCAAGGCCACGTGCAAGAGCGGCACGACGGAGTTCAAGAGTTGCCCCAAGGGCACCCAGACGGGCACCGAGTGCTGCGGCACGACCGTCGAGCTCGAGCTCAATTGCACCGGTACCACCAGCGACGACGCGAAGATCGCGATCACCGTGCGCGGCGATGGGTCGTCGCTGACGTGCGCAGCCTACTCGCTCGCGTACCACTACTGACCCAATCTCCGCGGCGCGACGTTACTTGACGCACGAGCGCGGCCGCGGTGCGCGCTCGTGCGCTTTTGTCCCTCTGCACTACGGACGCAGCGCCGAGCTGGGGGTGGGCTCGCACGCGGGAAAATTCAGCTCGCGAGCGTGCTGCCGAGCGTACCGCCGACGCGCACACGGAGGCGCAGGTACGCACACGCGCGCCCTTTCGACACGCAGCCGATGCCCTAGGCACTCGGCATGCTGCAACTCGACACACTTCGCCGTTCGCTGCTGCTGCTTGCCCCGGCCCTCGTGGCTGCTTGCGGCGCTGCGGCGGGTTCTGATCCGGCCGCGCAGACCTCTGCTGCTGGCGGCGCCGAGAGCGCCCTGCGCGATCCGAGCGCCGGCACCGCAGAGATCGGCTCGACGTCCGAGGCCCTCTCCACCACCTGCAACGCGACCACGTGGCAGGACGGCAAGTCCTACGACACAGGGGACGTCGTGAGCTACGGCGGCAAGTACTACGTCGCCGTGCACGCAAACCCCGGGTACACGCCGACCGTCAGCACCTGGTACTGGGATCCCACGACCTGCTCGTCGACCTCGACTTCGACCACGAGCACGAGCACGAGCTGCAACGCCACGGCATGGCAGCAGGGCAAGTCGTACGACACGGGCGACGTGGTCACCTACAGCGGCAAGTACTACGTCGCGACGCACGACAACCCGGGCTACGACCCGACGATCAGCACCTGGTACTGGTCGCCGAAGTCGGGCTGCACGTCGACGAGCTCGTCGGCTTCGACGTCCTCGACCTCGGGCTCCTCGGCGTTCGAGCGCATCGTCTCGCGGAGCATGTTCGACAAGATCTTTCCGAGTCGGAACTCCTTCTACACGTACGACGGCCTCGTCAAGGCCGCGAAGATCTACCCGACCTTCGCGTCGTCCGGCAGCCTCGACACGCAGAAGCGAGAGGTCGCCGCGTTCCTCGCGAACGTCACGCACGAGACCGGCGCGCTCGTCTACATCGAGCAGATCGTGAAGAGCTCGTACTGCGACAGCTCGTCGGCGTGCCCGTGTGCGAGCGGAAAGCAGTACTACGGCCGCGGCCCTCTCCAGCTCAGCTGGAACTACAACTACTGCGACGCGAGCCAGGTGCTCTTCGGGAACACGAGCACCCTTCGCACCGACCCGGGCCGGGTCGCGCGTGAGGCGTGGGTCGCATGGGGGACGGGCCTCTGGTTCTGGATGAAGAGCGAAGGTGCAGGCCGCATGACGGCGCACAGCGCGATGGTGAACGTCGCCGGGTTCGGCGAGACCATTCGCACCATCAACGGCGCGCAGGAGTGCAACGGCGGCTATCCGGAGGGCGTCAGCAGCCGAGTCAATGCCTACAAGCGCATCTGCTCGCTGCTCGGCGTGTCGCCCGGCAGCAACCTCACCTGCTGACCTTCTCCTCGATTCGCACCGTCACTGCGACCGATGGGTTCCTCCCCTCACGCGACGCGAACGCACGAGGAGCGCCGCGAGCGCCGCAAGGAGCATCGCTCCGTGAGCGCCACGTTTGTCGCCAGGGCTTTCGATCGCGCAACCTCCACCCTCTTCGGCCGCGGGGGGAGTCGCCACGCAGGCATTGGAGGTGCTGTCGCAGAGGTTGCCAGGCGCGCAGTCGCTGGTCGACGAACACGTCTTGTTGCAGAGACCATTCGATCCGCACCGATAGAGGCCACACGAGGTGCTCGTCTCGTCGACGCTCACGCTCGACAGGCCGTCCGCCGAGCACTTGGAGCTCCGCGCGACGCAGGTGCCGCCGACGCACGCCGTGCTCCCCATGCAATCATCGTCCTTGGTGCAGCTGGTCAGCCGTCGACGCAACCGAATCGAACGGCCAAGCAGTCCCACCTCGACGTACTCCGGGATTAGAACGCGCCGACAAAAGCGAGCGACACGCCCGAGGTCGATGCCCCCACCGTCGCGGCGACCGGGGTTTTCGCGCTCGGTTGCGACGCATAGAGGATGATTGCGGTCCCGAGTGCAACGGCCCCGACGCCGAGGAACACGTTCGCGGTCGTCGTGTACAGACGACCGCGGTCCTCGGTCGACTGCATCGAGGGCGGGCAGCGATCGCGCGCGGGGCCACACGCTGCATCGAGGTCGTGCACCGCGGAGTCGCGGAGCGCGTAGAACACGCCGGCGGTCGCGAGGGACGCGAGGCCGACCCCACCCACGATCCACGGGAGCGGGCTGCTCTTCGGCCCTTCGTCGCGTTTGGGGGCGGGGGGCTTCACCGGAACGGGCGCGGGGGCCGGCTCGGGCTCGCTGTCCTCCGGAGAAGGTGGCAGCTCGGCGTTCACGGTGAACGTCGCGTCGCGCTCCTTGACGAGGACCGTGCGCGAGAACGTGCGTCGACCTGGCGAGGTGACCGAAATCTTGTGCTCACCCGGATCGACGCGAAGGACTGGCGTGACGATCACGGACACTGGCGCACCGCCGTCGACCGATGCCTTCGCGCTGACGACGTCCTCGGGGACCTTGATCTCGATCTTCGGGATGCGCCCGTCGAGATCGGTCACGCGATCGGCGGCCTTCTGCGCGAGCGAGGCGCTCTCGGGCCCTTCCTTCGTCTCGGCGTCTTCTTTGGCGCGGAGGTACTCCTCGCGGGACTCGACCAGGCGCCCGAGCTTCTCGAGACACACCGCGACGTGGAAGCGCACTTGCGAGGTCGGCTTCACCGCGGCGACGTCACGGAGCAACGCGAGCGCGCCCTTGAAGTCACCGGACTTCTCGAGCTCGACGGCGCGATCGAACTTCTTGCGCGCCGCGACGAGCTCGGCCGAGGTCGGCTCGGCGTGCACGACGACCGTGGGTGTCGCGAGCGACAGCACGAGTGCCAGAGCGAGGCTGCGCTTGCAGGTCATCACGGGGGACAGGCCTTTCCTCGGAGGACGTGCGCGAGGTCGGTGGTCGCCTCCTGCGCCCACGCGGTCGTCGAAGGCGAGACGCTCCGATGCCACCACGAGGTGGTGGTCGGCGCGGGCGGGAACGCAGCGGCCCCGCCGCCGTAAACCTCGAAAGCCCAGGCTGTCGAGGTGGTCTTCAGACCGATCGACAGCGGAGTGCCGAGCGGGCGCGTCGCGATCTCGGTGAACGCGAACGGCTGGAACTTCTTCGTCGTCCCGATGGAGAGGGCCGGCATGTCGACGGTGGCGAGCGGTGCGAGGCCATCTTTGGGGTTGCCTGCGTAGATCGTGAAGGTGACCAGGCCGTCGCCCGGCGTCGGCGCGGTGGCGGCCACCCGAGCGAGCACCAGGCTCGCATCGAAGTACGTCAAGCCGCGTTCGGTGCTGAACGCGACGACGACCTCGTTGGTGCGGTCGAGGGTCCAGAGCTTGTCAGTGTCGGTCTTGAAGCTCGCGTCCTCGTAGACGAGTCGGTCGTCCTCGGTGGCGCAGGCGGTGGTGCCGGTGACCGTGCAGGCGAGGGTGCTCGTGCCGCACTTGCCGCACTTGCCTCCAGGCGCGGGGGACGCAGGCACGCAGGTGACGTTCGTTCCGGTGCAGGTCCACTGCCCGCACGGATCACACCGCTCGCCCTTGATGCCCTTGTCGTTGCACCCGCCGCAGCCGTTCGGCTTGGGGCATCCGTCGGAGATCACGGGAACATCCTCGGGAGCCGCCGTGTCGGTGGCCTGCGTGTCGGCCGACGAGGCGTCGCTCGTCTCGTCCACGTAGGAATACGTGGGGAAGCCGCACGCGGTCAGGCAGCCGAGGGTCATCCCCCCCAACAACAGCCCGAAACGTCGCATGTGCGCAGAATCGCAGAGGAAGCGGACGAGGCCAAGCCGAACCTGACGGAGGGACGCTTGACCGCGGACCTCCTGCGACCCATGAATGACCCGCCGGTCAACAACCCATGGCAAGACCCGTCGATCCCAACGCCAGAGTCGAGCTGCTCCGCGCCGCAGAGGCCGTGTTCGTCGAGCACGGTCTCGAGCGAGCTCGCGTCGAGGAGATCACTGCGCGCGCCGGCAAGTCCAAGGGGAGCTTCTACCTCCACTTCGAGAGCAAGGAGGAGGCGTTCCGGCAGATCGTCGAGACGATGATGGCCCGCCTCGCGGGCTTCATCGAGCACATGGATCCAGCGTGTTGCGCACCCGAGGCGCAGCTCGAGGAGATCATGGACGCGTGGTTCGATCGCGAGGTCGAACTGTTCGAGTTCCTCTGGCAGAACCGCGGTCTCACGCGCCTAATGATGCAGGGCGGTGGCGGGTCGGAATATGCGCACCTCGTCGACACGTTCGCCGAGCGCGCACGCGAGCGGACCAAGGCCTGGCTCGAGCTGGGAATCGCGCGCGGCTACTACCGTCCCGACCTGGACATCGAGGTGGCGAGCCTCGTGGTCTCGGGGGCGTACGACCGCATCGCCCGCCAACTCGTGCGCCTCGACAAGAAGCCGGACATCGCGGCTTGGGTTCGCGCGGTCCAACGAGTACTCCTCGGCGGTCTGGCGGAGCCCTCGCACCTGCTGCGGTCGTCCGTTCATGACCCACCGGTCAGCCAAGTTGTTGCACCTTCGCGGGCCAAGGCGGCATCTGCTGCCCCGGCACCCATCCGTAGCGAGCCCGGGGGGGTTCGTATCCGAGGCAACCGATCATGAGCTCAGAACTCCCTCCGCCCAGCGTCAGCGCGACCCCGTTGCCCTCCACTCCGCACAAGACCTCGACGCTGTCGAAGGTCGTCGTCGCGCTCGTGCTCGTGGGCCTCGCGGTCCCCGTCGGCGCCAAGATCAAGGCGGCCACCGCCAAACAGAAGGCGCTCGAAGAGGACCGGACCAAGACCGCCCAAGACGCGGCCTCCAAGTCGTCGGGACCGCTCTCGGTCAAGGTCACCCATGGTGAGCCGGCGACGTGGACCCCGAGCATCCCGTTCGACGGCACCCTTCAGCCGATCCAAGAGGCGAACCTCGCCTTCAAGGCGACAGGGCCGCTCTCGCAGCTGAAGGTGAAGGTCGGCGACTTCGTGAAGAAGGGCGATCTGCTCGCTGCGCTCGATGCGACCGAGGCCTACGCGCAGTCCAAGGCCGCCGCCGCGCAGATCAAAGCGGCGCAGGCGTCGCTCGCGCTCGCCAAGGACAACGCCGAGCGCATGACCGCGATGGTCAAGGGCGGCTCGGCCCCCGGCGTGCAAGAGACCCAGGCGCTCGGTCAGCTCGATCTCGTGGCCGCGCAGCTCGAGGGCGCGCAGGCGCAGGCTGCTCTCGCGGGCGCCAACATCAAGAACCACACGCTCACCGCGCCGTTCGCCGGGTTCGTCACGATGGCGCCGAACGCGCTCGGTGGCCTGGTGATCGCGGGGCAGCCGCAGTTCCAGCTCAAGGACGTCTCGCGTCTGCGTCTCGTCGGCACGGTCAGCGAGCTCGACGCGCCGCTGGTGAAGGTGGGCGCCCAGGTCACCATCAAGATCGAGACGACCGGCAAGAGCGTGGTGGCGAAGGTCACCTCGGTGCTCCCCGCGGTCGATCCGGCCACGCGGCGCATCCCCGTCGAGGCCGAGCTCGAGAACGAGAAGACCGAGATCATCGCCGGCACGTTCGTCCGCGCGCAGGTCGCCGGGGGCGAGGCGATGCCGGTCGTGAAGTTCGCCGCCTCCACGCTGCGTCCGGGCTCGCAGGACGAGATGCTCGTCGTCGAGGGCGGCAAGCTCCGCGTGGCCAAGATCGTCTTCACGCGTGCGACCGACGGCTCGCTGCTGGTCCGCTCCGGCGTCACCGCCAAAGAGACCGTGCTGGCGACGCCGTCGCCCGAAGCCAAAGAGGGCGACAAGGTCGCCGTCGCAGCGGAGTGAGCCGATGAACATCTCCGCGATCGCGATTCGCAGGCCGGTGTTCACCGTCATGATGACGGTGGCGCTGCTCGTGCTCGGGTGGGTCGGGTTCCGCGGCCTCGGGACCGACCTCTTCCCCGACGTCACCTTTCCCGTCGCGGTGGTGACCATCCCCTATCCGGGTGCGTCACCGACCGAGATCGAGACCCTCGTCACCAAGCCGATCGAGGACTCGGTCGTCGGGCTCAACCAGATCGACCGCGTGCGCTCGTTCTCGCGCGAGGGCCTCTCGCAGACCCTCGTGATGTTCAAGCTCGGAAAGGACATCCAGGAGGGCGCGACCGAGGTCCGCGAGAAGGTCGCGGGCATCCGCTGGAAGCTCCCGCAGGACATCAAGGAGCCCACCATCAATCGGTGGGACGTCAGCGCGACGCCGATCCTCATCTACACGCTGTCCTCGGACAAGTCGCTCTCGGCGGCCCGCAAATACGCCGAAGACGTGATCAAGCCCGCGCTCGAGCAGGTCGAGGGTGTGGCCGTCGTCGAGGTGAAGGGCGGCGCGACGCGCGAGATCCGCGTCGAGCTCGACCGCGTGAAGATCGATGCGCTGCACATCGATCCGTCGGTCATCGTCATGCGTCTCCGCGCGGCGAACCTCAACGTGCCGGCCGGTCACTACGACGAGGGCACCAAAGAGGTCTCGGTCCGCACGATCGGCGACTTCGCGACAGTCGAGCAGATTCGCGACACCATCGTGGCGACCGCCAAGGACGGCTCGACCGTGCGTCTCCGCGACGTCGCCAAGGTCGACGACGGGTTCGCCGACCGCACCGTGCTCATTCGCAGCAACGGCGCCGAGACGGTGAGCTTCGAGATCCTCAAGCAGTCCGGCAAGAACACCATCGAGATCGCCGACAACGTCAAGGCGCGGCTCGCCAAGCTCCAGGCGGCAGTCCCCAAGGACATGTCGGTCTCGGAGATCTTCGACCAGTCGCGCTTCATCAAGGAGAACGTCCACGAGGTCGAGACCGCCATCATCTTCGGCGGCGCGATGGCGATCCTGATCATCCTGATCTTCATGCTCGATCTGCGCTCGACTCTGATCAGCGCGGTCGCGTTGCCGACGAGCGTCATCGGCACGTTCTTCGTGATGTACCTGCTCGGGTACACGTTGAACATGATGACCCTCCTCGGGTTGTCGCTCGCGATCGGTCTGCTCATCGACGACGCGGTCGTCGTCCGCGAGAACATCTTCAAGCACCTCGAGCGCGGAAAACCGCCGGCGCAGGCGGCCCTCGATGGCACCAAGGAGATCGCGCTGTCGGTGCTCGCGACCACGCTGACGATCGTGGCGGTGTTCCTCCCCGTCGCCTTCGTCAAGGGCATGGTGGGGCAGTTCTTCCGTCAGTTCGGCATCACCATCTCGGTCGCCGTCGTCTTGTCGCTGTTCGTCGCGTTCACGCTCGACCCGATGCTCTCGTCGAAGTTCTCGACGACCATCCACCACGACCCGAAGACCGACAAGTTCTACTTCCTCAAGCGCCCTTTCCTCTGGTTCTTCCAGGGGATGGAGAACGTCTACCGCGGGATGCTCGGGTGGGCGGTGAGCCACAAGCTGATCGTCGGCGCGCTCGCCATCGGCAGCCTGTTCTTCATGGGCTTCATCGCCAAGCTGACCGGCTCGGAGTTCGTCAACGCCGAGGACCGCGGCCAGTTCGTCACCGAAGTCGAGCTGCCGGCAGGAACTTCGGTCACCGAGACCGCGGCTCGGTCGGCCAAGGCCGAGGAGCTCCTGCGGAAGGACCCGAACGTGGTCACGGTGTTCTCGACCACCGAGGGCAACAAGACCAAGTGGCGGGTCATCACGACCACCAAGGACAAGCGCCCGAACACGCCGATCAACGCCCTCAAGGAAGTGGCCCGCAAGGCAGCCGACACCATGCAAGGGGGCGAGGTCACCCTGGCCGATCCGGCGTTCGTGGAAGGCGCGGCGACGGAAGCCCCGGTCATGATCGACGTGCGCGGCTCGACCTACGAGGACGTGCTCCCCGCGGCGCGCGAGCTCTCGAAGATCCTGGTGAAGACGCCGGGGCTCACCGACGTGAAGGTGAAGTTCTCGCCCGGCCGTCCCGAGCTCCAGCTCGAGATCGATCGCCAGAAGGCCGCCGATCTCGGCGTCGCCGTCGCGCAGGTGGCGATGGCGCTCCGCACCGCAATGGAAGGCGAGGAGTCGGGCAAGCTGCGCGTTCTCGCGACCTCGACCAGCAAGAGCGAAGAGGTGCCCATCGTGGTGCGCCTCGCCAAGCCCGATCGCGACACCGAGTCGGCGCTCTCGAAGATCACCATCATGACCCCAAAGGGTCCGGTGAAGCTGACCGACGTCGCGAAGTTCAATCGCGGCGAGGGTCCGCAGGTCATCGAGCGTGAGGACCGCTCGCGCCAGATCCAGGTGTGGGCGGCCGTGAAGGGGCGCGCGCTCGGCGACATCGTCACCGAGATCAAGCCGCAGATCGCCGCGATGAAGCTCCCGACCGGCGTGACCATCGCCTACGACGGGCAGATCAAGATGATGGGCGAGACCAACGAGAACATGGGCCTCGCGCTCATGCTCGGCATCGTCTTCATCTACATCGTGCTCGCCTCGCAGTTCGAGAGCTTCATCCACCCGCTCACGATCATGCTCACGCTGCCGCTGGCGTTCGTCGGCGCGATCCTCGGTCTGTTCATGGCGGGCACCACGCTCGCGATGGGCGCGATGATCGGCATCATCCTCTTGATGGGCCTCGTGACGAAGAACGCGATCTTGCTCATCGACCGCGCGATCGTGCGTGTGCGCGAGATGGGCGAGACCCCGCTGCAAGCGGTGCTCGAGGCCGGCCCGGAGCGTCTGCGCCCGATCCTCATGACGTCGGCTGCGATGGTGCTCGGCATGCTCCCGACCGCGCTCGGCAAGGGCGAGGGCAGCGAGTTCCGCGCTCCGATGGCGATCGCGGTCATCGGCGGCGTCATCAGCTCGACGCTCTTGTCGCTCCTCGTGGTGCCGGCGTTCTACGTCGCGATCGAGAACCTCAAGGGCCTCGTCCGCCGCCTCCGCGGCTTGCCCCCGATGTCGCGCCGCGAGCCGGTCGAAGCGCCGGCCGAGTGAAGATCTGTCGAGAAATCCCCCGGACTGAAGTCCGGGGCACCGACTGCAAGACGAAGCCCTTCGGGCTGGCGGAGTTACGTGTCGACGACGACCTCGTTGTCGGCAAGCGTTGCTTCGTTCTGCTCGAAGTCGGGTTCGA
>Ga0208492_1001104_pt1 | contig 18458 bp, 15 predicted proteins | sample Subbioar_CSW14AB_FD_184820 | JGI IMG/M metagenome (GOLD analysis project Ga0208492, IMG submission 184820) | Serpentinite rock and fluid subsurface biosphere microbial communities from McLaughlin Reserve, California, USA - CR12Mar_CSW14AB (SPAdes) | ecosystem: Environmental > Terrestrial > Deep... | reverse complement strand
TGTTGGAACTATTGCGACAAACGTAATGGGAACAGTTAATGTATTGGAAGCACTTAGGAAATATAAACTGCCATGTATTGCTGTATTCATTACTAGCGATAAATGTTACGATAATGTGGAATGGATTTGGGGATACAGAGAAAGTGATCATATTGGTGGCAAGGACGTTTATAGTGGCTCAAAGGGCGCAGCGGAATTGGTTATTAAGTCATATTTTCATTCATTTTTTAAGAAACAGCACCCTGTAAAACTAGGAATCGGTCGGGCTGGCAATGTCATAGGTGGAGGAGATTGGGCACAGGACAGAATTGTAGTAGACTGCATGCGAGCCTGGAGTGAAGGTCGCAATGTCGAAATCAGAAGTCCTAAGGCAACTCGTCCTTGGCAACATGTTCTTGAACCCTTGAGTGGCTACCTGGCACTGGGCCAGGCTCTTTTTGCAACGGATTCATTGCATGGTGAAGCATTTAATTTTGGTCCTCGGGCAGAACAAAATCATACTGTTGAAGATTTACTTCATGATATGGCTAAGAAATGGGGATTTGAAAAACTTGAAGATGCTTATGTTGTTACTGATGACATTCCCTTTCATGAGGCAGGATTATTGAAATTAAATTGTGATAAGGCATTAAGCTATTTAAAATGGGAATCCAATCTTCAGTATCCTGAAACAATAAATTTATTAAGTGATTGGTATATAGCATATTATAATAATAATTCAGGGATGTTTGCCTATACAACCGAGCAAATTTCATACTATGAAAAGGTAGCGATAGATAATAATCGGAATTGGACTAAATAGCTATGAGTTCTTTTGATTCAACTGCACATATTGAGGGAGTCATTATTACCCCTCTCAGAATAATTGGTGACGATCGGGGAGCGGTTTTGCATATGCTCAGAAGTGATTCCGAAGGTTTCTTAGGCTTTGGAGAATGTTATTTCTCAGAAATTATTCCTGGAGCAATCAAGGCTTGGAAGAAGCATATGATTCAGAACCAGAATCTTACCGTTCCGGTCGGCCGGATTAAGCTGGTTGTTTTTGACAATCGCGAACATTCCAGGACAAAAGGGAACTTATTGATCCTGGAAATTGGCAGGCCTGATAGTTATGTTAGAATTACCCTGCCTGCCGGTTTATGGTATGGCTTTCAGTGTATTAGCGAAGTTCCTGCTTTGCTTGTAAACTGTGCGGATTTGCCTCATAGCAAGGAAGAAGGGCTGACCATGGATTTAAAAAATAACCTGATACCATTTTCGTGGGAAAAATAATAATAGTGTGAAGATATTGATTACAGGTGGATTCGGCTTTGTAGGTGGAGCCCTTGGCAAATACTTATGGAGTAGAGGGCATGAAATTCTATTAGGTAGCAGGTCAGTACGTCATTCTCCTGATTGGTGTCCGGAAGCCATTCCTGTTATCACATCATGGACAGATATGGAATCTTTAGTTAAGGTCTGTGAAGGGGTGAATTGCATTATTCATGCAGCCGGTATGAATGCCCCGGACTGTTCTAACAATTCTGCCGAAGCTATTGTGGCAAATGGGTTAAATACGGCCAGGCTGCTGCAAGCCGCGAAAAAAGCAGGTGTCCAAAAATTCATTTATATTTCGACTGCCCATGTTTACTCTTCGTCGTTGGGTGGTATAATTACTGAAGATTCATGCCCGACGAATCTTCATCCTTATGCGATGAGTCATCGCATTGGTGAAGATTCGGTACTTTATGCAAATCAATCAGGTAAAATCAACGGGGTTGTTTTCAGGCTTTCAAATGCATTTGGAGTTCCCGCCTGTGTTGATACGGATGCCTGGATACTACTTGTTAATGATATCTGCAGGCAATCTGTGACCGACTCAAAGATAGTTCTTCGTTCTAGTGGGCGGCAATACCGTGATTTTGTAGGACTCAATGCAGTAGTGCAAACGATAGGCAAATTAGCCGAACTGAATGATCAAGATAAGTTAGGAGGGGTTTTCAATCTGGGAAGCGGAAAGTCTCTGTCAGTACTGGAAATGGCAGAGCTTGTGGCGGCAAGATCTAAGCTGCTTTTTGGCAAGGAATTGCCCATTCAAAAAGAGGATATTGATGAGAAAAATCCTAAAAATCTAACATTTTCCATAGACAAAATTACCAAAAGCGGGTTATATACCCATTCTGATCTGTCTAAAGATATTGATGAATTACTTCACTATTGCCGAAGAAATTTTCCAACTAATGACACAAAATAATCCCAGGGTATCAGTTGTTATACCTACATACAATAGGGCTGCAGACTTGCAAAGAGCACTGAATTCGGTATTGGCCCAGACATACAATGATTGGGAGATACTCGTTGTAGATAATAATTCTACTGATGATACCGATGAGATAGTTTCAGCATTCAATGATAGTAGAATTTCTATTCACAAGGTGAACAATAACGGCGTAATAGCTGTATCTAGAAATAAGGGAATTGGTGAGGCAAAAGGGGAGTTTATAGCATTTTTAGATTCGGATGATTGGTGGGTTCCGGAAAAGCTTGAAAAATCGGTAAATTATCTTGAGAAAGGAAACGATCTGGTGTATCACGATTTGTGGATTGTTGAAATGGGAAAAAAAACGAAACATACCAAAACGGTTGGAGTTAGAGATCTTACCTCTCCAATTTTCGATGATCTGATTTTACATGGAAGCGCCATACCTAATTCCAGCGTTGTGGTTAGGACAAAGCTATTAAGAAAAATTAATGGGTTGTCGGAAGACATAAAACTTATAGCAGCTGAAGACTACGATTGCTGGCTTCGTATTTCAATAATTACAGATCGCTTTACTTGTGTGCCGGGAGTATTAGGGTTTTATTGGCAGGGTTCGAGTAATAATAGCAATCCTGAACGGAGGTCGGTTAACCTTATTAAGCTTCAAGAGTTATATATTGATCCTTTCATTAGGAAGCATAAGATTGAAATGCCCATATGGTTTTTATATGAGCAGCTGCGATCTGCGTATTTACTTGGTGATTTTAATAAAGCTAAAATCTACATCAAATTAATGAAGCGCAGAGCTTTAAACTGGAACTTGAAAATAAAATTGCTATTTATGCAAATGACAATAAAGTTAGGCCTGTGAGTATTTGAATTTGTAATACTTTAAATAAATTATCCGGAATTGAATACAATAGATCCTCCACAAGATTCAGCAGTTGTGAATTTATCGGTAGACAAAATTGCGACCATAGCCTGTGTATTGTTGATTTTTACCATGGGGCGATTTCAACTAACTGATCTATTAGGAGTTAAGAGAGTAGTTCAATTTTTATTGTTTATTCCTATCCTTGCCTATTTTCTTGTAAGGTTACCATCATTTAACCATAAAAAGCATCTCAACCCTTTAATAGGCCTCGTATTATTAATGTTATGCGTAAATCTGTTTTTTCATGCAGACTTTTTATGGATTTTTGACTACATATTTTCTTTGGTGGGCTTATATGTTCTCCTTAGTGTATCTAGAAAAAACATTATTATAGGTGTTCGCTGGATGGTATCGTTAGCATGCTTCTTTTCGTCGATTGCCTTGATCCAATTTATTCTACTATTGTTTTTCCCAGATTTGCTTGTGCACACAAGGCTCGCACTGCTTGACGATGGAACATGGACTTCAATTAACCAGAACGAAGGAGCATCCGTTGTAAACAGTCTTCATCCTATCACTCTTTTTGGGCTATCCACTAACGAGAGACTGAATGTATTCGGATTAGAAATTAACAGAATGAGGAGTTTTACATCAGAACCTTCATTGCTGGTTGTTTATTTTCTTTTCCCAGCGATGCTAGGCTTGTTTTTGAACAAACCTTTTTGGACTAAATGTTCATTGTTCATTTTATTTTTTAGTTTATTATCCTTTTCGGGTTCGGTGCAGATATCCGTAATTTTTGCAGTCGTCTACATCGTTTCATCCTTCTTTTTTTCAACTCGTTTCATTTTCTTTTCGTTTCCGTTTATTATTCTTACTTTGATGTTGGGTATATTGCTTATCGCTGGTATTGAGATGTTCACAGCATTTGATGCAGGTTTAGCAAGTTCTCAGAATACCGATTTTTTAGCAAAAGGAAATTCTTTAATTGTAAGAGCAAGCGGGATAATTGAGGGAGTGAATGAAGCTATTAATTCACCTTTTGGAAGTGGCTACCTCCGGCCGTTACCTTTATCAATTATTCTAAGCTCCAGTATAAGTGCGGGGTGGACAGGAACGATCCTGTTATTAATATTTTTTTATAAATTAATAAACAGACTAGATCTAAAGTTGAAATCAGTGCCCGAAAGAAAGAATATGCTTCTTGGCGCAGCGATTTTGTTTGGAATAGTTTGTACGATTTTCCTTTTCAATGATTATGCGATGTTAAATTATGTAGGAATTATCTTGCTTATTTTTACATATCGGCTACTAGATATAAATACTGAGCAAGATAAATCCGATGCGTCGAGTCGTTAAGATGAAGAAAGTTATTACTTTTGCAAAATTAAATATTCATCGATAATATTTGTAAGTACAGAGACTTCTAACACGCAGATTACAAAGATTGGAACTGTTCGTTTGATGTTATTATATTATAGAAAAAAATGCAAAACGTTATGGTTATTTTTATTGGGAGTGGTCGGGATTTTCATGCAATTGATTGGTACAGAACTGTTAAAAAAGTATGCCCGGGTATGAAAACTTTATTCGCAACTGATCTGATCGAGTCTGAAGGTCATGCTAAAATAATTACTGATAAGGACGATATCATTAACCTGTATAACATTGACAGTCTGATGTTGAAAAACCAATCATTGTTGGGTGACTTGTGGAGGAATATCATAAAGTTATTAGTTTTCCCTTTCCAGATCGGCAAATTAAGACGACTTGCTAAAAGGCATCCTGAAGCAATTTTTCATGCACATACCATGTATTACATGTTCATTTCATGGATTGCAGGAATTAAATTTATCGGCACTCCGCAGGGGCCAGATGTATTAGTAAGGCCATTCACGTCTAAAATATATAAATATTTTGCTGTCAAATCGTTACAGGCAGCAGATTCTATTATAATTGATTCGATTAACTTGCAAAATGTGATTCTTAAATTGGCAGGAAAACAATCAACAGTTATTCAGAACGGTATCGATGTAATTAAGATTGCAGAACAAGAAAATTTAGTTACCGGAAAAAGAGATAAAATAGTATCTATTCGTGCTCTGTACGAAAATTATCGAATAGTAGAAATCTTTGATTCCAGAAACCATATGGTTAATCCCCCACCACTCTATTATTTCTATCCATTTTGGGAGGATAAATATAAAGCTAGAATCTTAAGTAAAAGTAGAACTGGTGATAAGGACCTCGGCCGTTTTGTTAAAAAAAATGAGATGTATGAGTTTCTTTCCACAACAATGTTGGCTATTTCAATTCCCGAAAGTGATTCATCTCCCAGAAGTGTTTATGAAGCGATATTTTGTGGTTGCTGTGTTGCGGTAACTTATAACCCGTGGATAGACAGCCTCCCGAATTGTATGAGGTCTAGAGTCTTCATAGCAGATATAAATGATGATTCATGGCTCGAGAAAGCGATAAATCACGCCGAAATTGTGATTAAAGAGCCTTTTGTACCTTCAGAGGAGGCATTAGGTATATTTGATCAGGAAAAATCGATGAGAAAAGTGGCAGAATTTTTTTATTTGAAAAACGAATTAACTACGCATAACGGTTTATAAAAGAATAAAATACAATAAATGGACACGCTCAAATATAAGGTATGTAATAATTGTGTAATGGATACAACCGACCCCAATATTACATTTGACGAGAGGGGATGGTGCGACTATTGCAGGAATTACTACGAAACTATTCAACCTAACTGGCATACTGATAGTCGTGGTGAACGGGAGTTAATGAGAATTGCCGGCAAGATTGTAGAAGAAGGTAAAGGAAAGCCTTTTGATTGTATAATCGGAATGAGCGGCGGTCTTGATAGTTCTTATACTGCTTATATTGCAAAAGAAAAGATGGGTCTTAGGCCGTTAATATTTCATGTTGATGCCGGCTGGAATACCCAACAAGCAGTAAGCAATATAGAAAAACTTGTGGACGGCCTTGGCCTTGACCTCTATACTGATGTTATTAATTGGGAAGAAATGAAAGATCTTCAAGTGGCTTTTTTGAAATCTCAAATATCAGATCAGGACTTGCCTCAAGATTACGCTTTTTTTTCATCGTTGTACAAGTTTGCCAGAAAACATAAGATAAAATACGTTCTTACTGGTTCAAATATATCAACAGAATGTTGCAGAGAGCCAGAAGAATGGGGCGGCTATGCAGGGATTGACACTACGCTGGTAAAAGACATACATAAGAAATTTGGCACTAGACCGTTAAAATCATTTCCTTTGGTGGATGTTCTAACCTATAAAATTTACTATAAATATTTTTTAGGAATGCAGGTTTTTAAACCATTGGATTTAGTACCATATATAAAGAAAGATGCTGAAAAGTTATTGGAGGAACGCTTCGGTTGGCAAAAATTTCAACATAAACATCATGAATCACGGTTTACAAGATTTTATGAATCATATTGGTTACCATTAAAATTTGGTTTCGATAAACGTAAGGCACATCTTTCTAGTCTTGTTCTTACAGGTCAATTGTCCCGTGAAGAGGCTTTAGATCGTCTCTCAAAGCCGGAACTAGACGAGACGTTTTTAATTCAGGAATTTGAATACGTGTCTAATAAACTGGGTTTGACTGTATCTACGCTTAGAACAATTTTTGAAGGGGAGAATAAAACCTACAAAGATTATAAGAATAAAAAATATATAATTGGATTGGGGACACAGGTAATGCGTATGTTAGGCTTGGAAAAGAGATTTTTTCGATGATTGGAATAATTGATTATGGAGTTGGAAACATTCGAGCTTTCATAAATATATATAAGAAACTTTCTATTCCTGTTAAGATAGTTAAGGAGCAAGAGGAATTTAAAGGGATTGAAAAGCTGATATTACCTGGTGTTGGATCTTTTGATTATGCAATGGAGCGACTGCAGTCGTCTGGAATGCGATCTAAGTTAGATGAACTGGTTATAGAGAATTCAATACCCATCCTGGGAATTTGTGTTGGAATGCAAATGCTTGCAAAAACAAGCGATGAAGGCAGTCTAGGGGGGTTAGGTTGGATCGATGCCTCCGTGAAAAAGTTTGATACAAGTAAAATACCTTTTGATACTCATCTGCCGCATATGGGATGGAATGATGTTAATCCGATCGGTACTTCGAAACTTTTTGATGGACTACAGGATAATTCAAAATTTTATTTTCTCCATTCATACTACTTTCTCCCTAACGATGCGGATATGGTGATTGCTGCAACGCATTATGGAATTCATTTTTGTTGTGCTGTAAATCATAAGAATATTTACGGAGTCCAGTTTCATCCTGAAAAGAGTCATCAATATGGTATTAGGCTTCTCAGTAATTTTGCAAAAGTATAGAATATGTTGCGACCAAGAATAATTCCTTGTTTGTTAGTTAAGGATCGTGGCTTAGTTAAGACTGTCAAATTTAAGGATTCAAAATACGTAGGCGATCCTATTAATGCTGTAAGAATATTTAATGAAAAGGAAGTAGATGAACTAACGGTCCTTGACATCGACGCTTCGGTAAATAACCGCGAACCGGACTATACGATGATAGAGCATTTAGCTGCTGAATGCAGAATGCCACTTTGTTACGGCGGTGGAATAAAGACAGTTGAGCAAGCTCAACGAATCTTTGGTTTAGGTGTTGAGAAAATAGCTATTAGCTCTGTAGTTATCCACGATCCATCTTTGGTAACTAAAATTGCTGATAGGGTGGGCAGCCAAAGTGTCGTCGTTATAATCGATGTGAAGAAAAAATTACTGGGTGGGTATGAGGTATATATTAATAACGGAAGCAAAGCAACAGGCAAAAGCCCATTTGAATTGGCGCAGGCAATTCAGGAATATGGCGCAGGAGAAATTGTAATTAACTCTATTGACAATGATGGTATGATGAAAGGGTACGATACAGTTTTGGCTCGTAAAATGCGAGAAGCCGTCACTTTGCCATTAACAATTTTAGGTGGAGCTGGGTGTCTTGAAGATATTGGTGGATTAATTAATAAATTCGGGATAATTGGGGCTTCAGCAGGGAGCCTATTTGTATTCAAGGGTATTTACAAAGCTGTCCTAATTAATTACCCAGGATCAGAGGAAAAAGATCATCTTATTAAAAGCAATTTTAATTATTAATATAAAATTCGCTTGATGAAGAAGGTACTTCGCTATTTTTCAATTTACGGATTTGGACGCACATTGATAAAAGTTGCTGGTCGAACACGCCTTTCCTTTCTGCGGTTTTATTTCATCAAGTTATTATTTAAAAAGGAATCGAGTATATCTCTTATTGGCTGCGGTCAATTTGGATTTTCAACAATCAGCTATTTCCTGATGAGAAAACAGGGAAACCGATTTTTAGAGTGCTACGATCCAAATAAATTAAATCAGAGCTCTGCTGCTAAATTTTGGGGATATAAAGAGCAAGCTGATGTCACGAAGCTGATTGCTAACAATAAATGTAAAATATTATATATTGCCTCGAACCACGCAAGTCATACCCCATACGCCATTGCGGGGTTAAAAGCTGGTAAGAAAATTTTTATAGAGAAGCCAGTGTCTGTATCATATAAGCAATTTTCAGAATTGCTTAAGGCTAAAACAGAAACGTCCGGTGATTTATACGTTGGATATAATCGGCCATTTTCAAAGGCAATCAGTATACTAAAAAAGTTTCCAAAGGGACAAGGCCGACTACCCATTTCACTGAGTTGTTTTGTCACAGGTCATTTTATTGATAAAAACCATTGGTATAGGGATAAGGAAGAGGGGACGAGAATATGTGGTAATTTAGGTCATTGGATAGATCTTTCAATTCACTTGCTAAATGATGCTGGCCAAATACCAGAGGCTTTTGATATTAGTATTTCATATAGTAATATGACGGAAATTGATGATAACATTTCTGTTAGTATAACAACCGAACTTAATGATCTTATAGTTTTAGTTTTAACATCAAGATCAGAACCATTTGAGGGAATAAATGAAACAATTAATTTTCAATCAGGAACTTTAATTGCGAAGATTGACGATTTTAGATCTATGCAGATTTGGGATAGGGAAAAATACTTCTCTTACAGCTTCTCGCCGAAAGATGTAGGACATCAAAAAGCAATTAACCAACCCTTTAACAACTGGGACAGAGACTTTAATGAAATTGAAGTCTCTACCGTGCTTATGCTTGAAATTACAGAAATGGTACAAAGGAACCAGAAAAATCGCCAAATAATCGTATCGGATATATTAAACGATCTAAAAAATGTTATAGCGAATTAACATTTAATTATTAACAAAAGTTCGACTTTGAAAAGCAGTCTATTTAGTAAAGATTAATTTGTGTACAGGCAATATCACGTTTTAACGAAAAGAAGAGTAATAAATATTCAAAATTTATAGAAAATCTTGCTTGATATGAAGTATAAAGTCACTAAACAATATTTATCATAACCGATGTTTCAAATTATCCAGGATCTAAAAAGGGGAAATACACTATTGGAAGAAGTTCCTGCACCAATTGTGAAGAAGGGTCATGTACTTATTAAAACACATCGCAGTTTGGTGAGCCTAGGTACAGAACGAATGCTTGTCGAATTTGGTAAAAGTAACCTTATTTCTAAAGCTAGACAACAGCCCGAAAAAGTAAAGCAAGTATTAGATAAGATTAAAACTGAAGGCTTATTACCCACACTTGAAGCAGTATTTAATAAGCTTGACGAACCTCTTCCACTTGGTTATTGCAATGCCGGGGAAGTTATCGCGGTAGGCGAAGGAGTATCAGAATTTAGAGTTGGTGATCGGGTTGCAAGTAATGGACATCATGCTGAAATTGTCTGTGTACCCAAAAATCTGGTTGCCAAGATTCCTGATAATGTATCTTATGAGGAAGCGGCATTTACGGTAATTGGTTCAATCGGTTTGCAGGGAATTCGCCTGGTCAATCCTACAATGGGAGAGACTGTAGTCGTGGTTGGTTTAGGATTAATTGGACTAATTACTGTTCAGTTACTTTTGGCTAATGGCTGTAATGTTATCGGTTTCGATTTTGATGAACGAAAAGTTGAAATGGCAATTAAAAGCGGTGCTACTGCCTTTATTGCTTCCAGTGTTGATGTAGTAAAAATTGTTGAGGAGTACACCGGTGGTATTGGTGCTGATGCGGTATTGATTACCGCCTCGACCAAAAGCAATGATGTAATTAGTCAGGCAGCCCAGATGAGTAGAAAGAAGGGGCGCATTGTTTTGGTTGGAGTTGTTGGCTTAAACATACAAAGATCAGATTTTTTCAAAAAGGAGCTGAGTTTTCAGGTATCCAGCTCATATGGACCTGGACGATATGATGAGGATTATGAATCCAAAGGAATTGACTATCCATTAGCCTATGTCAGATGGACTGAAAAGCGAAATTTTGAGACTGTATTAAATGCCATCTCCAGAAAACAACTAAATGTAAATTCTCTGATAACAGAGCGTGTTGAACTTAAGGACTATCAGGCTGTTTATAACAATATGGGAGGCGCTTCTATTGCCTCTATCCTGGAATACAATGCGACTTCAGATGTAGTTCGTAACACAGTTCCTTGTAGAGTTTTCTCAAGCAGACCCGGTAAAGGTGTGTTGGGGATTATTGGTGCCGGAAATTTTACAAAAATGACAGTATTGCCGTCATTGAAAAATTCAGGAGCGCATTACAAATATATATCCAGTGCGGGTGGATTATCTGCAAAATCCCTTGCAAATAAGTATGGATTTGAATTTAGTACTACTGATTACAAAGAGATTTTAAGTGACAAAGAAGTAGATATTGTAATGATAACAACAAGGCATGATATGCATGCCGGAATGGTCATCGAGTCAATCAAAGCGAGAAAGAATATTTTTGTAGAAAAGCCATTAGCACTCAACATGAATGAGCTGGAAACAATAATATCGGAATATGAAAAATTACAAAATCCAATCTCAATAACAGTAGGGTTCAACCGAAGGTTTTCTCCACACATCCAAAAGGCGAAAAGATTGATTGGAAATGCTCCAATGAATATTATTGCAACAATGAATGCCGGATTTATTCCACCAGAAGTTTGGGTGCATGATATGAAAGTTGGCGGAGGTAGAATTATTGGTGAAGCTTGCCACTTCATTGATCTAATGGTATTTTTGACAGGAAGTAAGGTGACTTCTGTCGTTATGAATGCGATGGGTACAGATCCTGAAGAGAATACAGATAATGCCATAATTACACTAAGATTTGCAAATGGCTCTCAGGGAGTTATCAATTATTTCTCGAATGGTAGTAAAGAATATGCTAAGGAACGAGTGGAAATATTCTCTCAGGGCCGGATTTTGATTCTGGATAATTTCCGTAAACTTAAGGGCTATGGATTCAGAGATTTCTCTTCAATGAGTACATCATTGGATAAAGGGCATAAAAGTCAATTTTTGCAATTAATTAAGCAAGTAAAAGAGGGGGGGGCATCACTGATACCTTTTGAGGAGTTAATAAATACTACAAAGGCGAGTTTTGCCGCCATAGAAAGTCTTCGAACGGGTCTATGGGTAAATATTTAATGATGAAAATAACAATAATTGCAGGTGCCAGACCTAATTTCATGAAAATCGCACCAATCATTCATGCGATACAAGTGGCACAAGAGGAAGGTAAAAATATTAGTTATCGCTTAGTACATACCGGGCAACATTATGATAAAAAAATGTCCGGTGATTTCTTCGAGCAATTATCCATCCCTGAACCTGATGCAAATCTGGAAGCTGGAGGTGGTACACAGGCAGAGCAAACAGCAGCCATTATGGTTCGGTTTGAAAAGGAGTTGATAGAGCATCCTGCCGATTTGGTTTTAGTGGTTGGAGATGTTACTTCTACAATGGCCTGTGCGATAACAGCACAAAAGTTGCAAACTAAGGTTGCGCATGTTGAAGCAGGTATCCGGTCGGGTGACTGGTCTATGCCGGAGGAGATAAACCGATTGATTACGGATAGTATTACTAATTATTTCTTTACAACTACTGAGGCAGCCGGTAATAATTTGCGAAAATCAGGTATCGCTGATAATCAGATTTTTTTTGTCGGAAATACAATGATTGATACGCTAAAAGCTCAGGAGAAAAATTTTGTGAAACCTGAATTTTGGGATGATTACAAATTAGAGGAAGAGAAATATCTTGTACTGACTCTTCACAGGCCTTCTAATGTGGATCATGAGACACAGTTACGTGACCTGGTACAGGTGATGGAGGAAAATACTGGGGGTGTTCCTGTGATTTTCCCTGTGCATCCAAGGACTAAAGCCAGAATGGAATCATTTGGTATCCGTATTAATAAAATAAAGCTGGTTGATCCGATGTCCTATCTGGAGTTCAATTACCTTGTAAAATACGCGAAAGGTGTGATAACCGATTCAGGTGGCATTACTGAAGAGACCACAGTAATGGGCATACCTTGCATGACCTTGAGAACAAGTACAGAGCGTCCTGAAACCTGTACAATTGGTACTAATGAGTTATTGGGATCTGAGCCATCGGCTTTAAAAGCTGCACTGGATAAATTGTTCAGAGGAGAATGGAAAAAAGGGGCAATCCCGGAGTTGTGGGATGGAAATACTGCAAAACGTATTGTAGAAATCTTATCTAAACTCTAAATGCTCAGTCGTGTCGGGATATTGTTGCGTACGATTCGTTATATTAAGCCTGTTCAGATCCTTTATCAGCTTAAAAACCGGATTGTTAAAATAAAGTCTCTTCAAGGATACAAAAATCATGGAGAGTTAAACCATGAACCCTTATCCTTAATTCATGATTTGAGGAATAGTACCGCAGCAAGTGAAGATGGAACCTTCAACTTTCTTAACTTGCGGACTTCATTTCCTCAGAAAATTGACTGGAATTATTCAGGTTATGGCAAGCTTTGGAATTATAATTTGCAATATCTCGACTATATTCATCAGGGAGATATTCCTTTGGCTATTCGTATTAGCTGGATCAGAAGTATCTACACCAGTCTAAATTCCGGCGAATTACTGCCCGAGCCTTATCCGGCATCTTTAAGGGCAATGAATATCATCCGCTTCTTCTCTGAAAACCCTTCTATTATAACTGATTGTATTGATATTCAGTCAGATTTGTATGCTGAATTAAGCTACATTCATGAAAATTATGAATATCATTTATTGGGTAATCACCTTCTGGAGAATGCCTTCTCTATGCTAATGGGGGGATATTATTTTCAGAACGCTGATTGGAAAGCAAGAGCTATAAAAGTTTTGCAGAAACAATTAAATGAACAGATACTCATTGACGGGGCACATTTCGAGTTAAGTCCCATGTATCATCGTATCATATTGTTCCGTGTATTGGAGGCTATAAGTTATGTCGATTCGCGTACTGAATTAAATAGTTTCCTTCGAACGAAAGCAGAAAAAATGCTTGGCTGGCTTACTCAAATGACCTTTTCCAATGGGGAATTACCTCATTTTAATGATTCTGCCGATGATATTGCATTAAGTGGAGAACAGCTTCAAAACCTGGCTAATTCACTCAAGCTCGAAAATAAGATCAGTAAACTATCTGATTCAGGTTATCGTAAGATTACGGATGGAAAGATAGAAATAATAGCTGATGTACATGGAATTAGTCCATCCTATCAACCGGGACATGCGCATGCAGATCATCTTTCCTTTGTTTTATACTCATCCGGCAGGCCATTTATTGTAGATCCGGGAACTTCGACTTATGCGATTTCTGAACGAAGAAATTGGGAAAGATCCTCAGTGGCTCATAATACGGTAACTGTGAACTCTATGAATCAGTCGGAAGTATGGAGTGGTTTCAGGGTTGGTCGGAGAGCAAAAGTAAATATTCTCGAAGATAGTAAAAATCACATCAAAGCCTCTGTCAGTTATCCCGGGGTTACTCATATCCGGTCATTTATGGTCGAATCTTCATCCCTGATCATCGAAGATAGAGTTAAAGCTGAAGATTCTGTTATTCTACGATTCTTCTTGCATCCTTCAGTTCTGATAAAACATCAATCAGATTCGGAGGTTTTTTTTGAATCAGGTGAGATCATTCGATTTGAGAATAGTAAAAAGCTGATGGTTAAAGAATATGATTTTGCCTCAGGATTTAATAAACTGAACAGCTCAAAGTTTATTGAAGTATTCTTCGAGGCTACCTGTAAATCTTTTATTTTTACCGGCTGATATGCCGAAAAGAATTTTATTCCTTAGTTTTTATTTCGAGCCTGACCTCTGTGCGGGTTCATTTCGCAATAGTCCGCTTGCTTATGAACTGGCACTTCAGGCTAAATCTCTTGATGCAGAGATTGACGTGATAACGACCCTGCCAAACAGGTATAGCACTTACAATGCTGAGGCACCGGAATATGAGAAAAGAGAAAATCTTACCATAAGCAGGATTCGTATACCCGGTCATCAAAGCGGGATTAAAGATCAGATAAATTCTTACAGGGTTTATTTTACTGCCGCCCGAAAGCTGATAAAAAATAAGCATTATGATCTGGTTTATGCTTCTTCTTCCAGATTATTCACAGCATATTTAGGATATCGGATAGCTTCTGAAAGAGGGCTGCCACTTTATCTCGATATCCGCGATATTTTTGTAGATACGATAAAAGATGTTTTTCCCAATCCATTAGTAAAGAATCTGGTATTGCCTTTCATGGCGTTCATAGAGAAGAGAACCTTCAGCTACGCCACTCATATCAATTTAATTAGCGGGGGGTTCAAAGATTATTTCCAAAAATTCAAGGTGCCTTCGGTTACTGAATTTAGCAACGGTATTGATCCTGTTTTTCTGGAGGCCCCCAAAGAGAATATTTCAGGGAATTCAAAATCAAGAACAATTCTCTATGCGGGAAATATTGGAGAAGGACAAGGTCTGCACAAGGTTGTTCCTGAGACTGCAAAAGCATTGGGGGATGATGGGTTTCATTTTAAAATTATCGGTGATGGTGGAGCGAAATCTAAACTTGTAAAGGCATTAGATGGGATACCTAATGTAGAACTGTTACCCCCGGTAAGTCGTGAAATGCTCATCAGGGAATACAATGCAGCAGATTTTTTATTTATGCATCTGAATGATTACGATGCTTTTAAAAAGGTGCTGCCATCCAAAGTTTTTGAACTGGGGGTATTCCCAAAGCCACTTATTGCCGGGGTGAATGGCTATTCAAGATCTTTTGTGGAGAAAAACTTGCCTGGATCAATCCTGATCGAGCCATGCAATGCGAAAGAATTTATAGAAAAAGTACGCAACTACAAATTTGAGTCTCCTCTTGACCGATCTGCTTTTATTGACAGCTACAAAAGAGAGATGATCAATCAAAAGATGGCTGCTTCAATATTAAGTTGTTTATGATTAGAATCTTGATAAGTGGTGCTACCGGTTTTGTTGGTAAGAATCTGACAACTTATCTTAATTTAAGTGGTTTTAATGTTCGTGCATTAGATCTCAGAGCAGTTAAGTATCCTTTTGATCTTCAGGATACTGATATGATTATCCATCTTGCAGGAAAAGCTCATGATTTGAAAAATGTATCTTCTGCATCCGATTATTATAAAGTTAATTATGATTTAACTCAACAACTTTATTCATCATTCCTTACCTCTGGTATTAAGAAATTTATCTTTCTGAGTTCTGTTAAAGCAAGTGCGGACAGTGTTGAAGGAGTATTGACAGAAATTGATGTTCCTGACCCTCAAACCCATTACGGAAAATCCAAACTGATGGCCGAAGAGTATATTAGAAATCAGCCTTTACCAGAAGGTAAGTCTTATTATATCCTCCGTCCCTGCATGATCCATGGCCCGGGGAATAAGGGGAATCTTAATTTATTATATCAACTAATTTCAAAAGGGATTCCCTATCCGCTTGCAGCTTTTGGAAACAGACGATCATTCCTAAGTGTTGAGAATTTATGTTTTGTAATCCGTGAATTGCTGGAACGTGATGATATCCCATCAGACGTTTACCAGGTAGCCGATGATGAAACACTTTCAACCAATGAGTTAATCCGCTTAATTGGATTGGCCTCAGACCGAAATCCCGGATTATGGAAGATCAATCCTAAATTGATCAGATTAGTGGCGAGCATCGGAGATAAACTAAAACTTCCATTGACTACTGAGCGTTTGAATAAATTAACCGAAAACTATGTTGTTGATACTTCAAAACTCAGACAGGCATTAGGAAAGGAACTTCCGGTAAAAGCCAGGGATGGTATTATCCAAACCATACGCTCCTTTCAGACCCAAGTCAAATAATATATCCGGCCTTGTTTAATTCTATGAATTGAATAAGTTTGCAGAATGTTGTATCTCATCTATCTGCCGGTATTATACTTCTGCCTCTTACTCTATTTCAGACTGGCGGCTTATTTTCAAATTACCGATAAACCCAACCACCGCAGCTCTCATAACCAAATTACCATTCGTGGTGGGGGTATTGTATTTCCTCTTGCCCTTCTCCTTCATTTCCTGCTGAACGGCTTTGATTACCCTCTTTTTACTTCAGGTTTATTCCTGATCAGTCTGATCAGTTTTTATGATGATCTGAAGCCCTTGTCGAATAAACTCCGGCTTCTGGTTCATCTGATTTCTGTTTCACTACTGTTTATGCAGACGGATTTAATGCACTATCCTCTCTGGATTATTATTCCTGTCTATATTCTGGTTATCGGTACCATTAATGCTTATAATTTCATGGATGGAATTAATGGGATAACTGGGACCTACAGTCTGATAACAATACTCAGTTTGTATTTTATCAATGAGTCGCAAATATCATTCATTAAAGGGGACTGGCTGATCGTTTCAGCGTTGGCACTTCTGGTATTTAGTTTTTTTAATTTCAGAAAAAAGGCTAAATGCTTTGCCGGAGATGTAGGAAGTGTGAGTATGGCCTTTATCATTATTTTCTTTCTCTTATTGCTGATTATCCAAAGCGGAGATCTGAAATATATCGGACTGCTTTTAATCTATGGACTGGATACCGTAAGTACCATTATTTTCAGATTAATCCGCAGGGAGAATATCTTTGAAGCCCATCGCAGCCATTTTTACCAGTATCTGGCTAATGTGAAGGGCTGGCCGCATTTACAGGTTTCTTCATTGTACATGCTGGTACAAGGTCTTGTCAATTTGCTGATTATTTATTCAGAATGGGACACATTAGCTTTCCTGACTTTTATCCTGGTTTCAGGACTTGTTTTTGTGGGGATGAGGTTTGTTGTTGAGGGAAGGGAGAACTTAATTGGGAAGGAATTAGCAAATGAGAAAATGAGGTAAGTGGTTCAATTGTCAATCTGAATACATGGCTGGATTAGGAGTTCATTTGTTGATAATCCGGATTTGTCAATGAGGCAATTTGTTGATTTGTCAATGAAGAGAAAATGAATTAGCAAAATAGTACCTCATGTCATCCTGAAGAGTTGGTGGTGATGTTTAATTTACCGCGATACTGAGTGCGATGAAGGATCTTCTCAGGAATGAATTAGAAATTATCAATGAAACGTTGGCTTAATGAGAGCTAAGATCCCTCCTGCGTTCGGGATGACAAGGAAGCTTATAGAGTCAATTTTGTTTTTCACCATGCCAATAGAGTGTTAATGAAATGGTACGACCGGGGGACGCTCGCACCAGCGTTGTGAACTGGCTTGAAGGATAATAAGAATATTCGATTTCATGCGTAGAATTATAGATATGTTTCCTTTGCAAAAACTTTCATATACTGTTTTTTGCGGCATTGTACAGGGCGGTAAACACCACGACTGCCTTAGCAATAACTTTAATAGCCCTGTACGCAGCCGTTGATGGATGAACATTCCTAAGCGTCTGGCGCTCATCTTAGCACTCTTTTTTAATCTCCACGAATGGTATTCATTTCAAATGATTCAGAATTTCTGAGCGCAGGGCTGAAAGAACGGCGGGCCGGGTGTTTTGCCCTTGGCGGGGGAAGCTTCGTTCTTTCTTGATTTTTTGTTTACTTTTTCATCAAGGAAAAAGTAAATAGGCCACCGCGGCTATGAGCGGGGATGAAATGGTACGAGCGGGGACGCTCGCACCAGATGGTCTTTTCTTGATTTTACTCAGTATTTTTTATTGTTTTTATCGGCCTTCGTGGTCTCTCCGCCCGGGGCGGATCGGCATTGTTTCCTTTTTTATCAAGAAAACCGCGAAGCAGCTTGAGGGCCTTTGAAAATATAAATAAACACCGAAAAAAGGGAATAGGCCTCCGCGGCTATGAGCGAAAGAAATGTGATTAAAAATTACGGAATTAGA
>Ga0208492_1001102_pt1 | contig 18471 bp, 19 predicted proteins | sample Subbioar_CSW14AB_FD_184820 | JGI IMG/M metagenome (GOLD analysis project Ga0208492, IMG submission 184820) | Serpentinite rock and fluid subsurface biosphere microbial communities from McLaughlin Reserve, California, USA - CR12Mar_CSW14AB (SPAdes) | ecosystem: Environmental > Terrestrial > Deep... | reverse complement strand
GGGCGCGGGTCCATCGTCGGCACTTTAATCGGCGCGATCATCCTGGGAACCCTGCGCAACGGGTTGACCCTGATGAACGTGCAGGCCTTCTACCAGTTGCTTGCGACCGGGATCATCATCATTGTCGCCATGCTGATCGACAAGCTGACCAGCGGCAAAGAGGGATGAGACATGGGGGACGCGCGCGCGGTCGGCGCTCAGATCCGGATGCGGCTGCCAAGCCTGACACCGCTGGAGGGCAAGGTCGCCACCGACATTCTGGCCCGCAAGGACATCGACGCGGCAACACCGCTGCGCACCGTCGCTGAAGGCTCGGGCGTGTCCGAGGCGATGGTGGTCAAGGTCGCGAAGAAGCTGGGCTTTGCGGGCTTCCGCGAGTTCCGGCAGGGGCTGGTCGACTATTACAACTCTGACACCGCGGCCCTGCATTCCGAAATCGGGCCGCAGGATACCGCCGGCCAGATCGTCCAGAAGGTGTTCCGCACCGCGATGCAGGCGCTGGAAGAAACCTTCGCCATCCTCGACCTGGTGGCCTTCGAGCGCGCGGCCGATTTCGTCCATCGCGCTCGCCAGCGCGACTTCTACGGCTTGGGCGGATCAGCCCAGATCGCGCGTGACGTCAGCCACAAGTTCCTGCGCATCGGTGTGCGGTCTTCCGTGTTCGACGATGCGCATATGATGGTGATGTCGGCGGCGCTTCTGGGCCATGACGACGTGGCCATCGCCTTTTCGCACTCCGGCAGCACGACGGCGGTGATCGAGGCGGTAGAGCTTGCCCGCCGCAACGGCGCGCGCACGATCGCGGTGACGAATTACGCCGACAGCCCCCTCGCGCGGATTGTCGATGTGGTCCTCTGCTCGACCGCGCAGAACAACCCGCTTCTGGGCGAAAACGCCACCGCACGGATTGCGCAGCTGAACCTTCTGGACGCGCTCTTCGTCGCCGTGGCGCAGCGTGACCGGGCAGCGGCGGACCAGAACCTTGCCCGCACCATGCGCGCCGTGCAGGCCAAGCGAAAACTGTAGGGAAAACCCGTGACCCAGCCCAGCGTTCTTGTCGTCGGCAGCCTGCACTATGACATCATGGTCAAGGCCGACCATCTGCCCCGCAGGGACGAAACCGCCGTGGGCACGGCCTGGTATCCGAAATTCGGCGGCAAGGGCGGCAATCAGGCCGTCGCCGTGGCCCGCGCCGGTGCGGCCTGCCGGATGTTCGGGGCGGTCGGGGACGACGACTTCGGCGTCTTCCTGCGCCAGGCCTTGCGCGCCGGGGGCGTCGACGATTCCTTTGTCGCCATTGTGCCCGGCGTAGGCTCGGGGATGAGCGTGGCGATCCTGGACGCGGCGGGCGACTATGCCGCCACCATCGTCTCGGGGGCCAACCTGCGGATGAACGCCGCTGCGCTTGCAGAGCCAGGGCCTTGGCAGGACGTCGGACTTCTGATCCTGCAGAACGAAGTCCCCGAAGCCATGAACATCGCCGCCGCGGGGCAAGCCCGGGCGCGCGGCATCAGGACCATCCTGAATGCCGCACCGGCGCGGACGCTGTCGCCCGATCTCGTGCCGCTGGTCGATCTGATCGTGGTCAACGCGGTCGAGGCCGAGATGATGGGGGCCGATCCGGTCTCAAGTCTGCACAGCGCCGCCGACGCGGCACGGCGGCTGGCCGACCGGTTCGAGGCGGTGATCGTGACTGCAGGCAGCAAGGGGCTGGCGGCGGTCGGTCCGGATGATGAGGCCTTTGCCTTGCCGGCCGAAAAGGTGAAGGCCGTGTCGAGCCATGGGGCCGGGGATGCCTTCATCGGGGCACTGGCTGCGGCGCTGGTCAAGGGCGCCCCCCTGCGCGAAGCGGCCCAGGCGGCATCGCAGGCCGCCGCCCGGCACGTCAGCACAGCGGATGCCGTGTCAGGCTGAGGCCGGGGCCACCGCCCCGCCCGGGCTCTGCCCTAACGCGGGGCTTTGTCCTGCCCTGCCGTGGCGGCGGCAAAACGCCGCCCCTCTGGCCCCGCGCCCCCGCACAGCGGTTTGCACCCCCTTTCCCCCGCCCCCCTGGCCATGCAATCTGCGCGCCATGGCCGACCCGAAGTCCGAACCGCTTCCCGAACCCGACCGCCTGGAGGGTGCCCCCCACCCGCGCGAAACCCGCGTGCTGTTCGGCCATGCAGGTCCGCAGGCCGAATTCCTGCGCGCGCATCTCTCCGGCAGGCTGCATCACGCCTGGATGCTGACAGGCCCCAAGGGTGTCGGCAAGGCGACGCTGGCCTGGCGTCTGGCGCGGTTCCTGCTCGCCACGCCCCCGGATGATGGCGGCATGTTCGCCGCCCCCGCCCCCGACACGCTGGAGGTTCCCGACAGCAACCCCATCGCGCGCCGTTTGCTGCAGGGGGCCGAACCGCGGCATTTCCTGCTGCGCCGCGGCCCGAACGACAAGGAAACCGCGCTCAGTCAGGTGATCTCGGTCGACGAGGTGCGCAAGATGAAAAGCTTTTTCGCACTGTCCGCTGCCGATGGCGGCCACCGCACCGCGATCATCGACAGCCTGGACGAGATGAACACCGCCTCGGCCAACGCACTTCTGAAGCTTTTGGAGGAACCCCCTGCAAACGTGACGTTTTTCCTGATCGCGCATCAGCCCGCGCGGCTGTTGCCGACCATCCGCTCGCGCTGCCGCGAGCTGCGCCTGATGCCGCTTTCCGCCCCGGACCTGGCCGATGCGCTGACACAGGCGGGCGGCGAGGTCGCCCCCGAGGACCGCGCGGCCCTGGCCGAGCTTTCGGGCGGCTCGGTGGGCGAGGCGTTCCGGCTCACCAACCTTGACGGCCTCAGGCTTTACGCCGCCCTCACCCGCCTGTTCTCGACCCTGCCCCGCCTTGACCGCCCGCAGGCCCTGGCGCTGGCCGACCTCGCCGCCGCGCGGGGTGCGGCCGAAACCTTCGACCTCCTCGTCACCTTGATCGATCTCTTTCTCGCCCGCCTTGCGCGCCACGGTGTGACCGGGCTCCTGTCCCCCGAAGCCGCCCCCGGCGAGGCGCAGCTTCTGGCGCGCCTCGCACCGAATGCCACCGCCGCCCGCGCCTGGGCCGAGCTTGCCCAGACCCTGTCGGCCCGGGCCCGGCGCGGCAAGGCGGTCAACCTTGACCCTGCCGCCCTTCTGATGGATATGCTGCTGAAGGTCGACGAGACGGCGGGGAGCCTCGCCCAGAGGTAGCCTTACGATGACGCCCCTTCCCGATCCCGCCCACCTTCCAGACCTGGTGGACAGCCACTGTCACCTCGACTTTCCCGACCTTGCGTCCGAGACCGCCGAGATCATCGCCCGCGCCCGCGCCGCCGGGGTCACCAGGATGGTCACGATCTGCACGCGCCTTCGGAACGAACCCAAGGTGCGCGCCATGGCCGAAGCGCACCCCGAGATCTTCTATGCCGCCGGACTCCATCCGATGAGCGCCCACGAAGAGCCCCCGGTCACGGTAGACGAGATCGTCGCCTTTGCCCGTCACCCCCGCTTTGTCGGGATCGGCGAGACCGGCCTCGACTACCACTACACAGCCGAGACGAAGGCCATCCAGCAGACCAGTCTGCGCATCCATATCGAGGCCGCGCAGGCAACCGGCCTTCCGCTGATCATCCATTCCCGCGACGCCGATCAGGACATGGAGGCGATCCTTGCCGAAGGCATGGCCCGCAAACCCTACACCTGCGTCATGCACTGCTTCTCCTCCGGCCCCCGTCTGGCCGAGGCTGCGCTCGAGATGGGCTTCACTCTGTCGATCTCAGGGATAGCGGCCTTCCCGAAGTCCGAAGCCTTGCGCGCCATCTTCGCGAAGGCCCCGCTTGACCGGCTGATCCTGGAAACCGACAGCCCCTACCTTGCCCCCCCGCCCTTTCGCGGCAAGCGCAACGAACCGGCCTACGTCGCCCACACCGCCCGCGCCATAGCCCCCGTGTTCGGCCTGAGCCTTGAGGCCTTCGCCGCCCGGACCACCGCGAATTTCGACCGGCTCTTCCCCCGCGCCGCCCGCAGCGCAAGGGCCGCCTGATGGCGCGGCTCACCTTCACCATCCTCGGCTGCGGCTCATCGGGCGGCGTGCCCCGCCTTGGCGGCCTCTGGGGCGACTGTGACCCTGCGAACCCGAAGAACCGCCGCCGCCGCTGTTCGCTGCTGATCACCCGCGAGACCGGCGACGGCATCACCCGCGTCCTGATCGACACCTCGCCCGACATGCGCGAGCAACTCCTCGACGCAGGCGTCGGCGCGCTGGACGGGGTCGTCTACACCCACAGCCACGCCGACCACATGCACGGGATCGACGATCTGCGGCAGGTCGTCTTCAACCAGCGCGAACGCCTGCCCGTCTGGGCCGACCCGCCCACGCAAGAGGCGCTCCTCTCGCGCTTCGGCTATGCTTTCGTGCAGCCCGAGGGCTCGCCCTACCCGCCGATCCTCGACCTTCACACCATCGACGGCCCGGTCACCGTCCCGGGGGCCGGCGGACCCGTGACCCTGACCCCGTTCCGCGCCGATCACGGCAGCATGGACGCGCTTGGCTTCCGCATCGGCCCCTTGGCCTATCTGCCCGACGCGGTCGGTATTCCCGCCGAAAGCTGGCCCATCCTCCAGAACCTCGACTGCTGGATCGTCGATGCGCTCCGAAGGAAGCCGCATCCGACGCACGCCCATCTCGACATGACCCTTGGCTGGATCGCCCGCGCGAAACCCGCCCGCGCCGTGATCACCAACATGCATATCGACCTCGACTACGAGACGCTGAAGGCCGAGCTTCCGCCCCATATCACCCCCGCGTTCGACGGCATGACCGTGACCTATGACAACCAGCCCTGACCCCGGGCTTTCTCTTCCACAAATATCCCACGGGGGTCCGGGGGGTGTGAGCCCCCCGTTTCGACGCCTGCCATGAGCGCACTTCTCGACGTCATCCTCCCCGTCTTCCTCGTCATCGGCTTCGGCTATGCCGCCGTTCGCGCGAATCTGCTGTCCGATCCCGCCATCGACGGGCTCATGCGTTTTGCCCAGAACTTCGCCGTCCCCTGTCTCCTCTTCCGCTCCATCGCGTATCTGGATCTTTCCGCCGCCTACGACATCGGCCTGATGACCAGCTTCTACGCGGGGGCCTTCGCGGGCTTCTTCGCCTGCTTCTTCGGGGCGATGCTGATCTTCCACCGCGCCATGCCCGACGCGGTCAGCATCGGCTTTGCCGGGCTTTTCTCCAACTCCCTCCTCCTTGGTCTCGCGATCACCGAGCGCGCCTATGGGACGGCCGCCCTGCAAGGCAACTACGCGATCATCTCGCTGCATGCGCCGATGCTCTACGGCTTCGGGATCGCCCTGATGGAGTGGGCAAAAAGCCGGGGCCGCGGGCTTTCCGGCCCCAGGCTCCTCGGGCAGATCGCCCGCGCGATCCTGTCGCAGTCGCTGGTGATCGGCATCCTTCTTGGCTTTGCCGTCAACCTCGCGGGAAACCCGCTTCCCGGTTTCTTCTGGTCCGGCATCGACATGGTGGCCCGCGCCGCGATCCCCGTCGCGCTCTTCGGTCTGGGCGGAGTGCTTGTGCGCTACCGGATCGAGGGCGACATCGGCCCGGTCCTGATGGTCACGACCGCGTCGCTGATCCTGCACCCTGCCGTGACCTGGCTCCTTGCCACACAGGTCTTCCAGCTGGGCACCGACGCCCTGCGCTCTGCCGTGGTCACCGCCGCCATGGCCCCCGGCGTCAACGCCTACATGTTCGCGCACATGTATGGGGTCGGCAAACGGGTGAACGCGTCATCCGTGCTGGTGGCAACGGCCCTGTCGATCATCACCGCCTGGGGCTGGCTGCACATCCTGCCGTAAGGCCCCGAATTTTCGTACGAAAATTCGAGCCTACCGTCCGGTCACGCCGCGCAGCCGGTCCGACCGGCGTCGCAGCAGCTCGACCATCGTGAGCAGCAGCACCGAGATCACCACCAGGATCGTCGCCACCGCCAGGATCGCCGGACTGATCGCCTCGCGGATGCCGTTGAACATCTGCCGCGGGATGGTCTGCTGGTCCGGCCCCGCGATGAACAGGACCGCCACCACCTCGTCGAACGAGGTCACGAAGGCGAACAGCGCGCCGGAAATGATCCCGGGCAGGATCAGCGGCATGATCACCTTGAAGAACGTCGTGCGCGGGTTCGCCCCCAGCGAATGTGCCGCGCGGATCAGCGACTGGTCGAACCCGGACAGCGTCGCCGTCACCGTGATGATCACGAAGGGAATGCCCAAGGTCGCATGGGCGACGATCACGCCCAGATGCGAATTCGCAAGGCACCCCTTGTCGGACAGGAAAACCCCGAAGATCGCCCCCATCGCCGAGTCGGGCGCGACGCAGGCCTTGGCGAAGAAAAAGCTCATCCCGACCGCGATGATGATGATCGGCACGATCATCGGGGAAATCAGCAGCGCCATGATCAGGCGGCGATAGGGCATTTCCGGCCGCGACAGCCCCAGGGCCGCGATGGTGCCCAGCGTCGTCGCCAGGATCGTCGCCCAAAGCCCGACCCAGAACGAATTCTTCGCCGCCTGCACCCAGGTCGCCCGCTCCCAGACCGCCGACCACCAGGTGCCGTCGCGCGGGGTTTCCGGCGCGGGGTGGCCGAGTGTCAGAAGCGTGTCGTACCAGCGCAAGCTGTAGCCCGACGGATCGAAGGCCAGCATCTTCGGGGTAAAGGTGAAATAGGGCTCGGCGTTGAAGGACAGCGGGATCACGATCAGGATCGGCGCGATCAGGAACAGGAACACCAGCCCGCAGATCACCAGATAGGTGTAGTGCCAGATCCGTTCCAGGGGCGAAGCGTAGGTGGGCAGGGCCATGGGTTCCTCTTCAGCCGAGCTTCAGCCGGTCGATGCCGATCAGGCGGTCATAAAGCCAGTACAGGACCAGGATCGCCGCCAGCAGCATCGCGGCGATGGCGGCGGCCAGCGACCAGTTGGACTTGGTCATGTGAAAGCTGATCAGGTTCGAGATCAGCTGCCCGTCCGCGCCCCCGACCAGGGCCGGGGTGATGTAGTAGCCGACCGCCAGGATGAAGACGAGAAGCGACCCCGCCGCGATCCCCGGCAGCGTCTGCGGCAGGTAGACCCGACGGAAGGTGGTCCAGCTTGTCGCCCCCAGCGACCGGGCCGCACGGGCATAGGACGGGGGAATGACCCGCATCACCGAATACAGGGGCAGGATCATGAACGGCAGCAGCACATGCGTCATCGCCACGATGGTGCCGGTCATGTTGTACATCATCGTCAGGCGGCCATCCTCGGTGATCAGACCAAGGCCGACCAGAAGGTCGTTGACGATCCCCTGTTCCTGCAACAGCGCGATCCAGCTGGTCGTCCGCACCAGAAGCGATGTCCAGAACGGCAGCAGCACCAGGATCATCAGCAGCGACGACTTCGCCATCGGCAGCGTCGCCAGAAGGTGCGAGACCGGGAAGGCCAGAAGCAGGCAGATCACCGTGATGATGCCCGAGACCAGAAAGGTCTTGAAGAAAAGGTAGAGGTAGATCCTCTCCTTGTCGCCGCCCTTCGCCCAGCCCTCATCGGTCAGCTTGCGGTCCGAGGCGACCTTGTAGAATTCGGTGGTGTACTTGCTCGATGCCGCGGCCATGCCCCGCCACAGCGCCGGTTTGCCCCAGTCGGCGTCGACCGCGATCAGGGCCTCCTTGAAGGGGGGGGCCAGAGACTTGGCCTCGCGCGCGCCCTTCTTGAACAGCGAAATCGTGCCGGGAACCGTGTAGTTGATCCGGGTTCCCGCAATGCCGGTGGTCTTTTCGGTCTGCATCCGGGCCAGATCCTGCACCAGCGCGGCATAGGCCGCTTCCGGCGGGTTCATCGGATCGAACCCCGGGTTGGCCGCGAACCAGGCATCCAGCGCAGGGGCAGAGGCCGCGAAACCATCATGTTCCACGGACCGCTTCAGCATGTAGCCGATGGGGACAAGGAAGGTCAGCAGCACGAAGACCAGAAGCGGCAGCACCAGAAGAAACGCCCGACGTTTGGCACGGGCCTGCGCGGCCGCCAGCGCCGCCTTCAAGGGTCGGCCATCGGCGGTCTTCAGAAGGTCTGTCGCGGCCTCGGCCATTCCTGCCTCGTCTTGAAAAGGGACCGGGCGCGAAGGGGATCCCCCGCGCCCGGATCAGTCGATTACTGCGCCAGCCAGGCCTGGAAGCGCTCGTTCAGTTCCGCGTCATGGTCGACCCAGAAGTCGGACGAGGTCAGCAGCGCATTGGTCAGGTTGGCCGGGTTGGTCGGCAGGTGCGGACCCATCTCGGTCTTGCCGTCGCCCGCATAGATGATCGGCTCCTTGTTGGCCGACTTGCGCGGCGGGCCGTAGGAGATATGCGCCGCCTGCGCCCGCAGTCCCTCGGTCGAGGTGGCGTATTTGATGAACTCCATCGCCAGGTCCTTGTTCGGCGCGCCCTTCGGCACGACGTAGCTTTCGTTCTCGTAGATCTGGCCATCCCAGACGATCTGGAAGGGTTTGCCCTCGCCCACGGCGGCGGCGAAGATCCGGCCGTTGTAGGCGGTGGTCATCGCGACTTCGCCGTCGGCAAGCAGCTGCGGTGCCTGGGCACCGGCTTCCCACCAGACGGTGTCGGCCTTGATCGTGTCCAGCTTGGCAAAGGCACGATCGACGCCTTCCGGGGTGCCCAGAACGGTGTAGACATCCGCCGGAGCGACGCCATCCGCCAGAAGCGCGAATTCGAGAACCGCCTTGGCGCCCTTCTTCAGGCCGCGCTTGCCGGGGAACTTCGCCAGGTCGAAGAAGTCGGCGGCGGTTTTCGGGCCTTCCGGGAACTTGGTGGTGTCGTAGGCGAACACGTTCGACCAGATGTCGGTCGACACGCCGCATTCGGTCACGGCGCCGGGGAAGAAGTCCTCGGCGGCAGGGGTGCCGTCGGCACCCGGCGGCAGGGCAGCCGCGTCGATCGGCTCCAAGAGGCCTTCGTCGCACAGACGGATCGCGTCGGCATATTCGACCGAGGCCACGTCAACCGTGACGTTGCCGGCTTCGACCATCGCCTTGATCGCCGGGGCCGGGTTGTCGCTGTCGACCATGATGGCCGGATTGCCGGTGGCGGCGGACCACGGCTTCACATGGCCTTCGGTCTGGGCCGCGCCATAGGCACCGCCCCAGGACATGACGGTCACTTCAGCATTGGCGGCAAAGCCAAAGCTGACCAGCGCGGTCGTCAGGATAAGGGTCTTCTTCATTGGCAGTCTCCCTGTTTTTGGTTGGGTCTCATTGGCCGGTCATTCCGGCCGGGTCTGCATCAAGGGTCCAGCGCGCGGGCATCCTGGGGATGCCAGCCCACCTTGATCTTCTGTCCCGGGGCAAGCTTGGTCTGCCCCAGGGTATTGCGCATCTTCATCACAAAGCCGTCCGAGCCCGCGACCTTGAGGACCGCGCGCAGGATATCGCCCATGTAGATGATCTCGACGACTTCCGCGGCGATGGTATGGGCGCCCGGCGGCATCATCTCGGGCTTGAACTCCACCCGTTCCGGGCGGATCGACACCAGCGTCTTGCCGCCCTTCTCCTTGGCGTTGACGGCCGTGGCGTCGATCAGCTCGCCGGTCGTCAGGCGGACCAAAGCCTTGTCGCCGGTCAGCTCCTCGATGGTGCCGAACAGCTTGTTGTTCTCGCCGATGAACTGCGCGACAAAACTGTTGTCGGGCCGCTCGTACAGGTCCGCCGGCGGCGCAAGCTGCTGGATGCGGCCGTCGTTGAACACCGCCACCCGGTCCGACATCGTCAGCGCCTCGCCCTGGTCGTGGGTGACATAGACCACCGTGATCCCCAGCGATTCATGCAGGTGCTTGATCTCGAACTGCATGTGTTCGCGCAACTGCTTGTCGAGGGCACCCAAGGGTTCGTCCATCAGCACAAGCTTGGGATCGAACACCAGCGCCCGCGCCAGCGCGATCCGCTGCTGCTGGCCGCCCGAAAGCTGCGCGGGCCGCCGGTTGGCAAAGGCCCCCATCTGCACCATGTCCAGGGCGCGCTTGATCTTCGCCTCGCGCTCGTCCTTGCCCATGCCGCGGACTTCCAGCGGGAACGCCAGGTTCTCGCCCACCGTCATGTGCGGAAAGAGCGCATAGTTCTGGAACACCATCCCGATCCCGCGCTTGTGCGGCGGAACCTGGTTGATCGGACGCCCGTCCAGCCGGATCTCGCCATGCGTCGCGGTCTCGAACCCGGCCAGCATCATGAGGCAGGTCGTCTTGCCCGATCCCGAAGGCCCGAGCATGGTCAGGAATTCGCCTTTCGCGATCGAAAGGTTCAGGTCCTTCACGACCAGCGTGACGCCGTCATAGCTCTTCTGGACGTGTTCAAACGCGACGAAGGCGTCGTTGCGGGGCTCAACCGTCACCCGTGTCTCCCTGATGGTTCCGAGGCTTTGCGCCTTCTGGCTTGATTCGACTAAAGCGAAAGGTGACCCCCATTGCAACGCACTTTTTCGACGCCAAACGGCAGTTTCGCGACCTGTTTGGGCCGCTTTGCGCCGTAGCGGGAAGAACGCGCAGATAACCGGCCCCTTGCAGCCATTCTGCCTGCAAAACCAGCAAGAAAAGGTGGCACTCCTGCCGCAGATGCAGGCGGCAAAGGCAAAGGGCGCGGGGGTTTTCACCCTCGCGCCCTTGGCTTTGTCCAGCGAACCCTGGTGCGGATGAAAAGACTCGAACTTTCACTCCGGTTAAGGAACAGCGACCTCAACGCTGCGCGTCTACCAATTCCGCCACATCCGCATGTGGGCCCGCTTTGGACGCCCGCTATCTAGCGACTGGCGCGCAGGATGAAAAGGGGCTTTTTGTCGGGTCGCGACAGGTGCCCGGTCAGGCCGAAGCGTCGCTCACGCCCGGGCCATGACTTTGGTGTAGGACACGACTTCGATCTCGATGCCGTTCGCCTCGTGGAAGTAGAAGCGTCGGCCCGGCTCATAGTCGGCGTGGCTGCCCGGCACGAAGCCCGCCCGCTTCACCCGCTCCTCGGTCGCGTCGAGATCGTCCACGACAACGCCGATGTGATTGAGCCCGCCATGCCTGCTGTAGGTGTCGGGTCCGAACGGCTCGGTCTTGCCCGGAGAGTAAAGCGCCACATAGGACGACGCGTCCCCGACATGGACCGAGCGTCCGTCGCCCATCGCCGCGCCCGACCAGCGGATCTTCCAGTCGAACAGCTCGCACAGCGTCGCCGCCAGTGCATCCGGGTCAGCCACCGTCACGTTCACATGTTCCAGTCTCGCCATGTCGTCCTCCTTCCGACCGCGACTTTCCGCGTGCCGTTGCCAATGCCGAATCCCGGTGTAATTTCTCAAGCGAACTTGAGATCAAGCGGATTCGCAGGGATGCCCCAGGGCCTGACCATCGGCGACCTTTCGGATCGGACCGGCCTTGCCGTCTCGGCGATCCGGTTCTACGAAACGCACGGGATCGTTCGCCCCTTGCGCAACCAGGGCGGCCATCGGCGCTATGGCAAGGCAGACATCCGGCGGCTTTCGTTCACGCTCATCGCCCAACGCCTCGGCTTTCCCCTGGCCGAGATCGCGCGGCACCTCGCCGCCCTCCCCGCCGACCGCGCCCCGGACCGGCACGACTGGGAACGGATCGCCACCGGTTTTCGCGCAAGGATCGCCCAACGGATCGACGCCCTTCAGGCCCTGTCCGACACGCTGGACGGCTGTATCGGCTGCGGCTGTCTGTCGCTCGACAAATGTTCGCTCTATAACCCGCTGGATCGGGCGGCCCGCAACGGCCAGGGCCCGCGATACCTGTTGGGCGACCGACCCGAGGAACGAAATGGTTGACTGGACCCACATCCCCGGGCTCGCCCCCTACCCCGAGACTCTCGCGGCGATGGAGGCGCATGTCGCCGCGATGAACGAAGGCCGCGCGGGCGAGGCGATCTGGCTTTTGGAACACCCGCCCCTCTACACCGCCGGAACCTCGGCCAGACCCGCCGATCTGGTCCAGCCCGACCGCTTTCCGGTCTACCCGGTCGGGCGCGGCGGCCAATACACCTATCACGGCCCCGGCCAGCGGGTGATCTACTGCATGCTGGACGTCAAGGCGCGTGGCGGCGACGTCCGCTGCTTCGTGCGCGAGCTGGAGCGCTGGGTCGTCGACACTCTGGCCGAGTTCAACGTGACCGGCGAGATTCGCCCGGGCCGCGTCGGCGTCTGGGTCACCCGCCCCGACCGCAGAGGCCCCGACCGCACCCGCCCCAACCGCACGGATCCCGACGGCCAGCCTGCCGAAGACAAGATCGCCGCCCTGGGCATCAAGCTGCGCCGCTGGGTCAGCTTTCACGGCATCTCGATCAACGTCGAACCCGACCTGTCGCATTTCGACGGAATCGTGCCCTGCGGCATCCGCGACCATGGCGTGACCAGTCTTGTCGACCTTGGCCTGCCGGTCACGATGGCCGACCTCGACGCGGCTCTGATCGCCACCTTTCCGCGCCGGTTTCAGGGGGTTTGCGCTGCGTAAGTTGTCGCATGTCACCCGGATGCTATTGCATATCAGCCACCCCCTCCCCCATGTTCGCGTCATGGACGCACAGAGGTGCGGCCCGAACCATGTGAGGACATCATGACGAAGTTCATCCTTCTGGCCCTGACCGTCGCTGCGCTTGGCGCGCCCGCCTCTGCGCAGGATGCGGCTGCGGGCGAGGCGGTGTTCAAGAAGTGCAAGGCCTGCCATTCGATCATCGCCCCGGACGGGACCGAGATCCAGAAAGGCGGTCGCACCGGCCCGAATCTCTATGGCGTGATCGGTCGCGCCATCGGCTCGGACCCGGACTTCAAATACGGCGAGTCGCTGGCCGCGCTGGGGGCCACGGGTGCCGTCTGGGATGCAGCCAGCCTTGCGGCCTACACCGCTGACCCGGCGGCCTACCTGAAGACCGCGCTTGGGGATGAGGCAGCCAAGTCCAAGATGTCCTTCAAACTGGCCAGCGGTGGCGAGGATGTGGCGGCCTATCTGGCGTCGGTCGCCCCGTAAGTCTGCCTTTCCGCCATCCATAGGGGCGCGGTTCCGGTCCGGGGCCGCGCCCTTTGCATTTTCGCCGCGATTTCTGTCCCCTGCGGCAAACTCGTGCATTGCGACCTTGCGCCCGCACCGCTAAAGACGGGATCACAAGGGAACCGGGCCTCCGTTCGCGGATGGCAAACGGCGCAACGGAACGACCAAAGCGGAGGACGCCAATGGCGGACGCAGCCATCCACGGCCACGAACACCACAAACCCGGGTTCTTCACCCGCTGGTTCATGTCGACCAACCACAAGGACATCGGGATCCTCTATCTTTTTGCCGGTGGTTTCGTCGGCCTGATCTCGGTCCTCTTCACCGTCTACATGCGGATGGAGCTGATGCAGCCGGGCGTGCAGTACATGTGCCAGGAAGGTGCGCGCTTCATCGCGGACGCGACGGCGACCTGCACTCCGAACGGGCATCTGTGGAACGTGATGATCACCTATCACGGCGTCCTGATGATGTTCTTCGTGGTGATTCCCGCGCTGTTCGGCGGCTTTGGCAACTACTTCATGCCGCTGCAGATCGGTGCGCCGGACATGGCCTTCCCGCGGATGAACAACCTGTCGTTCTGGCTCTACATCGCCGGGACCTCGCTGGGCGTGGCCTCGATGCTGGCACCCGGCGGCGGGGGCGATCTGGGCACCGGGGCTGGCGTCGGCTGGGTGCTGTATCCGCCGCTGTCGACCACGGCGGAAGGCGGCTACGCGATGGACCTCGCGATCTTCGCGGTCCACCTGTCGGGTGCATCGTCGATCCTCGGGGCGATCAACATGATCACCACCTTCCTGAACATGCGTGCCCCCGGCATGACCATGCACAAGGTGCCGCTCTTCGGCTGGTCGATCTTCGTCACCGCCTGGCTCATCCTTCTGGCCCTGCCGGTCCTCGCCGGCGCGATCACCATGCTGCTGACGGACCGCAACTTCGGCACCACCTTCTTCTCGCCCTCGGGCGGCGGTGACCCGGTCCTGTATCAGCACATCCTGTGGTTCTTCGGCCACCCCGAGGTCTACATAATCATCATCCCGGCGTTCGGCATCATCTCGCAGGTGATCTCGACCTTCTCGCACAAGCCGATCTTCGGCTACCTGCCGATGGTCTACGCGATGGTGGCGATCGGTGTTCTGGGCTTCGTCGTCTGGGCGCACCACATGTATACCGTCGGCATGTCGCTGACCCAGCAAAGTTACTTCATGCTGGCGACGATGGTCATCGCGGTGCCGACGGGGGTGAAGATCTTCTCCTGGATCGCGACGATCTGGGGCGGGTCGGTCGAGTTCAAGACCCCGATGCTGTGGGCCATGGGCTTCCTCTTCCTCTTCACCGTCGGCGGCGTCACCGGGATCGTGCTTTCGCAGGCCCCCGTCGACCGGGCCTACCACGACACCTACTACGTCGTCGCGCACTTCCACTATGTGATGTCGCTGGGCGCCGTCTTCGGGATCTTCGCCGGGGTCTATTTCTGGATCGGCAAGATGTCGGGTCGGCAATACCCGGAATGGGCGGGCAAGCTGCACTTCTGGATGATGTTCATCGGCTCGAACCTCACCTTCTTCCCGCAGCACTTCCTCGGTCGCCAGGGCATGCCCCGCCGCTACATCGACTACCCCGAGGCCTTTGCCTACTGGAACTGGTTCTCGTCGATGGGGGCGTTCCTGTCCTTCGCGTCCTTCGTGTTCTTCCTCGGCATCGTGTTCTACACGCTGCTCTGGGGCCGCCGGATCACCGAGAACAACTACTGGAACGAATACGCCGACACCCTGGAATGGACCCTGCCCTGCCCGCCGCCCGAACACACGTTCGAGCAGCTGCCCAAGCAGTCCGACTGGGACAAAAGCCACGCCCACTGATCGGCGCTGACGCATCAAGGCCCCGGGACCAGCGCCCGGGGCCTTCTTCATTTGCAAGGCATGAGGCCTCCGATGCGCATAGTCCTGTTCGTGGCGACCATTGCCGCCATTGCCCTTGCGGGCTACCTCGCGATCACGGCCTTCTTCCTGGCCCATGGCGCGGCGGCGATCCTCCGGGTCGGCTCGCCGGGCGGGGAACGTGCCGCCGCCGAAACGCCGGCCGATCCCATGACCCTGGGCTACCGGGGTGATCCCATGGCGGCGCTGTCGCTGCCGTTCCAGACCGTTGCTCTGGAAACGCCGCTTGGACCTGCAAAGGCCTGGCTCGTCCCGGCAGCCGGGGCCGAGACGGGCCGCGCGATTTATGTCCACGGTATCGCCGGCGCGCGCGAGGATGGCTACCGCGCGCTGAAGCTCCTGCACGAGGCCGGTTGGTCCGTGCTGCTGATCAGCTACCGCAACGACGCCGAGGCCCCCGCCGATCCCAGCGGCCGCTACGGCTTTGGCCTTCTTGAATGGCCCGACCTGCAATCCGCCGTCGCCTACATGGCACCCGAGGATACCAGCCCCGGTGTCCTTGTGGTCGCCGAATCGATGGGCGGCGCGATCCTTGGCCAGTTCCTTGCCCAAAGCCCGCTGGCCGGTCGGGTCAGGGCCGTGGCCCTGGACAGTCCGGCCCTCAGTTTCAAGGCCGTGATCGGCCACCTTGCCGCGCAGTCCGGCAAGCCTCTGCCCGCAGTTGTCGCCTATGTCGCGCAGCTTCTGGTTCCCTGGCAGACCGGGCTCGATCTGTCCAAAGCCGAGGTTGCCACGGTCTACCAGACCTTCCCCGGCCCGCTTTTCATCGCACATGGCACCGGCGACCGCCTGGTGCCCGCCGCGCCCAGCAAGGCACTTGCCGACAGCCGCTCTGCCCCCACCGTGACGCTTTGGACCGGGGCCGACCACCTTGGGTCCTACGCCGAAGATCCGGCGGCCTATGGCGCGGCCTTCGCAGGCTTCCTTGCGAGCCTGCCGAAGTAGCGCGACAAGAGACGCCGATGCCCTACGAATGGCTCCCCCCGGACGGAACCGAACAGCGCCTGCACCTCTGGCCGCACCGATCGCTGACCCAGCGCGGCTTTGTCTGGTTCATCGGTGCGACCGCCGCCCTGATCGCCCTGCCGCTTCTGGGCAGTCTTGGCAGCCCGGTCCTCTGGATGCTGCTGCCGTTCCTGCTGGCGGCGATCTGGGCGATCTGGTTCGCGCTGCGCAAGAATGGCCGCGACCGCGACATTGTCGAGGATCTCCGCCTTGCGCCCGACCGCGTCACCCTGGTCCGCCACGGCCCGAAGGGCAAACGCCAGGACTGGACGGCCAATCCCTACTGGCTGCGCCTGACCCTGCATGAAACCGGCGGACCGGTGCCGAACTACCTGACGCTGAAGGGCGAGGGCCGCGAGGTCGAGCTTGGCGCCTTTCTGTCGGAAGAGGAACGGGTTGCGCTAAGGGACGATCTGCTTGCCCGCCTGCAGGCCTTCCATTGACTTGGCCCTGTGGTGCGGCGCAGTCTCGAACCTTCTGAAACCAGAAGGAAAACCATGTTCAAACTCGCATGTACCGCCGCCGCAGTCCTTGTCCTCGGTGGTCCCGCTTCGGCGTTCGAGATCGACTTCACCTGGGACGGCCTGAAATCCTGCACCTCCGGAACTCCGAACACGGTCGCCAATCCGCGTTTCGTCCTGAAAGACGTGCCGGACGGCACGAAATACATTCGCTTCAAGCTGGTCGATACCAAGGTGCGTGACTTCGACCATGGGGGCGGGGTTGTCGCCTATGACGGGCAACAGGCGATCGAACCCGGGGCCTTCAAATACAAAAGCCCCTGTCCCCCGGATGGCTCCCACACCTACGAATGGACCGCCACGGCACAAAGCAAGAAGTCGGGCGGCAAACTTGGATCGGCCAAGGCCGCGCGGCAATACCCGGAATAGACCGTTGCAGATCGGCCGCGGCGCGGGTTCTACCCCAGCCGCGCCTTCACCAGCGCACCCACTGCGCCGAAATCCATCTGGCCGGTGTAGCGCGACTTGAGCGCGGCCATCACCTTGCCCACGTCGCGGATGCTGGCAGCCCCGGTTTCCGCGACGGCGGCATCCACGGCGGCGGCAACCTCTGCCTGATCCATCTGGCGTGGCAGGAACTCCTGGATCACGCCGATTTCCGCCAGTTCCTTTTCCGCCAGCTCCAGCCTGCCGCCTTCCTCGTAGGCGCGGGCCGATTCCTGGCGCTGCTTCACCATCTTGCCCATGATCTGCAGGATTTCGGGTTCTCCCACCTCGGCTGCATCGCTTTCACCCCGCACCGCGATCTCGCGGTCCTTGATGGCGGCGTTGATCAGCCGCAGCGTGGACAGCCGATCGGCCTCCCTGGCCTTCATGGCCTCTTTGAGGGCCGTCTGCAGACGGTCGCGCAAAAGCATGGTTCGGACTTTCCGGTAGTTTCCCCAAGTTTTGCAGATTACCCCGAACCGCCCCCGACCGCAACTGCGGCTGGAAAAGCCAAGCCATTGATATTGATTAACAATCCTTTTCGCATCCGCCCTTGACCCTGCGCCCCCGCGCCCTTAGTTTCCGCGCAATTCGCCAAATGGAGAGTCGCCAATGCCCGCGCCGCGCGATGCTACCGCCTGCCTCGCCCTCGCCGATGGCACGCTCTTTTACGGCAAGGGCTTCGGGGCTGTCGGGCAGACCGTGGCCGAACTTGTGTTCAACACCGCGATGACCGGCTACCAGGAAATCATGACCGACCCCTCCTATGCGGGCCAGGTCGTGACCTTCACCTTCCCCCACATCGGCAATACCGGCGTGACACCCGAGGATGACGAGACGCAGACCCCCGCCGCCGCCGGGATGGTGGTGAAATGGGACCCGACGGAACCCTCGAACTGGCGCGCGACGGGTGAGCTGACCGACTGGCTTCTCAAGATCGGCCGCATCGGCATCGGCGGCATCGACACCCGCAGGCTCACCCGCGCGATCCGCCAGCAGGGCGCGCCGCATGTGGCGCTTGCGCATGACCCCGAAGGCCGCTTCGACATCGAAAAGCTGGTGGCGAAGGCCCGCGCCTGGAAGGGTCTCGTCGGCCTCGACCTCGCCAAGGACGTGACCTGCGCCCAATCCTACCGCTGGGACGAAAAACGCTGGGCCTGGCCCGAGGGCTACACCCGGCGCGACGGCCCCGGTTTCCGCGTCGTCGCCATCGACTACGGTGCCAAGCGCAACATCCTGCGCTGCCTGGCCTCGGTCGGCTGCGAGGTGACCGTCCTGCCCGCCAGCGCCACAGCCGAGGATGTCCTTGCGCTGAACCCCGAAGGCGTCTTCCTGTCGAACGGCCCCGGCGACCCGGCCGCGACTGGCGAATATGCCGTGCCGATGATCAAGGGCGTCCTGGCCCGCGACCTCCCCCTCTTCGGCATCTGCCTTGGCCACCAGATGCTTGCCCTCGCCCTTGGCGCCAAGACCCGCAAGATGAACCACGGCCACCACGGCGCGAACCACCCGGTCA
>Ga0208492_1001101_pt1 | contig 18490 bp, 14 predicted proteins | sample Subbioar_CSW14AB_FD_184820 | JGI IMG/M metagenome (GOLD analysis project Ga0208492, IMG submission 184820) | Serpentinite rock and fluid subsurface biosphere microbial communities from McLaughlin Reserve, California, USA - CR12Mar_CSW14AB (SPAdes) | ecosystem: Environmental > Terrestrial > Deep... | reverse complement strand
TCGCTACGGGCCTGTCGTGGCCGGCACCATTGCCATCGGCGACGAGATCGATCCGTCGCCCCTGCTGTCCCGCCTCGCCGGGCTCGGCGCGCGCATCGTCCTGCCGCGTGTCGAGGCGGATGGTGCGATGACGTTCCGCGACGCCGCCAGGGCCACGCTGGAAGCAGGACCGTTCGGCCTGACCCAGCCGTCAGCCCGCGCCGAGATCGTGCGGCCCAACCTCGTGCTCACGCCATTGCTGGCGTTCGACCTGCGCGGCCGGCGCCTCGGCTATGGCAAGGGCCATTATGACCGCGCCGTAACCCAGCTGCGGGCGACGGGCAGGGTGTTCTATCTCGGCCTCTGCTACGCCCAGCAGCAGGTCGATGCCGTGCCTGTGGAAAAGCACGACGTGCTGCTCGACTGGGTCGAGACCCCGCTCAACTCCGTGCCGCTTTTCCTGGGGCAGGCCGTTGCGCGTTGATGCGCTGCGGTAGCGATCCATATCCTGTCTGACGTCTTTGCTGCTTGACCCTGCCGCGCGGTGCGCGCGAGCATGCCGCAAGGGAGATTCCGGGATGAATGACTCGCAGGTCGTAAAGGTCGTCCGGGCCGCGCTCCTCGCGTCCCTCGCCGCCGCCACGGTCGCCGCATGCGCCGGCGGCGGAGGCGGCAGCGGCCCCTCCACCCCGTCCCCCCCCATCACCCCACCGCCACCCCCACCACCGCCTCCACCGCCACCCCCTCCGCCCCCACCCTCTCCCCCGCTCAATCCGCCGTCCTTCTACGAGACGCCGGAATATTTCGGATCGAGCTTCACGAGCGGGAATCGCTCGGGCCTCGGCCAGATCGGCGCCTCGACCGCGTATTCGCGCGGAGCGACCGGGCAGGGCATCATCGTTGCGGTGATCGACACCAATGTGGACACGTCGATCAGCGAGCTCACTGGACAGATGGCCGGCACGCACGACGTCATCACGGGGCGCGCCGCTAGCGACATCGACACGGATGGCCACGGCACCATGGTCACCAGCGTCATCGTCGCGAACAAGAACGGCGTCGGCGTTCACGGCGTGGCCTATGAGGCGAAGGTGCTCGGCATCCGCGCGGACACGGCCGGCTCGTGCGCGACGACCGGCACGGATGCGGGTTGCAAGTTCAACGACAATGCGCTGGTCAACGCCATCAACTACGCCGTCGCCAACGGCGCCAAGGTGATCAACATGTCGCTCGGCGGCGATATCGACGCCGACCAGCGGCTCGAGAACGCCATCCGCAGTGCGGCAGCACGTGGCGTTCTGGTTGTGATCGCGGCGGGCAATGAAGGCGCCGTCGCAACATCAACTGAAGCGGCAAAGGGCCAGTCGCCGACAGAGCCGGCCTACATCGCGGGCGAGGCGGCATCCCTTGGGCGCGTCGTAGCTGTCGGCGCGGTGGGCAACACTGGCGCAAATCTCGGCGTCATGCCGACCTTCTCGAACCGGGCCGGGCAAACCCAAAATTTCTATCTACTGGCGCCAGGACAATCGATTGTTGTGCCTGGCGTCGACGACAACGTTCGCCTCCCGGACAATCCCAGTTGCTCGCCAGGCGTCACCACGGGCTGCAACGACCTCGACAATGATGGCGACTACTGGTCCGCCTCCGGCACATCGTTCGCTGCGCCGCATGTGGCAGGCGCGCTGGCGCTGATGCTCGACCTCTTCCCCAACATCACGCCGGAGGATGCGCTTGCAGCCCTGCTGACTACGGCGGACGACTATGTCACTACCACGCCCGATGCGATCCTTGGCGTCAATGCAGGCACGGGTGCAGACCAGGTCGGCGGGCGCGGCATTCTCAATCTCGCGCGCGCTTTCTCGCCCATCGGCACAAGCAGCTTCACCTTCGATGCCGAGCAGGTGGAGATTTCGCAGGCGCTGGGCCCGGCCAGCGGCGCGCTCGGCGATTGGGCCGATCATTCGGGCGCCTTCAATGGCCTCGTCTTCCAGGACGCGTTCAAGCGCGGCTTTGTGATCGAGAACACGCGCACCTTGCCCGGCAAGGCGGCTTTCTCCGACTTCACCCTGCGCGCCGATCAGGCGCGTGGGCACGCCCGCGCGTTTGAGATGGGTGGCGCGCAACTGTCGTGGTTCAGCGCACCGCAACCCGTCTACGACCCCCGCATGCCATGGGCCGAGGCGCCGGACGCGACCTTCCAGTTCAGCTACGCCTTCGGAAATGGGCGTGTCGCTGTGGGGCGTGGCGGCGGGCCAGAACGGCTGACGCCGGGCCTCATGCTGGTGGATGATCGCTCAGGCCCGTCCATGCTCGGCTCGGGTGATTCCTGGAGCAGCGTGTCGCAGGCCTTTGGGCCGATCATGTTCGACGCGCGCACCTCGCATGGCGGCGGCCGCGCTGCGGACAGCATTGGTATCGGCCACATTGCGGAAGACTGGGGCGTGCGCCTTGGCTACGCCGCCGTGTCGGACGTCAACACTGCGCTAGGCGGCTCTCTGCAGAGCCGCTTTGGCGGTGAAGACGAAACCCGCATGAAGGCTGTCAGCCTCGAAGCCAGCCGCGATGTCGGCTTGTGGCGCTTCTCGGGCGCGGTCGAAGCCGCCGACGTCACGATGGACCGGCTCAACGTCTCCGGCCTGTGGACCTCAAGCTGGACGCTCAGCGCGCAGCACCCGTTCGCCGGTGGCGCCATCCGGCTCTCGGCTGCGCAGCCGCGTCGCTCGGAAGGGGGAAGCCTCACTTTCAATGCGCCGGTCGAGGTCACGCGCTCGGGCCGCATCGTCTTCGAATCCCGCACCGCGGAGCTTGTGCCGTCCGGGCGTGAGGTCGATTTCGAAACGGCGTGGAGCACCTTCCTTGGACCGATGACGACATTCGAGGCAGCAGCGGCGCTGACGCTACAACCGAACCATGTGGCGGATGCGGAGTCCGAGGCGGCTTTCTGGTTGAGCGTCCGTCACGCCTGGTAGGCGGAAGGGCGAGACGACCTAGTCCGAATCCCGGCGATAGGCTCCCGGTTGCTGCAGCCTGCGCGCGCGGCGCATCACGCGGCGGACGGCGAGGCCCATGCGCTGCATCGGGCGGCTGCGGCGCGGCGGGGCGAGGCGGCGAACCTCCGTCGTCCCACGCGCAGCGAGCAGTTCGGAGCGGCGCACGATGTCCGGTTGCTTCAGGTCTTCCGGCGTCGCCATCAGGCGCCAGGACAGCGAGCCGCGGCGCGCAACGCCCGACACCTGACGCGCGATCAGCGGGGCGAACAGCAGCACCGTCGCCATCGGCAGGTTCTGCAGCATGAAGCTCGGCGAGATCGCGAACGAGGCCACCAGCAGGCAGAAGCCGAAGATCATGTGCTGCAGGTAGTGGCGAACGAGATCGCTCCACGCAAAGCCATTGCGGTCGCGCACCTGCGGACGCCACCCGCCATCGACGCCCATCAGCGTCGAGAGGATCGAGCCGGCATGGTTCAGCATGATGATCGGGGCGAGCAGCGCGGTAAGCGCAAGGTCGAACACCACAGCGACGAGGAAGCGTGGCGAGCGGTCCCAGCCGGGCAGTTTGCCTGCGGCCCAGAGAATGATCGCCAGCCATTTGGGTGATGTCAGCAACAGGCCGGTGATCACTAGCAGGCGAAGGCTTGCGGTGGGGTCCGAGGCAACCGTCGTGACGACGGTTTCGGATTCGAAGAATTTGGCGTTGCCCGCGATCACCACGCCGACAAGCACGAGGCTCAGCCAGAGGAGGCCCGAGACATAGCCCATCAGGCCGGCAGCGATGTGCACCTTGGAGAGCCAGTCGAAGCCCTTGGCGAACAGGATCTGCACCTGCTGGATATTGCCCTGCGCCCAGCGGCGGTCGCGCGCGGCGAGGTCGACGATGGTCGGCGGGGCTTCCTCGTAGGAGCCAACGATGTCGCCCGCGATTTCCACGCGCCAGCCGGCGCGACGGAGGAGAGCGGCTTCAACAAAGTCGTGGCTCAGGATTTTTCCGCCCAGCGGCTCCTTGCCCGGCAGGTCGGGCAGGGCGGCGTGCGCAGCGAACGGCGCAAGACGGATGATGGCGTTGTGGCCCCAGAAGTTTCCGGCGCCGCCCGACCACCAGGTCAGGCCCGCGCCGAACAGGCCGCCATGCACGCGCAGGCCCAGCTGCTGCGCCCGCGCAGAATAGGTGCGTGCGCCAACGATGATCGGCAGTGTCTGGATTAGCGCGGTGCGCGGACGCGCATCCATGCGGCGCACCAGTTCGAGGATCGCTTCCGGTGACACGAAGCTGTCTGCGTCGAGTTCCAGCATGTAGTCGTACCGGCCGCCCCAGCGCTGGACGAAATCGTTGATGTTGCCTTGCTTTTTCTGCGTGTTCTCGCGGCGGCGGCGATACCAGAAGGGCTCGTTGGCGCGACGGAGCATCAGCTCCTGCATCGCCTGTTCCTCGATCTCCACCAGCGCGGGATCGGAGGTGTCGGACAGAAAAAAGACCTCGAAGCCTTTATCAGCGCCGAGGTCCTTCAGGGAATCCCACATCGCCTCTGCGGCGGCGATCACCTTCGACGGCTTCTCCTGGTAGAGCGCGATGACGATGGCGGTCTTGGTGTTGCGGTTCGGCAGGTCTTTCGACGGCGGCGGCGCCTTCGGCGACAGCAGCAGGACGATTGTGCCGGCGACGCCTGTATAGGCTGCGATGCCGAGATAGCAGAAGTTGATCGCGAACAGCGTGACGGCGATCCACTCGAGCGCGTTCACGCCGCCGGTGAAGAAGCCATTCATCATGGCCTGCGCGGCGATCAGCGTCGTGATGACCGAAGCGCCGAAGATGAAAAGGAATCGCAATTGCCCGTCGGATTCCGGCGCGGGCCGGCTGCGTCGGGTGACAAGGGGTTGCGCCGGCATTTCCAGGCGCTGCTCGGCGGGCCGCCGGGCAAACCCGATATCTGAACCGACATAACCGGTACGGTGCGCGCCAGTGGCGGCATCCTTTTCGGGCGAATGGGGCCCGGGCGAACGGACAGCGTCAGCCTGCGCCTGTCCTTCGAGCTTCAATGACTGCACGCGTAAGCACCCCTTGAGACAGTCTCGTAAAAAGCCGGCGTGCCGTACCGGCCTTCTCTCCCCAGCGGTAATGAACAGGCAGCTCCCTCTTGAAAGTCTGCCTGAGCGTGGCGCGTATAACACAGTCTGGGGGTGGGTGGGCCAGCCCCGGACACCCTTATGGAGAAAACGCCGTATAATTAATCACTTGACTCTCGCCTCCAGAATGATCTGCCCGGATTGCGCACAGCAAGGTGTTGTTTTCGCTAGGTCAACTACATTTCAGGGTGACGGGGTTCCAGCGGGGGACTGATCGTCGCGCGGGACCAGCACCAGCTTTTCGATGAAGAACTCCATCATCCGGGCCTGCTCCACCGAGGTGTGACCCCGGTCCGGACCGACCTGCACATCGAAGCTTTTGCCGGCCGCCTGCAGCGCCTTGATGATCTGCAGCGTGTTGCTGGGGTGAACATTGTCGTCCGAGGTGCCGTAGTAGAGCAGGAGGTCACCCTCCAGCTGGTTGGCGTAGGTGAGGATGGACGACCGGTCATACGCCGCCGGGTCGCGGTCGGGCAGGCCGAGGAAGCGTTCGGAATAGGCCGTGTCGTAGAGCCGGTAGTCCGCCACCGGCGAATTCGACACCGCCGCCTGCACGATCTCCGGGTGCCGCATGATGGTCAGCGCCGCGACGCTGCCGCCATAGGACGTGCCGAAGACGCCGACGCGTGTCCGGTCGACATAGGGCCGGTCCCACAGCGACCTGATCCCGGCTGCGAAGTCATCAATCTCGACAATGCCGAGTTGCTGGTAGGCCTGGTCGGCAATCTTGCGGCCCTGTCCGGCATTGGTGCGTGCATCCAGCCTCAGGATCAGGAAGCCGTATTCGGCCAGCGAGCTGGCGTTGGCGAAAGTCTCGGTAAGTCCGTTCGATGTCGGGCCGCCATAAGCGCTCAGCAGCATCGGGTATTTTTTTGACGGATCGAAGTTCGACGGGAATTGCAGCATGCCTTGCAGCTGCGTCCGGCCGTCTGCGGATGTGTAGGTGAACATCTCCGCTTTCTTCAGGCCCAGCGTATCGAACCGCGTCGTGTCACTGGCCGCCACATCGGACACCAGCCTGCCGTTGAAATCGCGCAGTCGGGTCACTGGCGGTCTGTCGTGTGCCTGCTCGACATCGACAAAGAATTTTCCGTCCGGAGAGACCTCCACCTTGTGGGTGAGGGCAGGGTCGGTGAGCCGCGTGTCGTCGCGCCCATTGAGCCGCACGCGATGCAGCTGCTGCTTCATGTAGTTGTCGCCCGAGCGCGCCATGTACCAGACCCAGCCGGCCTTCTCATCGACCTTCACGATGTCGGCGACCTCGAACGGGTGCTTGGTCAGCTGCGCCAGCTGTTTGCCGCTGAGGTCGTAGAGATAGAGATTGCGGAAATCCGTGCGTTCCGAGGTCCAGATGAAGCGCTTGCCGTCTTCAAGAAAGCGCGGCGCTGATCCCTGCGCCCATGTCTCCGGCCGGCTCTCGCGCACCACGCTGCGGCACTTGCCGGTCGTTGGCGCGCAGGCAGCGAGGTCATTGTGCTTCTGCAGCCGGTCGGCCCGCCGCACCAGGATTTCCGATCCGTCCTTTGTCCATTGCGCGGCCCACACATAATGGCCGACAACATCATTGGCGAACGGCTTGCCCTCGCGCGTGTCCATCACGGTCGTCGCCCCGCTTGCGACATCGTAGACAACCAGGTCTGCGACCGGGTTCTCCGCGCCGGCATGCGGATAGGCCTGCGTCAGCATGGTCGAGAGTGTCTTCGTCTGGTCGAGCTGCAGGAAATAATCCGGCACCTTCGTCTCGTCATAGCGCATCCACGCCAGCTTCGAGCCATCCGGCGACCACCACACCGGCTGCGAGACAGCAAACTCCTCGAGATAGACATAGCTGCCAACGCCATGGCGGATACGCGCCGCGGCGCTGCCATCGGTCGTCAGCTGCTTTTCCTCTCCGCCGACCAGTGGGGCCAGCCACATGTTCTGGTCACGCGAGAAGGCGCGCATCGTCCCGTCTGGCGAGAGGACGTCGGCATCCTTGCCGCGTCCACGCGCCATTACGAGACCGCCGGCAGGAACGGACGTGGCGGGTTGCGCCGCCGGCCCCGCCGGCTGCGGATCGCTGCTGCCCTCATGCACCGGCAGCGCCCGCTTCAGCGCGACATGATAGCGCCAGCGCACGCCATCGGTCACATAGTCGAATGTCCGCGAGTCGCGCGCCCACACCGGCGTCACTGCGCCGGATTTGACCGCGTCGAATATCTGCGGAGAGATTTCCGACCATTGCACATAGCCGGGCATGGTCTTGATGCGGGACTGCGCCATCGCATCCGGCGCCGCCAGAGCCATGGCCGCTGCTGCAGCAAAAGCCGCTAGGATTGCATGTCCGCGTCTGCTGGCGCCCATGGTGACGTCCTCTCCCGGTCGCCCCATCTTACGGATGATCGGCCTCTGTGCCAGTAGCGCGTCACGGCAGCGCGACCCGGTAACACCTCAGGGGCCGCTTGAGGTGAATCGACTCCGGCCCTATCCCCGTCCACATGGATTCCGGCCCAACGCACGAGATTTCGCGGCCCGACCGCCGCGGCGCGTTCCTGCTGCTGTTCTTCTGCCTTCTGGCGGTGGGGGCGGGGAACACCATGCTGACGTCCGCCGTGCTGCCCCCGCTCACCCGCGAGCTGGGCCTGCCAGACTGGACGGCCGGGGCGATCTTCTCGCTGTCCGCTGCGATCTGGGTGGTCTCGGCGCCTTACTGGGGCGCCAAGTCCAACGTCTGGGGCCGCAGGCAGGTCGCCGCCATTGGCATGATCGGCTTTGCCGCCTCGATGTTCTTCTTCGCGCTCATCTCCGCGCTGGCGCTGATCGGCTGGATCAGCAACTGGATCCTCGTCTTCATCCTGCTGCTGACGGCGCGCTCGCTGTTCGGCGTGTTCGGATCGGCGACCAATCCGGCAGCCCAGGCCTATGTCGCCGACCGCACCAGCCGCGAGGAGCGGATGGACGAGATCTCGACACTCACCTCCGGCTTCACGCTCGGCCAGATGGCCGGGCCGGCGGCCGCCGCTGTGCTCATCTCGGGCGGCGCCATGCTGTCGCCCAGCGTGGGCCTGCTTGCGCCTGTTGTCGTCATCACGGTCATCGCCTCGGTTGTTGCGTGGCTGGTGTTCACGAAGCTTCCCGAGCATCGCCCGCCACGGTCGGATGCCGGCATTGCCCGCTCGGGCACGAAGGGCCTGTGGAAACAGAAGACCATCTTCCCGTTCCTGCTCTACGCGGTGGGCTTGTCCCTGATCACCGGCGTGCTCAGCCAGACCTTTCCCTATGCCATCATGGACCGGATGAACGCGCCGGGCGCCGCCTCTGCGCAGTTCACGGGACCTGCCATGACCATGGGCGCGATGGCGACACTGATCTCGCAGCTCGTCCTGATCCCGCGTCTCAAGCTCTCCGCGCGCTCGCTGATGGTCTATGGCGCGATCATGCTGGCGATGGCCTCGCTCTTCATGGTGTGGGCGCAGGATTTTGCGCTGTTCGCTTTCGCGCAGGTGCTGTTCGGCCTGGGGCAGGGCTTCGCGCGGCCCGGTTTCAGCGTCGGCGTGTCGCTGGCCGCCACGCAGGACCAGCAGGGCGATGTGGCTGGCCTCATCACCGCCGCTAATGGCATGGGCTTCGTCGTCTCGCCGCTGTTCGGGCTTGGCATGTACCAGTACGTGTCCTCCGAAGCGCCCTTCATCTTCTGCGCCGTGCTGGTCGTGGTGATGGCGATCTACGCGTTCTTCAAGGCGTCCGGCGGGGACGGTGACACCGGCACGGCCGCCACGTCCGACGTGGTCAGCCGGACCAAGACGCCGGAATAACCCCCGCTTTCCGCGCGCGGCGATGATTGCCTCTACGCGCTGCCCCCCTCTAATCTTGCCCGCGCCGCCGCATCGCCCGCGCGCCGTCTCGATTGCGCCTAGATTACGGACGTAACCTCGGTTTAGGACAATCCAGAGGGGGATCAGTCATGACCAACCGCCTGAAGGCCGGGCTTCTCTGCGCCGTGGCCACGCTCACGCTCGTCTCCTGCGCAACGCCGGCGCAGATGCAGAACCTGCAGCCGGCTTCCGAAAAGCCCGCTGCCATTGCCGAACGCGCGGGTCCGAAACTCACCGCGCTCGTACGTGGGATCAACGACGACGAGATGGAGCGCGAGCTCGACATTTCCGCGATCGACATTGCCGTGAACGTTCGCGGCGGGCTCGCCGAGACGACGCTCACGGCGACCTTCGCCAATCCGACGAAGACCGAGGAGCTCGAAGGCCGCTTTGTGCTCAACATGCCGCGCGGCGCGGTCATCAATGGCTATGCGCTCGACATCAACGGCCAGATGATCGATGGCGTGCTTGAAACGCGTTATGCCGCCGCCGAAGCCTACCAGAAGCGCGTGAATCGCCGCGTTGATCCGGGCCTCGTCGAGGTCGACTACTCCGACCGCTTCGAAACCCGCATCTTCCCCATCCCCGCCGAAGGCAAGCGCACCATCCGCCTCGTGATGGTCAGCCAGTTCGATCCGGCGAGCGGGTATTCGCTGCCGCTGACCGTCGGCGTTCCGGTCGGCAAGTTCACGATGAAGGTGTCGGGCGATGCGAAAGTGAAGGGCGTGCCAGCAGGCCTCAACGTCCATCCCATCAACGAAGCCAGCAATGTCGCGCTCAAGGGCGATCTCCGCCTCGAGAGCACATCCACTGCCGCCATGCTGGTCAGCCAGCACCCCGGCGCGGATGCCTTCTTCGACATCACCGGGGCGCTGCCGCGCGGGGCCATCGACCGCCACACGCCGCTGCATATCCTGTGGGACCGCTCGCTCTCGCGCATTCACGATAACCTGAAGGACGAGGCGCAACTCGCGGAGGATTTGGCCCTCAAGCGTGGCCTGCGCCGGGCGACGCTCACCCTGTTCGACAGCGGCAAGGTCGAGACGAAGGAGGTGGCGGCGGATCGCATTGCCGAGACGCTGGCGGATGTCCGCTATCGTGGCGCGACCAGCTACGCCACGCTGCAGACGCTGGCCATCGCGCCGGGCGCGGACTGCCTGATGTTCTCCGACGGGCGCGTCACGATTGATGATCGCAAGGGCTTCCTGCCGGGATGCGCTGTCACCGCGATCACGTCAGGCCCCGAGCGCGACGACGCGTGGCTGGGCGACCTTGCCCAGCGCACGGGCGGCGCTTTCCACGTGCTCACGAAAGCCAGTGCGGAAACCGTCTTCGGCCTGCTCGACAAGCCGGATGCCGCCATCCTTGCCGTCACGGACGGGCAGGGCAAGGCGATCGAAACTGCGCCGCTGGCGTCTGACCGGCGTAACTTCCACATCGCCGGGCCTGTTCCCACCGATGGCGTCGTGCTGGTCAGGGTCGAGGGCGAGACAACGCCGCGCCGCTTCGACTTGCGCACCACGGTCAGCGTGCCGTTCGCCGGCCCGGGTGCACTGTGGGCCCGTCACCGCCTCGGCGTTGTCGCTGCTGAAACCAACCCCGATGACCTCGCCGCGCTTGCGCGCCGATACAACATCGCGACGCCGCAGGCGTCCTTCATTGTGCTCGAAACGCCGGCCGACTATGTCGAGGCGAAGATCAATCCGCCGCTCTCCTATCCGCGCGAACTGCGTGCGGCCTATGCGGACCTGCGCGAAGCCGCCGACGCCGACGCCAGCGAGCATCGCGCCGAACGCCTGACGCAGGTGGTGGATCTCTGGGAAGCGCAGAAGGATTGGTGGAAGCGCGACTTCACCGGCCCCGATCCCAAGAAGGATAAGAAGCAGCGCCCCAACGAGACAGCCTCCATCGCGCCACCTCCGCCGTCGCCTGCTGCGGCGCCCGAGGCCCGCTCCGCTCCGCGCAATGAGCAGGACGTTACGAATTCCGATTCTGGCGGGTCGAGCGGAGTTTACGTCGACGATTCGGGTAACGCTCTCGCCCTCTCTGTCGCCCGAATCGCGGAACCCATTGCCGATGGCGCCGGCCCCAGTCGCGAAGGCAGCATCTCCGTCGCCGAATGGAAGCCCGATCGTCCCTACGTCGCGAAGCTCGACAAGGCGGGCGACGCCTGGGAGCAGGTGATCGACGCCGAACTCACGACAAGCGGCGTCCTGCCGCTGTTCTGGTTCGATGTCGCCGAATGGCACTGGCGCGCCGGCCGCAAGGAGGAGGCGCGCCGCGCCGTCGAATCCGCGCTCGACCTGCCGACACGCGACAACCAGACGCTCGCCATCGTTGCCGCGCGCCTGCTGCGCTATGGCTCCCACGACCGCGCCATCTGGCTGCTCGAGCGCCTTGCCGAACGCGAAGCGGCACGGCCCCAGCCCAAGCGCACACTGGCGCGGGCCCTGCTCGAACGCGCGAAGGTCGATGCGTCTCCCGCCTCTGCCAAGGCAGACATGGCGCGCGCCATCGACCTGCTCGCAAAGGCCGCCACGGATGTCTACGAACAGGAATCGGATGGCATCGAAACTGTCGCGCTGATGGAGGCAAACGCCGCGCTGGCACGCCTGAAAGCGATGGGAGGGTCGTCGACCGCGCTCGACCCGCGCCTCGTTGCGCTGCTCGATGCAGACCTCCGCGTCGTCGTTGAATGGAATACGCCGCGCACCGATCTCGATCTCTGGGTGCTCGAGCCGAAGGGCTATGATGTCGGCTATTCCGCGCCGCTCTCGCCGTGGGGCGGCAAGCTCTCCGGCGACATCACCGATGGCTATGGTCCGGAGGAATATCTCATTCACCGCGCACTCACCGGCGAGTATTCCATCCGCGCCAAGACCTTTGCGTCCGATCCCACCAACCCCAATGGCCCGTCGACCCTCACCGTCCGCCTCATCCGCAATTTCGGCCGCCCGGGCCAGAGCGAGGAATTGATGGACATCGAGATGGAAGCGCGTGACCGCGAGAAGGTCGACCTCGGCAAGATCACCATCAAGTAGCGATCACACTACGGAGCCATTCTCGGGCTTGACCCGAGAATCCTTCTTCCTTTGGTCTCAAAAAGAAAGGTTCTCGGGTCAAGCCCGAGAACCACCCCAGTCTGGTCTGTTGAAATCGTATCTCAGCCCGGCGGCGGTTGCGGAGCCGGGTTCGGCGCGGGCGCCGGGGCAGGGGCAGGGATATTGCGCGCGGCGTCACGTGCTGAATCGCCGATGTCGTCAGCCGCATCGCCAACCGAATCCGCCATCCGCTCGATTGCGGTGTCGGTCTTAGAGCGGCCCATCGCGCCGCTGTAGAAAAGGTAGGCCAGAACGCCGACTGCGACGATCAGGGCGCCTACCGCGAAATACAGAAATCCATTGCCGCCGCCGGAACGGCCCTGCTCGGTCGCCATGTTGCTTCTCCCATCAAATGCGGGAGTCGAACGTGGCGCAAGCCGGGTTGTTCCTGTTCAGCTGTCAGCCACGCTGGTTCAGCCGGCTGTCGCCTTGCCCTGCACGGCAGTCAGCATCGCCACCGTTGGAAAGCCATCCGCCGTCAGCCCATTCGCCGCCTGGAACTTCTGCAGCGCGCCACGCGTGCCACGGCCGATGATGCCATCGACCACGCCAGCGTTGAACCCAAGCTGGTTCAGCCCCGCCTGCATGTCTTTCGCCTGCTGCTGGGTCAGCATCTGGACATCGGTCGGCCACGGCCGCGTCAGGTCCGGCAATCCCGCCAGGCGATCCGCCAGCAGCCCAATGGCGAGGGCGTAGCTGTCTGCGTTGTTGTAGCGTTTGATGATGTAGAAATTGTCGAAAAGCAGGAAGGCCGGGCCGTACGATCCCGCCGGCAGGAACAGCTCGGCGTTGAGCGTATCCGCATCGCTGAAGCGCGCGGGCATCACCGCATTGATGCCGAGCGCTTTCCACGCCGCCACCGTCATCTTGCGTCCATCGCCGATGCTGTAGTCGAAGCCCGCCGGGATCACCGCTTCCACGGCCCACGGCTGTCCCTTCTTCCATCCAAACGCGTTGAGATAGTTGGCGGCCGAGGCCAGCGCATCGCCCTGGTTGGCCCACAGGTCCTTGTGCCCGTCGCCATCATGGTCGCGGCCATAGGTGAGGATGCTGGAGGGCATGAACTGCGTCTGCCCGATCGCGCCCGCCCATGACGCCTTGCGGAACTGGTCGCGGGTCGCCGCACCATCCTCGATCAGTTTCATCACGGCGATCAGTTCGCTCTCGTTGAAATCCTTGCGGCGGCCGATGGCGGCCTGGCTGGCCAGCACGCGCGGCGCGTCCTCATTGCCGATGAAGCCGCCATAGCTCGATTCCATCCCCCAGATCGCCGCCACGATCTCGCGCGGCGGGGCGTACGTCGCCTCCACGCTGTCGAACACGCCGGCATTCGCCGCCAGCTTGGCCGTACCGTTGCTGATCCGGGTCGGGGATACGGCGGACTTCGCATAGTCCCAGATCGGCTTCACGAACTCGGCCTGGTTGTCGAAGGACTGCGCCTGCACCGCCTCGGCGACCGGAATGATCCCGTCGAGGACCTGCACCACCACGTCCTGCCGCCGGCCGCTGGCGATCGCCTTCTGGGCGAATGCATCGCGCCAGTCGTCAAACCGCTGGTCGCCGGAGGTTATGAAGCCCATCGGGGTATGCGCGGGCGGGGAGGGGGGAACCGGGTCGCCGTGCGGCGCTTCCGGGCCGGAAGACCCTGCCGGGGTGGGGGTCTGCGGGCCATTCCCGGCCAGCCGGCTGGTCGCACAGGCCGCCAGGACCAGCCCGACCACCACGCCTGCCGTCGCCCACCGGATCGTTCGGATCTTCATCGAACTGGCCTCCCGTACCTCCAACGCCTGTTTACCACGAATGGATGCGGCAAACGCTTGGAATTTCAGGATTGACGCCCGAACGTTAAGGCCAATTTACGTTCGCAACCGGCCGGCTTCCGGGCGTGGTTGACACCAGCCCGCCCCTCCGTTACACGCCGCGCTCCCGAATTCACGATATCAGACCGGCAGCCCGCCCATGAAAGTCCGTTCCTCTCTCAAGTCTCTCAAGGGCCGCCACCGCGACTGCAAAGTCGTTCGCCGCAAGGGCCGCGTGTACGTCATCAACAAGACGGACCCGCGCTTCAAGGCCAAGCAAGGCTAAGCCTCACGGCTTCCTGAGCTTGCCCGCCTGACGCAGCGCCCGCATAGTGGGCGCATGTTCCGGCCTTTGATTTATCCCGCCATCGCCGCCCTGATGCTTGCCGCCGCCTGCAGCGACAAGCCTGCCGATCCCGTTGCGACGGAAGAAGCGGCTGCCGAAGGCGAGGCCGAACAGAAGAACATCAGCCAGGAACTTCTCGACAAGCTCAAGGAAACCAAGAGCGAGGAAGAGGCCGCCAGTCTCGAGGAAGAGATCTGGGACGCCTGGCTCGTCTCGGGTTCCGCCACCGTCGACACGCTGATGAAGCGCGGTCTCGAATACCAGGCGCAGGAAGACCTTGAAGGCGCACGCGACGCCTTCGATCGCGCTATCGCCCTCAAGCCCGACTATGCCGAAGGCTGGAACCGCCGCGCCGTGCTGTTCTTCAACGACGGCAAGTATGACGAGGCGATCAGGGACCTCGAAACCGCCATCACCTACGAGCCCCGCCATTTCGGCGCGTGGATCGGCCTCGCCATGATCTTCGAGTCGGTCGATCGCCCGGACGCGGCGCTCAAGGCCTATGAAAAGGCGCTCGAAATCCATCCCAATGCGCAGGCCGCCCAGCAGGGCAAGAAGCGCCTCGAGCGCGCGGTCAACGGCAGCTCGCTGTAGTCGTCCTCAAAGAGGCGACGGCAATGCGTAGATGTCGACGGTTTCGCCGGTTTCCGCGTCTCGCCACACCGCGTCCGCCGGAACAAAGTCTTCCGGGTATCGCAGGATGTCTTCCCAGCGCCATTCGAAGTAGTCGACTTTGGGCTGTACGATGCCGTTCCTGTCCAATTCCTCGACGACGAGGCTGAAGCCACTCTGGCGCGGGTCCGGCGCAGCGGGATTGTCGACTATGAGGGTTAGATAAACCCACCGGAACGGTGGATCACCGACAGACGTGGCGAATCTGGTTCTTGCCATGAGCGTCATCCCGGTGCGTGGCCAAGCATGGTTCCGACGGCGAACCTATGAATTTTCCAGCGCATAGGAAATGAACGCTCCAAAGTTGCACAGCGTGACGGCGTAGTGCTCCGGACCCCACAATTTGCCCACAGGCTGATGCACAGGGAATCGCTCCCTGCGACGTGCGCGCCGTTGGTTGTGGCCGCTCGCCCAACTAGGGTGCCTCTCCACAACGCTTCTTCGGAGATCGCACATGGATGACGGCGCAGCGGCAGCCGCCCTCACGCAGGCTGCGAAAGACAAGCTCAGGCAGACGGTCGCCAAGATCGAGAAGCTCGAGGAAGAAAAGAAAGAGGTCGGCGGCCAGATCAAGGACGTCTACCAGGAAGCCAAATCCATGGGCTACGACACCAAGGCCCTGCGCACGGTGATCCGCCTGCGCAAGATGGACCGCCAGGAACGCGAGGAAGCCGAAGCGATCCTCGACACGTACCTGCTGGCGCTCGGCGAGATCTAGTCCGTCCTGCGCCGCCTTCGACCGGCGCGCGACGATCGTGTCTCAACGTGATATCGGCTTGTCTGGCAACTCGCCCAGACCTGTCGATCACACAGGCCGCAAGGCAGACCGTTATTGCTACTTGGCGGCCCGTCGAAACTGGGAAATGATCTTCGCCGTCACCAGCTGGCCCCGTCGCACTTCTTGACCGGTGTCTCATCCCACGCGCCGAGCGGAAGCATGCGCGCGTTTACACCCATGCGGTCATAGTTTTTATCCACGGGCGTCCACCACATCAGGCATCGGCAGGTCTTGCAGTGGTGCATTTCCAACATGCGATCGCCGCGCATGTAGATATCGGTTGGCCCCGTCATCGTTACTTTCGTCGGCGAGTAGTAGGCCCACAGCCCGCCTGAGCGGCGGCAGATGCCACAGTTGCACTCTGTTACTTCGTCCAGCGCGCCATCCACGGTGTAGCGCACCGCGCCACAATCGCATGAGCCTTCGAGCATGGGCCAGCCTTTCGACAAGACGCCAAGTGTTAGGGAGATTTTCTGGCTGAGAGAAGCTGGCAATCGCGGGGGTGCATTTGGCCTTGGCGTCTGATCTCGGCGCATCCTCACCGCTGTTCCGGCACACTCAATCGCGCTAACCTCCCGCCATGAAGCGCGAAGTCGATCAGCGCAAGACTCGCAAGGCCCTGCGCAAGCTGCGACAGGCGGCTGAAAGCGCGGAAGAAGAGGGCGCTCCGGGTCTCACCACCTGGGAGAAGGACTTCGTCGAAGGCGTCACGACGCGTCTCGAGAAATACGGGTCCGCCTTCCGCGATCCCGGCAAGGGCCGCCTCGAAGAGGCGCTGTCCAACCGGCAGCAGCAAGTCACCCGCGTCATCACCGCGAAGACGCGGAAGGCGAAGGCAGCTGCCAAACTCCCGGTGTCTGTCACAAAGGAAGACGCCGCCAAGCCTGCGCCGCGCAGCACCTTCCAGCGCAAGTCCGCCCTCGGCGCGAAGCCCAAATCCGGCGGCAAGCTCGGAACCAAGTCCGCCGCGAAATCCGGGTGGAAGCCCCGCATTCGCGACATCAATGACGATCCCGAACGCGCCGCTCCGCCCGCCACGCCCGCAAGCCCACGTCTCAAGATCATCCCCGGCGGCAAGGCCGACTAACACGGCCTGTCGCCTTGCGCGCCGCTCTGCTTTAAGTGCAATCCGCAATTGCCATCCGCGCCGCCGGGAGCCTCCGCGTGACCCACTTCGTGCCTATCGAGCGTGTCTCAGAACACCGCTACGCCGTGCGCGTGACAGAGGCGCTGTGTGTCGGCCCCGCCGGCCAGGTGTTCCTGTTCGGCGGCGCAGGGCTCGGCGCGGCGATCCTCGCCCTTGAGCAGTCCTTTGAACGTGGCCTCGTCTGGGCGACAGCGCAGTACGTCTCCTTCGCCCGTCTCGGGTCCACCCTCGAACTCGATGTCTCTGTCGCGCAGGCCGGCCGTTCGGTGACGCAGGCAACGGTCACCGGCCATATCGGCGACCAGACCATCATCAATGTCATGGGCGCGCTGGGCGAGCGCGACGGTTATCCCGACCAGCACTGGCGCGACATGCCGGACATGCCGCCCCCGGAAGAGTGCGAGGAAGAACCCCAGCGCCCGCCGCAGGACCCGAGCGCCCAGCTGCGCCGGGGCCTCGATGTCCGCGCCCGCCGCGATCCTGATCGCCACGCGGAAACGATGCGCACCGGCCGCTCGCAGCTCTGGATCCGCCAGAAGCGCGCTGGTCCGGTCGATGCCGCCACGCTCGCGCTGTTCGCTGACTTCGTCCCCGGCGCCATCGGCGGCGCGCTCGGCAGCGGGGGAGGCGGCAACAGCCTCGACAACAGCCTGCGCATCCGGAAAATCGTCCCCACCGAATGGGTGCTCTGCGATGTTCAGGCGCAGGCCGCCGCGCGCGGCTTCGGCCACGGCCATATGAGACTCTACGCCGCCGACGGCACGCTGATGGCCACCGCCAGCCAGTCCATCGTCCTGCGCAGCTATCCTCCCATTGGCGCTGCCAAAGCCTGAAAGGCAGCTGAATCAGCCGTCTTGCGCTTGGCCGCATCACGCGGGAAACTGAACCCCGACAATTGCTTGCGGGGTCTGGCGGTCATGTGGAAGGGCATTGCGCTCGGTACGGCGCTTGTGGGGCTTGTCGCCCTCACGCTCTCGGCTGACGCCCAGCGCGGCGGCCAGCCCCAGGATCCGTTCAACGGCCAGTGGGGCGTGATGGAGACAGTGCTCTCGCCCGAAGCCGCCGCCGACGATGTGAGCCGCATGGCCGACGCGCTCGCCAAGTTGCCGCCCCAGCGCCCCGGCATCGTCGATACCTACGTCCTCTCTGCCTCGTTCTGGAACGAGCCCGTCTTCGAGAACGAGGCAAAGGAAGCCGCAGCAATCCTCGGCCGCCGTTTCGACGCCACCGACCGCACCATCGTGCTCTCGCTTGGCCGCGGCCCCACGCTGGCGCGCACGTTGCCGATCGCCACGCCGAACAATTTCAACGCTGCCCTCGGTCGCATCGGCAAGATCATCGATCCGAAGGAAGACCTCGTCGTCGTCTTCTTCACCTCGCACGGCAGCCCCGATGGCGCCGTCGCGCTGCAGGAGAAAGGCCGCATGGCCGGCGCCCTGCGCGCGCTCCAGCTGCGCACCGCGCTTCAGCAGTCGAACATCAAGACCAAGCTGGTCATCGTCTCGGCCTGCTTCTCCGGCCACTTCATCATGCCGTTCTCCGATCCCGACACGATGGTGCTGACCGCCGCCGCCGCCGACAAGACCTCGTTCGGTTGCGAGCCCTCGCGCGACTGGACCTATTTCGGCGATGCGCTGTTCAACCATGCCCTGCGCGGCGGCGAGCCGGTGCTGCAGGCTTTCGTGGCGGCGCGT
>Ga0208492_1001099_pt1 | contig 18525 bp, 16 predicted proteins | sample Subbioar_CSW14AB_FD_184820 | JGI IMG/M metagenome (GOLD analysis project Ga0208492, IMG submission 184820) | Serpentinite rock and fluid subsurface biosphere microbial communities from McLaughlin Reserve, California, USA - CR12Mar_CSW14AB (SPAdes) | ecosystem: Environmental > Terrestrial > Deep... | reverse complement strand
GTAGCTGCCCACCAGGGTGTCGTTGCCGGCGGCGCCGTTCAGGATGTCGTTGCCCTTACCGCCATTGATGACGTTAGCCAGCGCATTGCCGCTCAGGCGGTCGCTGTAGACCGAACCATTCAGATTCTCGAGGGTGCTCAAGGTGTCGGTGCCGGCACCGCCGGTCGCCTGCGCGGTGGTCAGCGCGAGGCTGACGGTAATCCTGCTCGCCGCCGCGACGTAGTCGGCGGTGTCATAGCCGTTGCCACCGATCAAACGATCGTTGCCCGCGCCACCCGAGAGAAGATCCGCGCCGGCACCGCCGTCCAGCACGTCATTACCGTTGACACCATAGAGCTTGTCGTTGCCGGCCCGCCCGACGATGTGATTGTCGAGTCGATTGCCGAGCAGCTTGTCGGCGGCGGTGGAGCCGGTGGCATTTTCGAACTCGCCATAGAACCAGCGCAGATTGGCCGGGTCGCCGTTCGGCAGGGCGAGCTTGAGGGAATCGTCCAGGCTCATCGCCACGCCGACCAGATGCGCGGCACCCGTGATGGCGGTGCCCATGTGCAAATAGGCGCCGCTGTCGAACAGCGAGAGGTCGATGGTGTCGCTGCCCGCCTGATCGAAATAGACGCGATAGCCGGCGGTGCCGGCGGTAATGGTGTCGTCTCCGGTGGTCGTCGTGCCGCTACCCGAAGTCTGCGTGCCCGGCCCTTCGCCATAGGCCTGCTGCAAGGCGATCACGTCGAGGATCATCGGCGTATGCGCTTCTTCAGACGCATTGCCGTCGTCGTAGGACATGATGGTGAAATATTCCTTGTACATGTCCTGCGGCGTGGCGGTGCGAAAGCCGAGCTTGCTGAAGCCCAGGGTGCGGGTCGCCGCATAGTCGGCGGTGATGATCGGTACACCGTCGTTGTAGTTACTGTGAGGATGGGCCAGACCCAGCGAGTGCAGCAACTCGTGAATCAGCGTGGTGCGACTCGGCGAAGCGAGCCCGAAGCTGGTGTCGCTGAGGTAGCTGGCGTTGACGTATACATCGCCAGCCGCGCCGTTGTAGCCCAGAGAATCATCGGTGTCGCCACCGGACAGGCCCACCCAGTCGATATCGCTGCGCGCGATGAGCGAGATGTTGATGTCCGACAGATTGGCATTCGCCACCTCGACCGGGCTGACGACCGCGTTGGCGCCGATGGTGTCGATATCGCCCTGCCACTCAAAGGTGATATCGGCGAACTGCGAGATGATGGCGAGGGTCTGTTCGATGTTGGTCAACATCGTCGCAGTCCACGGCACGTCGGCGGTGGCGTTGGTGTAGATCTCGGAATAGAAGTCGGCGGTGGCCTGTTCGCTGGCGGTGAAGGAATCGGACACCGAGACCCGAATCGGGCCATTCAAGATGTAATTCGTGGCGCCCATGGCGTCGAAATTGAACAGCGCCCGGGTGAGGGTGGTGGTCGGCGAGTAGGAAACAAATGTGGCCATGTCGGATTCAACGCGTCATCGATGATAGGGAAGAATTCGCGGCGCACCGCACGTTCCACGGACTCGTCTGCGCCGCATGGACCGCGCAAAAGTCTAGCGTATGATGCCTTGTGGCCCTACCGCGGCAGGCCCGCGCGGCAGTCATGAGTTCATCGTTTCTTGAACAATTACCCATAACATCCATGACACAGTCAGCTCATCTCACACCCGTGCTGGTCGGTATCGGCGTATCGACCCGCCGTGAAGACGACTGGACACGCGCACTGGAACCGATGGATCTCATGCTGGAGGCAGTCGAGGTTGCCGGTCGTGACGCGGGTCACCCCACACTGCTGAAGGACACCCAGTATATCGGCGTACCGCGCGGTCGCTGGAGTTATCGCAGCCCGGCCGGCGAGATCGCCCGGCATATCGGCGCCACGCAAGCGACCACCGTGCTGGCGAGTGTCGGCGTGCTGCAGCAGAGCCTGCTCGGTGAAGCCTGCGCACGCATCGCGCGCGGCGAAGCACACACCACGCTGCTGGCCGGCGCCGATGCCGGCTTTCGGCTGTTGCGTGCACAGCTTGCCGGCGTCGTCGCCCCCGAGCGGCAACAGCAGGACGAACCGCAGCAGCATCTCGCACCGAAGGAGGACTTGTTTCACCCGGTTGAAACACGCGCCGGTTTTGAAATGCCGGTCGGCCTGTACGCGATCCTCGAAAGCGCCTATCGCGCCAGGCAGGGATGGTCGGTGGACGAACATCGCACGCGCCTTGCCACCCTGTATGCGGACTTCAGCGCCATCGCCAGCGCCAATCCCCACGCCTGGTCGCGAGTGCTGCTCACTGTGGATGACATTCGCGCCGCCTCCGCGCGCAATCCCATGCAGGCCTTCCCCTATACGCGCGCGCACTGTTCGACCTGGAATGTCGATCAGGCCGCGGCCCTGCTGTTCTGTTCCGAGGCGCGCGCCGCCGAACTCGGCATCCCGCGCGCGAAATGGATCTACCCGCTCGCGAGCAGCGAATCGAATCACATGATGACGGTCAGTGCGCGCGCCGATCTGACGCGTTGCGTCGGTGCGCGCATCGCTGGCGAAGCCGCGTTGGCGGCCGCCGATCTGTGCATCGACGACATCGATTTGCTGGAACTCTACAGCTGCTTTCCCATCGCGGTTGAAAGCTATGCCGAAGCGTTGCAGGCCAATCCATCCCGGCCGCTCACCATCACCGGCGGCATGCCCTTCGCCGGCGGGCCTTTCAACAACTATGTCCTGCAGGCCAGTTGTCGCGCCGCGGAGTTGCTGCGCGCACGCGGTCGCGGCACGGCGCTGGTCAGCAGCGTGTCGGGCATGCTGACCAAACAGGGCTTCGGCCTCTGGTCCACCACGCCCGGGCCGCGCGGTTTCGTGCATGCCGATGTCAGTGCCAAAGTCGCGGCCGCGGCCCGCACGGTCGAGGTGCTGGCGCAATACCACGGCCTCGCCACGGTCGCCGGTTATACCGTATTGCATGGCCGTGGCCAGGCGCCTCGCGGCGTGGCCTTGCTCGACACGCCCGCCGGACAGCGGGTGTTGACCGGCAGCGATGACGCGGCATTGCTTGCGCGCCTGGCAGGCGAGGAATATGTCGGCCGTGTCATGCAGGTCGATGGCGAGCGCCTGGCGGAGCGGACACCGTGATGGATGCCGCCGCGCGCACCCCGGTGCTGGTCGGTATCGGCGTCGCCACGCGCCGTGAAGAGGATGCGCGCCTGGCGCTTGAACCGCTGGATCTCATGCTCGAGGCAGTCCGCGCCGCGGGCCGCGATTGCGGCGATGCCGCGGCGCTGGCGGGCGCCCAGTACATCGCGGTACCACGCGGGCGGTGGACTTATCGCAATCCCGCCGGCGAGATCGCGCGCACGCTGGGTGCGCACGATGCGACGACCGTCTTGAGCAGCGTCGGCGTGCTGCAACAGAGCCTGATCGGCGAAGCTTGTGCGCGCATCGCACGCGGCGAAGCCCACACTACTCTGGTGGCGGGCGCCGACGCCGGTTATCGCCTGCTGCGCGCGCAATTGGCGGAGCTCGAACTTGCAGACCGCCAGCAGGACGATGCGCCGGACATCTTCATCGCACCCAAGGATGAACTGCGCCACGCCGTCGAGCTGCGTGCCGGTCTCAAGATGCCGGTCGGCCTGTACGCCATCATGGAAAGCGCGTTTCGCGCACGCCATGGCTGGTCGGTCCTCGAGCATCGCGAGCGCCTGGCCGCGCTGTACGAACGCTTCAGTGCGCTGGCCGCCGGCAATCCCCATGCCTGGCAGCGCGCGCCGCACACGGCCAGCGAGATTCGCGAGCCCGGACCGCGCAATCCCTTGCAGGCCTTTCCCTATACCCGTCTGCATGTGTCGACCTGGAATGTCGATCAGGCCGCGGCCCTGCTGTTCTGTTCCGCCGCGCGCGCCGAACAACTCGGCATACCGCGCACACGCTGGATCCACGCGCTGGCCAGCAGTGAATCGAATCACATGGTGCCGGTCTCGGCGCGCGCCGATCTGTCGCGCTGCCCGGGCGCCCGCATCGCGGGCGCAGCGGCGCTGGATGGCGCGGGGTTGGAAGCCCGCGAACTCGACCTCATCGAGCTTTATAGTTGTTTCCCGGTCGCGGTCGAAACCTATGCCGAGGCGCTGTCCTTATCGCTGGACCGCGACCTCACCGTCACCGGTGGCATGCCCTATGCCGGTGGGCCCTATAACAACTACGTGCTGCAGTCGACGGCGCGCGCTGCCGAGTTGCTGCGTGAGCGCGGGCGGGGCACGGCGCTGGTCGGCAGTGTGTCGGGGGTGCTGACCAAGCAAGGGTTCGGGCTGTGGTCCACCGCGGCGGCGACGCGGCCCTTTGTCCATGCCGATGTCAGCGACAAAGTGGCGACAGCCATCGAAACCGTCGAAGTGCTGGATAGCCATGCCGGCGTGGCGCGGGTGGCGGGCTACACCACGCTCCATGGTCGCGGGCAGGCGGCGCGCGGTATCGCGTTACTCGATACGCCGAACGGCCAGCGCGTGCTGGCCACCAATGATGACGCCGCCATGATTGCGCGCCTGGAAGGCGAGGAGTGGGTCGGTCGCAGCGTGCGCGTGGCGGGCGACAGGTTCATGTCAGATTGAAGGCGAAAACGCCGGCGGGCGGGCAGCTTGCTCAGGGCTACCTGCAGTCGCGCCACGGAGCGAGAGATATCCATAGGCAGACATGCCGCATGATATGGGTCAAGCGCCGCCGGCCGCACCGCGGGCACCCTTAGCACCATCCCCACTCACTCCAAGGAGAATCCACCGTGGCAGGTGAATACGACGTCGCTCGCAAATGCATCGCCGAGGCACTCGATGCCGCCGAACAGGATCGTGGCATGAGTCCGCCATCCATGGCCGACGCCCTGCTCGCCACCCTGCTCGGCCACATGCAGAAGAGCCGCACCCGCAAGGACCTGATGAGCTTCATCGAGTTTCAACTCGAATCCATCGGCGAAGACGAATTCGTGATCACGCGCGGGTGTTGATGCGGCGCACGTCGCCACTCTCCCCGCAGATGCGAATTCATTCGCGCACCGGCAGCCCTGCATAGGCGTCCTGCGACGCCATGGAATGTGCGAATGAATTCGCATCTACAATGCGTTGCTCAGCCACTCCAGGATGTCCCGGTTCGCGCGCTTGGCGATGGCGGTGCCGGGGGTCAGGCCATCGAAGCCGTGGGGCGCGCCGGGATACACGTGCAATTCCACCGGCACGCCGGCATGGCGCAGTCGGTTCGCGTAATCGATGTCCTCATCGGCGAATACATCCAGCGCACCCACCGAGATGAACGTCGGCGGCAGGCCGCGTAGATCGGTGGCGCGGGCGGCGGCGGCGTAGCAAGGCACGCTGTCGCCGCGCAGGTCACCGAGATAACTGTCCCAGCCATAGCGATTGGCGTTCGGCGGCCACACCGGGTCGTTCCACTGACTGGACACCGTCGTCTGCCGGTCATCGATCATGGGATAGATGAGCGCCTGGAACGCGATCGGTATCTCGCCGCGATCGCGCGCGAGCAGGGCCAGCCCCGCCGCCAGTCCGGCGCCGGCACTCGCACCACCGATGCCGATGCGTGAGGCATCGATGCCGAGTTCCTCGGCATGGCCGTGCAGCCATTTCAGACCGGCATAGCAATCCTCGAGCGGCCCCGGATACCTGGTTTCCGGCGCCAGCGCATACTCCACCGACGCGCCCACGCAAGCGAGTCGCGGGCACCAGCGATCGAAGCGCGGATCGTCGCCGACGTTGCGTCCGAGGATGAGTCCACCGCCATGCATCCAGTAGATGCAGGGCAAGAGACCGCTCGCGCTCTTCTCGCGATGCACTCTTACGCTGACCGGCGGACGTTCAGGCACCGCGTGGTCGCGACGCTCTACCGCGTCCGAGAGCGCCGGCAAGGGCACTGCCCCGAGCCGCTCACGAATGCTCGCGAGTCGCTCATCGGACAATTCGCCCAGCCGCAGGTCGAGCGCCACCAGGGCCTCGGCCACTTCGGGATCGATCAAAGTCATGACGTCGAGCTTGCTGGACATGAAACGGCGCCTCGTCGGTTGGGTAGCGAGGCGCCATTATCGAGGCTGCATTGCCGCGGCGAAATCAGCCTTACGGGGGTGGTCACACCACCCCCCGGGGCCTACACCCCGTCAACCTTGGCCGCGAACTGGGACAGATCGATATTCTCGCCGAGCATGAGGTCGGTGCGCTTCATGAACTTCGGTTCGAAAAACCACACCAGCAAGGGCAGCACGATCAGCGACAGCAGCATGTTGATCAGCATCACCGCCACCAGCAGGATGCCCATGTCCGCCATGAATTTCAGGTCCGAGAGGAAATACCAGGGCAGGATACCGATCAGCATGATGGTGGCCGTGAACATGATGGCCTTGCCGGTGGTGGTCATGGCGGCGTTGATGGCTTTCCTCACATCGTGCCCATGGGCCGAGTATTCCTCGCAGATCCGTGACAGGAGGTAGATGCCGTAGTCGATGCCGACACCCACGCCCATCACGGCGACGATGCCGGCGTTGACGTCGAGTCCGACACCCAGCAATTCCATGGCCGCGACCAGATAGATGTTCGACAGATTGACCGGCACCAGTAACACCACGGCCGCCACCATCGAGCGATATGCCCAGGTCGCCAGCACCATCACCGCCAGATTGACCATCACCATGATGATGATGTGGTAGCGTTCGACGACGTTGTTCATGGCCTGTTGCAAGGCGATCACACCGGTGCCGAGCAGCACGCGGAACTCCGCATGATCGACGCCCACCGTGGCCACCGCCTTGGCCGCGCTTGCGAGCGCGGCGTCGACGGTCTCCTGTTTGTTGTCCTTGTACCAGAGCGATACCGTCGAATCGTGGAATTCGAAATCGGCGACGTGCCCGAAGTTGATGGTGTTGGTGCCCATCTGCGCGCCGAACGCCGCCGCCGAGATCGCTTCAGGTGTCAGATCCAGGGGAGACCACTTGGGATTGCCCCCCGAGAACAGCCTGTTGGTTTGACTGATGTAGTCTGAGAACGACAGCGTGGCGCGCGGCGCCAGCACCGGGTCGGACTCCAATATGGTCTGCAAGCGCGTATGGACGTCGACGACTTCGGGCGTGTGGACCGTGCGGTGATTATTGTCGCGGACCTTGGCTTCGAGCACGATTTCGACGGTGTTGGTGCCCGGGAAATGGGAGTTCAGGGCGCGCACACCGGTATTGAACTCCGAATCGTGCCACAGCAGATTGCTGCCCTCGACCGGGTTGCCGATCTTGATCTGCGTATTGAGATACAGGGCGTAGATGCTGATCAGGCCCACCACCAGGGCGGTCCAGTTCGCCTGGCGGCCGAAGGTCAGGCGCGAAATGCGATTGAGCAGTTTGTCCTGCAGCAGATGAATGCCCGATTCGCTGTCCTTGCCACCGATGATCTGCTGCATGTTGCGCGGCACGGGCAGATAGGAGAGCAGGATCGAACACAGGAAAATTCCGGTCGGAATGATCCACAGCGCCCACATGCCGCAGAAGATCGCGTGATTGGTCATGGTCTTGATCGGCGCGATGGCGATGAAGATGATGCCGCACACGTCGGTCAATACACCGAGTATGGAGGGCGCCATCATGATGGCCATGGTGATTTCCGCCGCCTTGACCCGATCCTTGAGGAGCATGAGCACCTCGTAGTAACGCTCGGTGTACTGCACACAGTGTGAAAACGAACGCGCCACCAACAGCAGCGGCACGATCATCAACAGCGGTTCGATCGGCCGTCCCAGCCAGCCGATGAAACCAAAGCCCCACAGGCCGGCCACCGCGGCACAGGCGATGGGCGTGACCACGCCCGCGATGTTCCGCATGTACAACACCAGCGCGAGCATGAGCGCGCCAACCGTGACGGCGAATATTCCATAGGTCTGCTTCTGCAGTTTGTAGACCCAGCCGGTCAGCACCGGCTGGCCGACCAGATAGACATCGTGATGGGCATCGCGCGCCTTCTCGACGAGGTCCTGGGCATAGGCGAATGATTCGCCGTAATCCAGGGTGTCGAGAAAGCCCGCATTGATCAGGGTGGCGGTCTCGTCGCGCGAAATGAAGAACGTCTGGGCGTTGACCGAGATGCTGACACGGCGTTTGAACTCCTGCATCTCTTCCGGCGTGGAAGGTGCGTGGTCGTCCATCAGCGGTTTGGTATCGATGCCTTGGGTGGTGGCTTCGGCGTAACGCAGCTTTTCCGTCGAGATGGAAATGATCTGGTCATGATCGATGCCGGGCGCGAGATCGATATCCCGCGTCATCTTCCAGACCTTGTTCAGGGTTTCAGGGTTGTAGATGTCGGCGCCGTCCTTGCGCTTGATCATGATCGCCATTGTCATCGGATTGCCGAAGTTGCGATGGGCGAAATAGATCTGCACGAACGGATCGTCGCGCGGCAGCAGGTCGTTGAATACGGTCTTGATCTCGACGTGCGGGAAACCGCCCATGAAGCCCAGGGTGATGAGCAGGAATACGAAGCCGACCAGACCGCGGCGCTGCATGATCCAACTGGCAAGACGAAAATTCATCGACGGTGGCCCCTGCGTATTGTTTTGGAGAGCACGCGCCACGATAGCCGGTCTGTCGCCATATTTCGAGCCACGCCCGGTGTCCCTGGTCATGATCGCGCGTGCAGGGCCGCGCATGTCATGCATTGCGGGCGCGCGAGTGCTGCGCTTATGCTCGGACTCTTACGTGCATGTGATCCACATCAAGGGGGTAAGCAATGAAAGTCGGCGTGTTCTCCATCCTGCCCGATACCCTGGCCGATCCCGCGCGGGTCGCGCGGCATGCCGAGGCGCTTGGCTTCGCGTCCTATTGGGTGCCCGATCACACCATCCTTCCGGTGAACTACTCGATACCCTATCCCGGCAATCCCAATCCCGGCGTAGACCCTGACCCCGACTATCTGTGGCAGATGCCGGACCCGCTGATCGCCTTGACACGCACGGCCACGGCCACCACCCATATCGAGATCGGCACCGCGGTGCTGCTCGTGCCCGAACGCCATCCGCTGCATCTCGCCAAGGAAATCGCCTCGCTCGACAACTACAGCGGTGGCCGCTTCCATTTCGGCATTGGCGCGGGTTGGAACAAGGAGGAGGCCGAGATCCTCGGCTGCGATTTCGAGCATCGCTGGACACAGGTGCGTGAAGCCATCGAAGTGATGAAGGCCTGCTGGACCACCGACCCGTCGGAGTACCACGGCAAGTATTACGACATCCCGCCGCTGCGCTGCCACCCCAAGCCCGCGCAACGACCGCATCCGCCCATCTATCTCGGCAGCATCATGTTCAATGACGAATGGGCCAAGCGCGTCTTCCAACGCATCGTGCGTTACGGTGACGGTTGGCTGCCGGTTGCGAACAAGGTGTCACAGGTCGCCGACGGCCGCGCGCAGTTGCGCGCCCTCGCCGAACAGGCCGGGCGCGATCCCGATTCGATACGCGTGACGGTACTGGGTGCGACCGGGCAATGGCGCAAGCGCCAGCATATCGACGACTTCGAACGCATTGGCGCGGAGCAGGTGGTGATATGGCTGGAGGGCCGCAGTGCCGACGATCAGTGCCGCGAGATTGATGCACTGGCCGCCACCCTGTTGACTTAGGCCGCCATGATCGCGCCGCGGTGCAAGGCAGTGCGGCGCGATTCGAAGCTTCCTGTGGCGCGGCCATTCTCTGCGTGTCCGGGATCCACAATTGATTTTTTGATTCGCGGCCTTGGGCGCCCCCGGTATCGGTGCCGACCAGCGCCTCTGCCGCGAGGCGTCAGTAGATTGGACAGGTCCTGAGGCCGTACAGGCACGTGCCGCCCAGGCCCAGCAGGCAGAGCGTCGCCGACCAGAACGACGCCGGTTCTTCACTGCGCACGATGACGCGTTTGAAATAGGTGTGACCGCTCAGCACCGAGACCACGGCGCTGCCGAGGGTGAGCCAGACGAAACCGGTGATGATGCCGACGTGGTCGGGCGTTATATGACACATAGGCACCTCCCTGCGGGCCAACTCCGCGACACGGTGATGCACGCATAGCGGCGTATTGCCGCCGCCACTTGAACGGCCCACACGACTATCGCGCCCGCTATTGAAGGAGAATTCGATGAACAGCCCTGATGCGCCCCGCCCGCCCCTGCCGCCCTTTGATCGAATCAGCGCGACGCGCAAGGTGCGGCTCGCCGAGGATGCCTGGAACAGTCGCGACCCCGAACGCGTGGCGCTGGCCTATACCGAGGACAGCCGCTGGCGCAATCGCGCGGAATTCATCGAGGGGCGCCCCGCCATCGTCGCGTTTCTGAGCCGCAAATGGTCGCGCGAACTCGACTATCGACTGATCAAGGAACTGTGGGCCTGGGAAGGCGCGCGCATCGCGGTGCGCTTCGCCTATGAATGGCATGACGACAGCGGCCAGTGGTTCCGCTCCCACGGCAACGAGAACTGGGAGTTCACGGCCGCCGGTCTCATGCACCGGCGCATCGCCAGCATCAACGATCAGCCGATTGCCGAATCCGCGCGCAAACTCCACTGGCCCGGCCGGCGGCGTCCCGACACGCACCCCGCGCTCTGTGCGCTCGATCTGTAAGCCAGCCCACTCAAGAACTTGATCCACATCATGACCAGGTGCGCGAATGGGGTTTCCACCGCTCCACCAGCAGAAGATCATTCGCGGGCCGCTATAATTCTACCGTGTCCGCCACACCATCCAGAGATTTCGAAAGCCGCTGCGACCCGCTGTTCGGCGAGTTGGCCAGTCGCTGTTTTCATTGGGAGGATCTCGAACAGCACCCCTGGCCGGTGGCCGGTCTGTGGCCGGACGGCACCATTGCCTATGTGAATCCCGCGTGGTCGGTATTCGCTCACGACAATGGCGGCGGCCTCGCCGTCGATTGCCAATGGAGTCTCGGCGCCAATTATTTCGGGGCCATCACCGAGGCGTTGCAGCCCTTCTTCGCCGATTTGCTGGCCAACGCCCCGACCACCCAGCAGTCCCTCGCGCCGTATACCCACGAATACGAGTGCTCCAGCGATGCCGAATTCCGGCGCTTCGCACTGCAGGTATTCGCCTTGCCCGATCGGCGCGGCTACATGCTGGTGCATTCGCTGCTGGTGGCGTCGCCGCACGAGGCCATGACGCACCTCGCCGAGCATCCCAATCTCGAGCACTACGAAACGGCCGAGGGCACGGTCAAGCAGTGCGCCCACTGTCGACGTATCGAACATCGGACACGCATCGGACGCTGGGATTGGGTGCCGGCCTGGATCGCCCATCCGCCCGCCTTCATCTCCCACACCATCTGCACGCTCTGTTACGGCTTCTACTATCCGGGGCTGTCGCGCCGGCACCGCTGAAGTTCGGCGCCCGGACTCAGGCCGCGCGCAGCCGCGCCAGCATGGCGCGCAGAATGTCGGCGTCCTGCGCGTTACGCACCGGAATGCTGAACTCCACATTGCTGACCAGCCCGCCATAGCGACGCGCCAGCAACTCGGCGATATCGTCATAGGTGCCGACACAGGCGTACTCGTGCAGCACCTCGTCGGAAATGTAACGCGGCATCTCTTCCCAGCGTTGCGCGCGTGACAAGTGCTTGAGCTCATCGGCCAGATCGCCAAGTCCATGGGCAGCAAACGCCGCACGGTAGGCCGGCGTCGAAGCATAGAACGCAACGCGCGCGCGCACGTCGCGCACGCGCTCGGCAAGACTCTCGGCATCGGGCGCGGTGGCGATCAGGGGTTTGATGCTGACCGCGAAGCCATCGAGGCTGCGCCCGCTGCGCGCCGCGCCGGCCCGCACCGCCGGCCACATCACCTCGCGTATGTAATGGGGGGTGCAGACCGGATGTGGCCGCACGCCGTCGGCCACCTCGCCCGCCACCTGGCACATATAGGCATTGACCGCGGCGAGATGGATGGGAATGTCGGGGTGCTCGATGGGGCCGGGATCGAACAAGGGTACCGACAGATTGATTTTGTAGTGGCGGCCTTCGAAACACGGCTGCTCGCCGCGCTGCCAGCCGGCCCATACCGCGCGCACCGCCTGCACATATTCGCGCATCCACGGCCCCGGTGCCGACCAGTGCATGCCGTAGCGACGTTCTATGTGGCCGCGCACCTGTGTGCCGAGACCGAGCGTGAAGCGCCCGCGTGAGAGCTTCTGCAATGTCCATGCGCTCATGGCCGTGACGGTCGGACTGCGCGGAAACGCGATCGCGACCGCCGTGCCGATGCCTAGCGTGGTGGTTGCCTGGGCGGCGAGACCCATGACGATATACGGATCGTGCTTGGTCTCCTCGAACATGAGATTGTCATAGCCCAGCGACTCGACCAGCCGCGCGTCGTCGACAACACGATGAATGTCGAAGGGCGTGCCCGGCTCACGCAGCCCGGGATCGACCTTGCCCAGGGGCAGCAGAGTTTCGAGTTTCATGAAGGCCTCCGATTGCAGTTGCGATTCTAATCGCACATTCGCATGCGCGACGAACGCGCAGTCTCCCTGCTTCTTCGCCCCGTAGGGCGAGGCAGCCGTCATCCAGGCTGCAGGTGCGAATAAATTCGCACCAGCGGTAATGCTGCCGGATAATGCCGGCATGTCGAGTCCCCCCTCCCCCGCGCGCCTGCTACTGCTGCTGTTCGCCCTGCTCGCCGCGCCGGTTCACGCCCTTGAACTGCGCATGCTCATTTCCTGGGACGAGAACTACCCCGGCGTGCCGCAGATGGCCGAACGCTTCGCGCGCAAGGTCGACGAGGCGTCCGGTGGCGAAGTGACGTTCGCGCTGACCGGGCCGGACAGCATTCCCGCCTTTGAACAATTGCTGCCGGTCTCGCTCGGCATTTTCGACCTGTTGTTCACCCATGGCGGCTTTCATCTCGAGACCACCGGCATCGGACTCGCGCTCGATGCCGTCGACACCGATCCCGAGACCCTGCACAGCTCCGGTATCTGGAACGCGGTCGACCAGGCCTATCAGAAGCACGGCTTGAAATTGCTGGCCATCCCGGTCGCCTCGACCGGCTATCAGGTCTTTCTGCGCGAACCCCTCACCCAGAACTGCTCGCTGGACGGCCGCACCATCCGCGCCGCGCCCAGTTACGCGCGCCTGCTGGAAAGCCTCGGGGCGCGCCCGGTATCCCTGCCGATAGGCGAAGTCCACGATGCACTGCGCGACAAGACCATCGACGGCGTCGCGTGGTCGACCATCGGCGCGCTGAATTTCAAATGGTACGAGGTCAACCGCTATCTCATGCGCCCGACCTTCGGCGTCGCCAGTCATCTGTTGCTGATGAATCTCGATACCTGGGCGAACCTGCCGCTCGATCTGCAGCGCCTGCTGCTGGAACAGGGCGGCAAGCTGGAACAGAAGGCGGTCACGCGCTTCAGGAAAGTGGCGGCCAGCGAGATGAACGATCTGAACGTGACCGGCATGCAGATAAGCTCGCTCTGTCACAAGGGCGCGCGGCGCGTGAAGCGCGAGTGGGCGGAAGGCATCTGGCATCTGGCGACCGACAGTTCGGGCAACGAAGTGCGCGCGCTGCGTGAACTGGCGCAGAAGGCCGGGGTTACACCGTCCAACACCAGCGACGACGAAAAGCACGATGAGGGCGCGACCACCAGGCAGACGCCGCCCGCAGACGAGGACGTCAAGCACGAGACGCCCGTCATGCCACCGTCCGCCGTGCCGGACGCGCCATCGACATCGACCGGGGAACACCCATGAATTCGCCAGCCGCGCTCGCGCCGGAATACGTCGGCTTCTTTCAACGGATGGTCGCCAGCGGCATCGATACGCTGCTGTTGCTCGCCATTGTCGTGCCGCTCGGCTGGGACAGCCTGCACACCGCCTTCGATCCCGCCCATCCCATCAGCATGCAGCGCGATGGCCTGCTCGGCTTTCTGGTGAACTGGGTGCTGCTGCCGGCGGTGGTGGTGCTGTTCTGGCGTTTTCGTGGCGGCACACCGGGCAGGATGGCGCTGGGCATGGAAATCGTCGATGCCGAGAGTCTCGGGCCGCCGAGCAATCCACAACTCGTGATCCGCTATCTCGGCTACTTCCTCTCCACCATTCTGGCGTGCCTCGGTTTTCTGTGGATCATCTGGGACGCGCGCAAACAGGGCTGGCACGACAAACTGGCGCGCACGGTGGTGGTGAAGCGGCGCAGGTGACGCCGGCTTCGTGCGCATGAATTCGCACCTGCGGGGAGGATAGCCGCCTCGCCCGCAGCGCTTGGCTGCTACACCCCGTTCAATACCGCCAGGAAATCGCTGCCATAGCGTTCGAGCTTGGCCTGTCCGACACCGGTGATGGTCAACAGGGCGCTCAACGTGGTCGGCCGGCGTGTCGCCATTTCGCGCAAGGTGCGATCGTGAAACACCACGTAGGGCGGCACCCCCTCGTCGTCGGCCAGACGTTTACGCACGGCGCGCAGGCTTTCCCATAGCGCCTGCTCGAGTTCACCCAAGGGCACTGCGGCACTCGCGCCGGCACGCCGCTTGGGCGTGCGTGCGACGGCGATATCCTCGCGCAGGAACAGGCGCGTCTCACCGCGCAGCAGGGCGCGCGCGTCGGCTTCCAGACGCAAGGCGCCGAAGCGCTCGACATCGGCGCTCAGCACCCCGCGCACCATCAACTGCCGTAACACCGATCGCCAGTGCTGCACGTTGTGCGCGGCGCCGATGCCGAAAGTGCTGAGTTCGGCGTGCTGGTATTGACGTACCTTGTCGTTGTCGACACCGCGCAGCACGTCGATGACATGGGCGGCACCGAAACGCTGGCCGGTGCGATAGACGCAGGACAAGAGTTTCTGCGCATCCTCTGTGGCGTCCCAGGTGGCGGGCGGCTCGAGACAGTTGTCGCAATTGCCGCAGGGCGCGCTCTCGCTCTCGCCGAAATATTCCAGCAGCGGTTGCCGCCGGCAGGTGGTGGTCTCGCACCAGCCCAGCAGCGCGTCGAGCTTGTGGCGTTCCACGCGCTTGTGTTCTTCCGACGACGGCGACTCGTCGACCATCTGGCGCAGTCGCACGACGTCCTGCAGGCCATACACCATCCAGGCTTCGGCCGGCTCGCCATCGCGGCCGGCGCGACCGGTTTCCTGGTAATAGGATTCGACGCTCTTCGGCAAATCGAAATGCGCGACAAAGCGCACGTCCGGCTTGTCTATGCCCATGCCGAAGGCGATGGTCGCGACCATGATCAAGCCGTCCTCGCGCAGGAAGCGGGTTTGATTGTCGGCGCGGGTGCGTTGCTCGAGGCCGGCGTGATAAGGCAGCGCATTGAAGCCCGCCGCGCACAGGGCGGCGGCGGTCTCCTCGACCTTGCGGCGGGTCATGCAATAGACGATACCGGCCTGGCCGCGGAACTGGGCGAGAAAGCTCTCGAGCTGCTGACGCGCACTGCCGCGTGCACGCACGGTGTAACGGATATTCGGGCGGTCGAAGCCACCGACGAACCAGTGCGGCTCATCGAGCGCGAGGCGCGCGGCAATGTCGACGCGCGTGCGTTCGTCAGCCGTCGCGGTCAGGGCCATGCGCGGCACGCCGGGGAAATGCTCGGCCAAGGCACCGAGTTCCAGATAGTCCTGACGGAAGTCATGGCCCCATTGCGACACGCAATGGGCTTCGTCGATGGCGATCAGGGAGATGCTGGCGCTGACCAGCGCCTCGACGGTGCGCGGCTGCAGCACGCGTTCGGGCGCGACGTAGAGCAGGCGCAGTTCACCGCCCTGCAACCGGCGCGTCACCGCCGCCTGCTCGGCAGCGCCCATCGAGGAATTCAGGCAAGCCGCCGCCACGCCCAGGCGTTCCAGCGCGGCGACCTGATCCTGCATGAGGGCGATGAGCGGTGAGACCACCAATGCACAACCACCGGTCACCAGCGGCGGAATCTGATAGCACAAGGACTTGCCACCTCCCGTCGGCATCAGCACCACGCAATCCAGACCGTTCAGCGCGCAGGCAATCGCCTCGCCCTGATGGCCGCGAAAGGCACTGTAACCATAGGTGTCCTTGAGGACGGCGAGCGCGCGCGTCAGCATGAGCGGCGCGAATAACTTGGGAACGGCATGGCGTCTAGCACTGGGAGCGGAAACATCGGCGCCCATGGTACACGCACCGCCCGCCGACCGGGCGCTCGACGGCGTCAGCGCGCGCACGCGTGGCCGGGAAATCTTCCGCCGCGCGTTCCCGCCGTGCGCCCATCGGTGGTTTAATCCGCCTTTCACGCCTAGCAACCCAGGGGAAGTTTCATGCAACGTTTGAACAACAAGGTCGCCGTGATCACCGGCGGCACCGGTGGCATCGGCCTCGCATCGGCCAAGCTGTTCGCCGCCGAGGGCGCGCAGGTGGTGCTGGTCGATCTGGATCAGGCCGCCCTCGACCGCGCGGTGGCCGAGATAGGCGCCGAACGCGCCATGGGTGTCGCCGCCGACGTCACCGACCCGGCCCAGGTCGAAGCCTATGTGCAGGCCGCCGCCGCCCGCCATGGCCGGATTGATGTGTTCTTTAACAACGCCGGCATCGAGGGCGCGGTCGGCCGTATCACCGACTATCCGGTGGAAGTGTTCGACAAGGTCATGGCGGTCAACGTGCGCGGCGTGTTCCTGGGGCTCAAGTATGTGATTCCGGTGATGGCCAAGGGCGGCGGTGGCAGCATCGTCATCACCTCGTCGCTGGGCGGCCTGCGCGGCGTGCCAAAGCTCGGCGCCTACATCGCCTCCAAGCACGCAGTGGTGGGTCTGATGAAGTCCGCGGCGCTGGAATGCGCATCGCTCAATATCCGCGTCAACACCATCAACCCTTCGCCGATCGCGACACGCATGATCGAATCTCTCGAGGCCGGTTACGCGCCGGGTGCGACCGACATCGTCAGGAAGAAGATGGAAGCAGCCGTGCCGCTGCGCCGTTACGGCCAGCCGCAGGAAGTGGCGCAGCTCGCGCTGTTCCTGGCCAGCGACGAATCGGCTTATATCACCGGCAACAGCTATCCCATCGACGGCGGCATGTCGGCGGCCTGAGTTCATGAGCGAACAGGCACAACCAGGCTTTGAACTCGCGGCGCCGTTGCGCGCCGATTGCCACGTGCTGGGCCGCCTGCCCTTGTGTCATGTGCTGTTGATGAACAAGGCTGAAGTGCCGTGGTTCATCCTGGTGCCGGAAACCGAAGTCATCGAGCTGTGTGATTTGAGCGTGGAGATGCAGACGCGGTTGCAGGGTGAAATCAATCTGCTCTCGCGCTTCGTGCGCGGGCAGTTCGAGATCACGAAACTGAATGTCGCCGCGATCGGCAATATCGTGGCGCAGATGCATATCCACATCATCGGCCGTCATCCTCGTGATCCCTGGTGGCCGAACGTGGCCTGGGGTCAGACCAGCGCCGGCGGCTATGACACGGCGCGGGTCAGCGAGATCGCGACGCGCCTGGCCGAACAGTTCGGTGACGCATTGCAGGCGGCATGAAGGAGTCTGTGTGATGGGAGATGTCATTCCCTTTCGTCCGGCACCCGGCAAAAAGAAGGGTGAAGGCAAGACGCTGTGCAAGAGCGGCTTTCACAAGTGGGAAATCGATCAGAAAAAGCAGTTCGATGTGAAGCAGGGCAAGCTTGTGACCATCAAGCGCTGTGTGCGTTGTGGGGAGACCAAGCTAGTGCTGGCTTGAGGTTGCCTCTCCCCCTCACCCCTGCCCTCTCCCCCAAGGGGGCGAGGGAGCAAGAGAGTGACGCGGCTTGTCTTCTTGTCCCCTTCCCCCTTGCCCCCTTGGGGAGAGGGTCAGGGTGAGGGGGTGTTCCACCGCATCAAACTCAATCTCGATAAGCCTCCATGGGCGGACAACTGCACACCACGTGCTTGTCGCCGTACACATTGTCGATGCGCGAAACCGGCGGCCAGTACTTGTCCTCATGCAGGCCGTCCATGGGAAAGAAGGCTTCACGCTTGCTGTAGGGCCGCGTCCACGCCTCGTCGATCAGCAATTGATGATGATGGGGGGCGTTCTTCAAAGGATTGTTCTCGCGCTCGGCGCGGCCGTCCGCCACGGCGGCGATTTCCTCACGAATCCTGATCATCGCGTCACAGAAGCGATCGAGTTCGCGCAGGTTCTCGCTTTCGGTCGGTTCGATCATGAGCGTGTCGGCAACCGGGAACGACATGGTCGGCGCGTGGAAACCGTAGTCGGCCAGACGCTTCGCCACGTCATCGACGCTGATGCCGGTGGCAGCCTTGATGGCGCGCAGATCGATGATGCACTCGTGGGCCACCATGCCATTGCGGCCGGTATAGAGCACCGGATAGTGATGCTTCAAACGCGCCGCCACATAGTTGGCGGCAAGGATCGCGACCATGGTCGCGCGGCGCAGACCGCTCGCGCCCATCATGGCGATATAGGCCCAGGAAATACTCAGGATGCTGGCCGAACCCCAGGGCGCCGCCGACACCGCGCCAATGGTGCCGTCCGGCCCGGCATAGGGGTTCACGCCACCCACCACCGGATGATCGGGCAGATACGGCGCGAGATGCGGCTTG
>Ga0208492_1001098_pt1 | contig 18541 bp, 15 predicted proteins | sample Subbioar_CSW14AB_FD_184820 | JGI IMG/M metagenome (GOLD analysis project Ga0208492, IMG submission 184820) | Serpentinite rock and fluid subsurface biosphere microbial communities from McLaughlin Reserve, California, USA - CR12Mar_CSW14AB (SPAdes) | ecosystem: Environmental > Terrestrial > Deep... | reverse complement strand
CGCCTGCTCGCAAGGCGGGCGCCACGCCCGCGCCGGCGCCCGAACCGCCGGCCTTCGTGAAACTGCTCGGGCCCGCGCCGCCGCGCGGACAGTCATTCGATAATCCGGAATCGCGCGCGACCGAGCGCTGCATTGTCTCGTTCGGCCGCAATGCCGGACCGCCCATGTTCGCCAACGGCTTCTACAACAACAGCTACCAGATCGTGCAATCGCCCGAACACGTCGTGATTGCGACGGAGATGGTTCACGATGCGCGCATCGTGCGGCTGAATTCGAAACACCGCACCGACGATATCCGTCCCTATTTCGGCGACGCCATCGGCTGGTGGGACGGCGACACGCTGGTCGTCGAGACCACGCACATCCCGCAGAGCCAGCAATTCATGGGATCGTGGAAGGACCTGAAAGTCACCGAACGGTTCAAGCGCGTCGCGGACGACCGGCTCTATTACGGCTTCACCGTCGAGGACCCGACCCTGTGGGATTCGCCCTGGGGCGGTGAGTACGAATTCGCAACCCTCAACGGCAACATGTACGAGTACGCCTGCCACGAAGGCAATTACGCCCTCCACGGCATCCTCGAAGGCGCCCGTGTCCTCGAAGCCCGCGAGGCCGCCGAAGCGGCAAAGGCCGCGAAAGCCAAGCCGGCGAAGGGCAAGGGCAAGAACTAGGTCAGTCACGCGAGAGTCCGCCCGCTTCGCGGTCGGCCCCCTCCGTCGCTTCGCGCCACCTCCCCCGCCTTCGGCGAGGGAGGACTTCACCTCTGTGAGCGGCATGTGGTCCTGCCCCGCGAAGCGGGGAAGGTGGCCCGCAGGGCCGGAAGGGGCCGACCGCGCAGCGGGCGGATGATCCTCCTCGCCACGCCAATCGTTTAGCCGCGCTCACTGGCGCCTCCCCTTCCTTTGCCCTAAACGGCGGTCCCGACCCATCGAAAGGCAGCCGCCATGTCCAACGACTCCCAGACCCCGAAATCCGGCAAATGGCGTCCGCAGACCATGATGGTGCGCGGCGGCACCACCCGGTCCGAGCACGGCGAAACGTCTGAGGCGCTCTTCCTCAATTCCGGCTTCGTCTACGAAAGCCCCGAGGAACAGTCCGCCCGCATGGCCGGCGAGAAGGCCGGCTATATCTACAGCCGCTATGCCAACCCCACCGTCCGCATGCTCGAGGAGCGCCTCGCCCTGATGGAAGGCGCTGAGGATTGCCGCGCCACCGCCAGCGGCATGGCCGCGATCCACACCATGCTCGTCGCCCCGGTGAAGCCGGGCGACCGCATCGTCGCGCCGCGCGCGCTGTTCTCGTCCTGCGTCTGGATCCTCAACAATGTGATGCCGAAAATGGGCGTCGAGGTGACGTGGGTCGAAGGCACCACCGACCTCAGGGAGTGGGAACGCGCCCTCTCGAAGCCCTGCCGCTTCGTGCTGATCGAGACGCCGTCCAACCCGCTGCTCGACGCCGTGGACATCCGCGCCGTCGCCAACCTCACGCACGCGGCCGGCGGCGAACTCATCGTCGACAACGTCTTCGCCTCGCCCATCCTGCAGCGTCCCATCGAGCTCGGCGCCGACTGGGTGGTCTATTCGACGACCAAGCACATGGATGGCCAGGGCCGCACGCTCGGCGGCGCCATTCTCGGCAAGGCCAAGAAGATCGAGGACGATCTCCAGCAATACTACCGCCACACCGGCCCTTCCATGTCGCCGTTCAATGCGTGGGTCGTGCTGAAGGGCCTCGAGACGATGGGCCTGCGCGTGCGCGCGATGAGCGACAATGCGCGCAAGATCGCAGACCGCCTCGCCGGCAATCCGCAGATCGCCGCCGTCCGCTATCCCGGCCGCAGCGACCACCCGCATCACAACATCCACGCGGCGCAGATGCCCGATGGCGGTGGCTCGATGCTCGCCTTCTCGATCAAGGGCGGGAAGGACGCGGCCTATGCCGCGCTCAACCGGCTCGGCCTCATCGACATCTCCAACAACCTTGGAGACGCCAAGTCGCTGATCACCCACCCGGCGACCACCACGCACCGCTCCCTCTCGGATGCGGAACGCGCGGCCATCGGCCTCGACGGATCGTGGCTGCGTCTGTCGGTCGGCCTCGAACACCCGGACGACATCGCGGAAGACCTCGAACAGGCGCTGCGCGGCTAACCGGACCCGTCCACCCCTAGAAAATCTAAACCAGATGCGATTGCAACTAACTTGTTGCAATCGCAACTTTCCCCTATATCGCCAGTACGCCCAACACCGTCGCTCCCCGCGCCGGGGGAAGCGCAATGAAGACCATTCAGGGACATCATAAAATGAAACCGCTTTTTGCCGGCGCGAGCCTCCTCCTCCTTGCCCTCGCCGCTTGCGCCCCGGCCGCCGCGCCGGTTGCCGAAACCACCCCCGCCGTCGAAGCGCCCGCCGCTCCGACCCCGGTCGCAATCACCGTCCCCGCCGGCGACTATGTCGTCGACCCGACCCACGCCTCGGTGACGTTCAAGCTGCAGCACCTCGGCCTGTCGCACTACGCGCTGCGCTTCAAGACCTACGACGCCACCGTGTCGTTCGACCCGGCCAACATCGCCGCGTCGAAAGTCACCGCCAGCATCAAGCCGTCCGACCTCGTCGTCGGCTACCCGGCCGACTACGTGAAGAACCACCCGGGCACCAAGTTCAAGTCGTGGGAAGACGATCTCGCCAACTCCACCAACTTCCTCGACGCCGCCAAATTCCCGGCGATCACCTTCACCTCGACCTCGGTTGAGCCCTCGGGCGAGCGCACCGCGAAAGTCACGGGCGACCTCACGCTGAAAGGCGTCACCAAGCCGGTCACCCTCGACGTGACCTTCTCGGGCGAGACCGCTTCGCACTACTTCGCCAAGGTCCCGGCCGTCGGCTTCTCGGCGACCGGCACTTTCAAGCGCTCGGACTTCGGCTTCGACTACCTGCTGCCCGCCGTCGTCGGCGACGACGTGCAGGTCGAGATCGAAGGCGACTTCATCCAGAAGGTCGCCCAGTAAGTCCTGACTGGAACCCGCTAACGGGCTCCGCTCATTACGACATCGAAAGGGGCGCGGACTCTTGAGGTCCGCGCCCCTGTTCTTTATCCAGAACAGCGTGGGGCTTGGAAACGGCAGAGGGGACGCGACCGCCATGGAAACCTACCCCTACGAGGCAGAGACCGACGGCATCCATGTCCGGGTCCGCCCGGTGTTCGTGGATGAACAGAGTTCGCCCGAGGACGACCGCTTCCTCTGGGCCTACCATATCGAGATCGAGAACCGCGGCCGGCACACCATCCAGCTGGTCACCCGTCACTGGCGCATCACCGATGGCGACGGCCGCACCCAGCAGGTCGATGGCCCCGGCGTGGTTGGCCAGAAGCCCGTCCTCCGCCCCGGGGCCCGCTTCGAATATACCTCCGGCTGCCCGCTCACGACGCCATCCGGCATGATGCAGGGCGCCTATCGTTTCGAAGACGAAACCGGCGCAAGCATCGAGGCGACCATCCCCCTCTTCGCCCTCGACAGCCCCTATGACGACCGCCGCCCCAACTGAGCTGCGGTAAGTTCCGGTTGTTACCCCAGCGTATTTCGCCTGTTTTGGCGATGTAACGCGGGCTGTAACGGTAAATAACTCTCTGAGCCCGCTCAGTTTTCTTATCACGTCCTCAACAGACAAGGCCGCAGGGGAATCAAGCGGCCGGGACGGGAAGGAAATCCACGTGACCAAGTTCAACAGCCGCCGCGCGCTCGCCATCGGGGCCAGCGCCATCGCACTTTGCCTCGCCGCACCCGGCGCCTTCGCCCAGACCGGCCCGGCCGAGTCCGACACCGACCGCGTCGTCATCGTCGGCGTCACGCTGGAAGAGACGCTGCCCCAGGAACTCGAGAAGTACGGCGCCGACCTCGCCACCGTCTCCTCCGAGGAGATCCGCAACCAGGTCTATGTCGACGCCCAGCAGGCCATGCAGATGAAGGTGCCCGGGCTGTTTGTGGCCCCACGCGGCGGTCCGTTCTCCTACATGGACATCTCGCTGCAGGGCTCGCGCACACAGGACATGCTCCTGCTGGTCGACGGCGTCCGCATCAACAACCGCCTCTACTCCACCACCATGTCCGACACGCTGCCCGCCTCGATGATCGAGCGGATCGAGGTGCTGAAGGGCGGCCAGTCGCTGTTCTACGGAACCTCCTCGGCGGCCGGCGTCATCAACTTCGTCACCCGCGGCTACACGGATGACTTCAACGGCCTCGTCACCGTCGGTGGCGACACCAATGACAGCCTGCACGTCGACGCCTATGTCCGCGGCCAGGCTGGCCCCGGCAACTACGTCGCCTACGCCAGTCAGGACAAATCCGACGGCATCGAGACCTATGACCGCGTCGGCGCCAGCACCACCGACCGCAACCGCTCCTTCGACATCAACACCTATGGCGTGAAATACCGCTGGGAACTGGCGGACAACCTCTCGATCGACGCCCGCTACCACCACACCGACGCCCGCATCGACAACCACGCCCCGCGCCAGATCGCCTACTCCAAGAACGAGCGCGACGAGGACATCTACAGCATCGGCGTGAACTACGATCCGAACGACTGGCTGCAGCTGCAGGTCAAGGGCTACTGGCACGACTGGGATTCGAACTACACGACGATCCTCAACCGCCTCACCAACGCTGGCGCGGGCCCGGGCGTCGGCACGCAGGTGATTTCCGACCAGAACACGTTCTGGGGCTTTTGGGACTCGGGCATCAACGCCCTCGCCAAGATCACGCCCGGCGGCCCGTTCGAATACATCGTCGGCTATGACTACCAGAAATACTCCGGCCGCGACGACGTGCTGCTGATCGAACAGCAGGAAGAAACGGTCAACGCGCCCTACGTGCAGATCCGCTCGACCGACCAGCTGATCAAGAACGCCACCTTCGCGGCGGGCGTCCGCTACAACGATGCCGGCGGCTCCGACTCCACTGTCTGGAACGTCTCCGGCCGCTACAACTTCACCGACTGGCTCTATGCCGAAGGCGTCATCGGCGCCAGCTTCCTGCTGCCGACCGCCGAGCAGCTGCACGCCATCGACCCCTTCTCCACCATCGGCAACCCGAACCTGAAGCCGGAAGAAGCCGACAACCTCAACATCGGCCTCGGCGGCAATCTCGATCTCGGACCGGCCGTCACATGGCAGGCCACCTGGTTCTCGCGCGACATCGACAACCGCATCCAGTTCTCGGATTGCCTGTCGCCGGGCGACACGGGCTACACGCCCGCGCAGGACTGCGCGATCCTGTTCCCGACCGTGCCCGTCACCGCCTACGACGAAGGCTTCTACAACAACCTTCCGGGCACGGTGGAAGTGCGCGGCTTCGAACTGCAGGGCGCGGTCGACTTCAAGAACGGCTTCTCGGCCATCGCGAGCTATACGGACGCGAAGACCGAATCCGGCGGCGCGCAGATCGCCCGCGTGCCGCGCTCCTTCGCCAAGGTCGGCGGCGGCTATGACGCCGACAGCTGGGGCGCCGAAATCAACGCGCTGTGGGTCGGCGAACTCAACACGGCGAACCTCACGGCGTCGACGGATCACCCGCTCGGCGGCCCGGTCAACTATGGCGACTACATGGTCGTGGACGTCGCCGCCCACGTCTTCATCGACGCGGACAAGAAGCACAAGCTCACGGCGCGCCTCGAAAACGCGTTCGACGAAGACTACGCCACGGCCGTCGGGTCCTCGGGTCCGGTCGCCAACATCGACACGGCGCCGCGCTTCCTGTTCCGCACGCGCGGCGTCCCGCAGACCTTCCACGTCACTTACAGCTACGCATTCTAGGTCGTGGCGCCCCCGCTTCCGGCTTCCTCCCCACCGGAAGCGGGGACACGGACAGACACATGATCCTGAAGTCGATCATCGTTGTGCATCGGTATGTCGGCGTGGTGCTGGGCGTCATCATGACGATCTGGTGCCTCTCCGGCTTCGTCATGATGTACCAGCCCTTCCCCTTCACGACGCCGGAAGAGCGTCAGGCCGGGCTGTCGCCGCTCGATCTTTCCAAAGCTGTGGCTGAACTCCCCCTCGCCGCGGACTCGACCGCGATGAGCTATCGCGTCGAGATGCTCAACGGCGCGCTCGTCCTGCGCCTGATCGGCGACGAAGGCCCGAAAACCTACGATCTCGCCACCGGCGCTGAACTCACGCCCCTCTCCGAAGCTGCCGTGAAACAGGCCGCCCAGACCTGGGCCGCCAACAGCGGCATCAAGGGCGAGATCACCGAGCTCGGCACGCTCACCGTCGACCAGTGGTCCGTGCAGGGCGCCAAACGCTGGCAGCCGCTTTACCGCGCTGTCTTCAACGACCCCGCCGAAACCTGGCTCTACGTGAACGGCAAGACCGGCGAGATCGTGCAGGACGTCACCGGCCACGAGCGCTTCTGGAACTGGCTCGGCGCGATCCCGCACTGGCTCTATCCCACCCTCCTCCGCGACAACGGCCCGCTGTGGAACGAGGTCGTCGTCTGGTCCTCCACCATCGGCTGCTTCCTCGTCATCACGGGCATGGTGATCGGCTTCAGTCGCCTGCGCGGAAAGTCCGGCAAGTGGTGGCCCTATCGCAATCGCCCGATGTGGATGTGGCACCATGTCTTCGGCACATTCGCCGGCGTCCTCGTCCTCACCTGGACGTTCAGCGGCCTGATGACGATGTCGCCCTGGGGCCTGCTCGAAAGCGAAGGCGCCGTCAGCCGCCGCGACGTCGGCGGCGCGATGACCTGGGCCGACATGCAGACCGCCATCAACACCGTGAAAGCCGACGAGACCGCCAATCTCGTCTCCATCCGCTCCGCCCCGCTGCTCGGTCAGCCCCGCGTCTTCGCCCAGCAGTCCGACGGCGCTGAAGTCCGTTTCGGCCTCCACGCCCGCGCGCCGTTCGACCGCGCAGAACTCGACAGCAGCCTCGCCGCCAAGGGTGGTCTCCTCGCCAGCGGCACGGTCGACGTCATGACGGCGGAGGACGACTACTATTACGGGCACAAACGCGTCGTCGAACTGCCCGTCTACCGCATCACCCTCAGCGATCCTGAACAGACCCGCATCTATGTCGGTGAACAGAGCGGCGAAGTGCGCCAGCTCGCGGATGGCACGACACAGCGCTACCGCTGGGCCCTCAACGCCATGCACAATCTCGACCTCGCCTTCATCCGCAGCCGCCCCGTCTGGGACATCGTCACGCTGATCCTGCTGGCGGTCGTCACCATTGCCTGCGCAACCGGCGCCTGGATGTCTTTCACGCGTATCGGCACGGACGTTTCCCGCATCAGGGAGGTGCTGAAACGCAAGTGACGCACAATACATGGCGACGCCCTCGCGACTCCTCCTGTAGGGATAGACCATGCAACCTGCCGCCGCGGACCCCGTCCGCGGCGGCCATTTGCTTTTCAGGGAACAGGTTCGCTCAGACTTCCTCGAGCACGAAGTCGTCCGGCTCGGTGCAGGAAATGTTGGCGATGTGGTCTTCCACCCGCACGCTCTCGATCAACCCGCTACGCACGGTCAGCATGTAGCGTTCCGACCGTTCGCCCAGAAAGTACTTCGGCTCATGCGTCGACACCGTCAGCGCGCGCGTGAAGCTCAGATTGCCGTCCGACAGGAACCGCACCTTGTGCGCCGGATCGACCACCTTCGCCCATGCGTCAATGGCCCACGGATTATCCGTCACCACGCAAACAAGCTGCCCGACGCCTGCCTGCCGCAGCCTGTCCGCGTTGCGGACAAGGCTCGGCAGGTGCTTCTCGGAACAGACAGGCGAGAACGCTGCCGGCACGCCGACGATCACGGCGGACCCCATGCCGATCAGCTCCGGCATGCGCACGGTGCGAAGCTGGCCATCGACCATCTCGCCCACGCGCACGGCGGGAACACGCTGTCCGACCAATCTGGCCTGCACGTTCGACATCACACGCTCCGGAACTGGAGCGCATGATAACCGTCAGGTCTGTCTGGCCGGTTAACGGCAAGGCAGGGTTTGTTAGGACTCTAGCGTTTCCGCTCAGATCGACTCCACCGGGAACCGGTAGAGCCGGCCGCAGAACTGGCAGTCCGCCGTCACCGCGCCTTCGTCCTTGGCGAGATCGAGGATCTCGGCCTTCGGCATCTGGCGCAGCGTGGCGAGCAGCTTCTCGTCCGAACAGGTGCACTTGTCCGTCAGCGGCTTCGGCGGCTCCAGCCGCACGCCGTTCTCGTGGAACAGGCGGAACAGCAGCGTCGCCGACGACACGTCCGGATCGACCAGCTCGATATCCTCGACCGTGTCGAACAGATGGCGAGCATTGTCCCACGGCTCATCGGTCGAGCCGCGCGCGGCGTCGCCCGCAACCTGCTGGATCATCGCGCCGCCCGAGCGCCAGCGCTTCGTGCCGCCGGGTTCGGAAATTTCCGCCACCGCCAGTCGCACGCGCGTCGGCACCTGCTCGGATTGCGAGAACCACATCTGCGCGCAATCGGACAGCGTCGCGCCCTCGATCGGCACCATGGATTGCCACGGCGCCTGGTTCGGGTCGTTCGGCTGCAGCATCAGCGCCATCACGCCGCGGCCAAGGGCCTGCGGAATGTGCGGGCGCTGGCCCTTGTTCACGCGATCGACGAAATCCCACTTCTCCTTGTTCAGGCGCAGGTAGCCACGCACGCCGCCATCGGAGCGCGCCTCGGCCACCATCAGCGACACCGGGCCTTCGCCCTGCGCCTGCACGGTCACCTTGCCGTCGAACTTCAGCGAGGCTGAAACCAGCACGGCCAGCGTCACCGCCTCCCCTAGAAGGTAGGCAGCCCAGCGCGGATAATCGTGCCGCTTCAGGATGGGGTCGAGCACGCCATCGCCCAGCCGCGCAATGCGGCCGCGAACGGACGTGTCCTCGATCTGGAACGTGGCGACGAAATCGTCGCCTGCGCCGAGGGGATCAAGCAGCACAGGGGTATCAGTCATGTCGGGGGAGCTATCATGGGTGAGCATCCGCGCCAAATGGGGGCGGACTGCGGCGGATTCAACCGGCCCGCGACGCCAGCGACAACGCCGCACCTGTCCTGCCCGGGGCATCCGCGAGCGGGGATGCAACCGTGCCGCGAATGTCGGACGTCCGGAAGAGCCCCATCGAGAATTTCTCCCGGATAAGGGTGAGACGAACCGCCCTTTGGCTCGTACAAAGGTCGGAAAGAGACCGGAGCAGCCCGGCCCGCACGGAAGGACCGCTGATGAGCGACCGCACCAAGACGCCCTCGTCCCGCATGCCCGCCGCAACGCCCGCGACGAACGGCGCGAAGAGCGAGCCCGTCTCCGCCCGCATCCGCGCGCGCATCCAGAAAGCCAAGCGCCGCTTCCACGCCAACGACAACATCTCGGCCTTCATCCAGCCCGGCGAACTCGACGCCCTGCAGGCCGAGGTGGAAGCCAAGCTCAAGGGCGTCCTCGAAAGCCTCGTCATCGACACCGAGAGCGACCACAACACGCACGAGACAGCAAAGCGCGTCGCCAAGATGTACCTCAACGAGGTCTTCCAGGGCCGCTATCATCCAGCGCCCGCCGTCACCGAATTCCCCAACGTGGAATCCCTCAACGAGCTGATGATCGTCGGCCCGATCACCGTGCGCTCGGCGTGCAGCCATCACCTCTGCCCGATCATGGGCCGGCTCTGGATCGGCCTGATGCCGAACGAGCACTCCAACCTCATCGGCCTGTCGAAATACTCGCGCCTCGCCGAATGGGTCATGTCGCGTCCGCAGATCCAGGAAGAAGCCATCACCCAGATGGCCGAACTCCTGCTGGATAAAGTCCGCCCCGATGGCCTCGCCGTCGTGATGGAGGCTGATCACTTCTGCATGCACTGGCGTGGCGTGCGCGACAATCAGACCAAGATGATCAACTCGGTGATGCGCGGCTCCTTCCTGAAGGATCAGACGCTGCGCCGTGAATTCCTTTCGCTGCTGAACCTGAAGGACTGACCTCAATGCTCGTCCGTTGCCTCTACGCCAGCCGCGCCGCCTCCGGAACCAGCGCCGCCGTGCTCGACGACATCCTCACCCAGTCGCGCCGCAACAACCCCGCCAAGGGTATCACCGGCCTCCTGTGCGTCTCCGATCACGTCTTCATCCAGCTGCTCGAAGGCGGCCGCGACGAAGTCTGCGACCTCTACAACGCCATCGTCCGCGACGCCCGCCACGAACACGTCCGCCTGCTGGCCTTTGACGAGATCACGCAGCGCCAGTTCGGCAACTGGACCATGGGCCAGGTCAACCTTGCCAAGGTGAACCCGTCGATCCTGCTGAAATACTTCACCCGCGCCGAACTCGACCCCTTCCACACATCCGGCTCAGCCACGCTGTCGCTACTGTCCGAATTGGTCGCGTCAGCCTCGATCATCGGGCGGGGGGATTAAGCCGCTTAGCGGCGGAAGACGCTGACCAGCTCTTCGATGACGCGCTCCTGTGCGCCTGAGTCCTTCGAGGTCATCGCCTTGTGGACGCAGTGCTGCAGATGCTGGCGCAGAAGGTCTGCCTCAACCTTGGCCAGCGCCGCGCGCACCGCCTCGATTTGCGTGACGATGTCGATGCAATAGCGGTCTTCCTCGATCATTTTCGACACGCCGCGCACCTGGCCTTCGATGCGCCTCAGGGCTGTTCCGGCTTTTTTTGTCGCGTCAGGCGTCATTCATACCCCCATAGGGTCATTGAACTATACCCCCCAAGGGTATATGTCCGATTGCGCTGGCGCAAGACCGAGGAACAGCAAATGGATCATGCAGGACCGTCGCACGGAGCTTCGACGCAGGAACAAGACATGCGTGATCTAGTCTGCGGAATGGCGGTGACGAAGGACACGCCACACCGGACCGCCCACGAAGGCCGCGAAATCCTGTTCTGCAGCGCTGGCTGCAAGGCGAAGTTCGAAGCAGCGCCCGCGAAATACATCGCTGCGGATGCTGACGGCCCAACCGTGACTGATCATGCCCATCACCATCACGGGCACGCCCTACCGCAAAGTACAGTAACGCCTGCGGCTGGTGCGCAATGGACCTGTCCGATGCATCCGCAGATCGTTCGCGATGGTCCGGGCGACTGCCCGATCTGTGGCATGGCGCTTGAGCCGATGATGCCGGCTGCAGGTGCAACGCCCAATCCCGAACTTGCGGACATGACGCGCCGCTTCTGGACCGGGCTCGTGCTGGCTTTTCCCGTGTTCGTGCTCGAAATGGGCGGCCATCTGATCGACCTTCACGCTTTCATCGACCAGCAGACCTCGAACTGGGTGCAACTACTTCTGGCGACGCCCGTCGTCCTGTGGGCGGGTTGGCCCTTCTTCGAGAAAGCGTGGGCTTCGCTGCGCAACCGCAGCCTCAACATGTTCACCCTCATCGCCATGGGAACGGGCGTATCGTGGGCCTACAGCGTTGTGGGGACAGCGACGCCGCAGATTTTTCCGGAAGCGTTCCGCATGCACGGCGGCGCCGTCGCCGTCTATTTCGAGGCCGCCGCCGTGATTACGGTGCTCGTTCTTCTTGGGCAGGTGCTGGAATTGCGGGCGCGCGAGACGACCGGCGGCGCCATCAAGGCGCTGCTGGATCTCACGCCAACGCTGGCGCGGCGCGTGCGCCCGGATGGCGCTGACGAAGAGATCTCTCTTGATGCCGTGGCAGTTGGCGACATCCTTCGCATTCGCCCAGGCGAGAAAGTCCCCGTAGATGGCATCGTCACCGAAGGACGCGGATCGGTTGATGAAAGCATGGTGACCGGAGAATCCATGCCGGTGACGAAGCAACAGGGAGCCAGGCTCATTGGCGGCACGATCAACCAGAGCGGTGGACTGGTCATGCGCGCGGAAAAAGTCGGCCACGACACGATGCTGTCGCGCATCGTGCACATGGTTGCCGATGCTCAGCGCAGCCGCGCCCCGATCCAGAGACTTGCAGACCAGGTCTCGGGCTACTTCGTCCCTGCCGTCATCCTCGTGGCCATGATCGCCTTTGTCGCCTGGTCGATCCTTGGCCCGCCGCCTGCCGCGGCATTTGGCCTGATCGCGGCGGTCGCCGTCCTCATCGTCGCATGCCCCTGTGCGCTCGGTCTTGCGACGCCGATGTCAATCATGGTCGGCGTGGGGCGCGGTGCGCAGACCGGCGTACTCATCAAGAACGCCGAAGCACTGGAACGCATGGAAAAGATTGACACGCTTGTCGTAGACAAGACCGGCACCCTCACCGAAGGCAAGCCGAAGGTCGTCTCCGTTCTCCCCGTTTCGGGAATGACCGAAGCGACCCTTCTGCAGATGGCCGCCAGTGTGGAGCGCGCAAGCGAGCACCCGCTGGCCATGGCGATCGTCAACGCCGCGACCGAACAGAAGCTTGCACTCTCCGAACCCGAAGGCGTCGACTCCCCCGTCGGCAAGGGCGTACTTGGCCGCGTCGGCGGCCGCCCCGTCGTGATCGGCAATGCGCGCTTCCTGGCTGAGCAGGGCGTTGAGACGACCAAGTTGCAATCTTCCGCTGAAGCCCTTCGCCTGGACGGCGTTACGGCGATATTCGTCGCAATCGATGGGAAAGCCGCTGGCGTCATCGGCATCGCCGATCCGGTGAAGGCCTCGACACCAGAAGCGCTGTCGGCGCTGAAGGAAGCCGGCATCCGCGTTATCATGCTCACCGGCGACAATCGCACGACGGCCGACGCCGTTGCGCGCCGGCTTGGCATCACCGATGTCGAAGCCGATGTTCTGCCCGACCAGAAAAGTGCGGTCGTTGCAAAGCTTCGCGCCGAAGGCCGCGTCGTCGCGATGGCGGGCGATGGCGTCAACGATGCGCCCGCGCTTGCCGCCGCCGATGTCGGTATAGCGATGGGCTCCGGCACGGACGTCGCCATCGAAAGCGCCGGCGTCACCCTGCTGAAGGGCGACCTGACCGGGATCGTGTGCGCCCGCCGCCTCAGCCAGGCGACGATGCGCAACATTCGCCAGAATCTTTTCTTTGCCTTCGTCTACAACGCGGCAGGGGTGCCAACCGCGGCGGGCGTGTTCTATCCGATGTTCGGCTGGCTACTCTCGCCAATCCTCGCCGCCGCGGCCATGGCCGCCAGTTCCGTCAGCGTGATCGCAAATGCCCTCAGATTGAAAAGCGCCAGACTTTGACTGGATGAAGGGGGGGGGGCAGGCAGTTACCCCCTGAAGCACCACTCCAGCACTGCCTTCTGTGCGTGCAGCCGGTTCTCCGCCTCGTCGAACACCAGCGATTGCGGGCCGTCGATCACCTCGGCGTCCACTTCCTCGCCGCGATGCGCCGGCAGGCAGTGCAGGAATTTCGCGCCGCCATTGGCCAGCCGCATCAGCTCCCCGCTCACCTTGTACCCGCCAAGGTCAGCCAGACGCTTCTCGCCATCCTTGTCGCCCATGGAAACGAACGTATCCGCCACGACGACATCCGCGCCAGCCACCGCCTCTTTCGGATCGCGATAGAGATCGACGCGGCCCTGCTCGGCCCGCGCACGCTCCACATCGCCCATGTCCGGGTCATAGCCAGCCGGCGTCGCCACCGCGAGCGAGAAGCCGAATTTTGGCGCCGCATGGATGAAGGTGTTGGCCATGTTGTTGCCATCGCCCACCCAGGCAATGCGCGCGCCCTTCAGCGTGAGCCCCGCCTCTTCCAGCGTCTGCAGGTCCGCCATGATCTGGCACGGGTGCGACTTGTCCGTCAGCCCGTTGATCACCGGCACCGTCGCGGCTTCCGCAAACGCCACCACGTCCGCATGCACATTCGCACGCATCATCACTGCGTCCACATAGCGCGAGAGAACCCGCGCCGTGTCCTCGATGCTCTCGCCACGGCTGATCTGCGAGTCCGTCGCCGTGAGGATCAGGGAGGATCCCCCTAGCTGCCGGATCGCCATATCGAAGCTCACGCGCGTCCGGGTTGAGTTCTTCTCGAAGATCATCGCCAGCGTGCGGCCGTTGAGCGGCGCGTCCTTGTCAACCGCGCCTTTCGGCAGGCCGGCCCGCGCCGCTTTCCGCGTCTTCGCCGCGTTCAGAATAGCCCGCAGCTCGGCCGCTGGTATCGGCCAGAGGTCCAGAAAATGATTCATGGCTGAACCTTACGAACCCGCGGCCGTCATCATGCTGGCGAACTGCTGGTCGATGATGTCGATCGCCTCGCGCACATCGGCCTCGGTCACCACCAGCGGCGGCGCAAGCCGCAGCGTGTTGGCGCCCGCCGTGCCGACGAGCAGTCCGCGATCGCTCAGCTTGCCACGCAGCGGCAGCGGATCTTCCTTCATCTTCAGGCCGCGCATCAGGCCCGCACCGGTCACGTCCAGCACCAGCTCCGGATAGCGCCCCTTCAGGCTCTCCATCCCCTGTTGCAGCGAGCCGGCCACGCGGCGCACATTCTCGAGGAAGCCCTCGCCCGCCACCACGTCGAGTACGGCATTGCCCACGGCCATCGCCAGCGGACCACCGCCGAACGTCGTGCCGTGCACGCCCTTGGCCATGCCAGACGCCGCCTTCTCGGAGGCAAGGATCATCCCCATCGGGAAGCCGCCGCCAATGCCCTTCGCCGCCGCCAGAAGATCGGGCTCCGCGCCGTCAAACCACTGATGGTGGAACAGCTTGCCCGTACGCCCCGCACCGCACTGGATCTCGTCATAGATCAGCAGCACGCCATGCTCGTCGCACAGCTTGCGCAGGCCCTGCAGGCATTGGCCGGGCACTTCCCTAACGCCGCCTTCGCCCTGCACCGGCTCGATGATCACCGCCGCCAGGTCCGGCGCCTTGATGGCTTCCTTCAGCGCATCATGATCGCCGAACGGAACCGAGCGGAAGCCCTGCAGGCGCGGACCAAAGCCCTCGCGATATTTCTCCTGCGCGCCGGCGCTGATGCCGCCCAGCGTGCGTCCGTGGAACGAGCCCTCGAATGACAGGATGCCGATGCGATCCGGCTGCCCCTTCGCCCAGTGATAGCGCCGCGCGATCTTGATGCAGCCTTCGATCGACTCGGCGCCCGAGTTCGTGAAGAACGCAAAATCCGCAAACGTCAGATCAACGTAACGCTGCGCCAGCCGCTCCTGCCCCGGCACGCGGAACATGTTCGACGTATGCCACAGCGTGTTCGCCTGCTTGGTCAGCGCATTGACCAGCACCGGATGGCAATGCCCCAGCGCATTGACGGCGATGCCCGCGATGAAATCGAGATAGGGCTTTCCCTTGTCGTCATACATGCGCACGCCTTCGCCTCGCTCGAAGACGACCGGGCTCGGGCCGTAGACGGGAAGCACTGCGTTAGACATGTGGGCATCTCCTGTGACGCCGGCGGTGGGAAAGAACTCCTGACCTTGTTCAAGGGCCATTTCGGCCCCTTGCGGAGCCATTTCAGAAAGCGCGCTCAATGGGACGAGCCGCCCCGTCTGTCAATCAAAAACCCCAACAAACCTGCCTTCTGGCCTTGCCGGTCGTGACAGCCGCGTGACGCCCGTCATGTCCTTCCGGAAGCCCGCCCACTCTGGACAAACGCCGCCAAAACGCGTGACCTCCGGCCATGACAAACATCACCCAACGCATCGACGCCACCGTCCAGTCCGCCATCAACGAGAAGCGCCTCGTCGGCGCCGTCATCGCCGTGATGCAGGATGGGCAGCTCGCCCACTTCAAGGCCTATGGCCAGGCCGACCGCGAAGCCGGCCGCGCGATGAAGGAAGACGCGATCTTCCGCCTCGCCTCGATCTCCAAGCCCATCGTCACCGCCGCCGCGATGGCCATGATCGAAAAGGGCAAGTTCACGCTCGACACGCCCGTCACGGATTTCCTGCCGGACTTCAAGCCGAAATCCCCGGATGGCTCCACGCCCGTCATCACCATCCGCCACCTGCTCACCCACACGGCCGGCCTCTCCTACGATTTCCTCCAGCCGCTCGATGGGCCCTACAACACCATACCGGTGTCGGCCGGCATCGACGGCAACTTCACCATGGAGGACAACCTCAACCGCATGGTGCAGGCGGGCCTCACCTTCCCGCCCGGCGCCGCCTGGCTCTACTCCGTCTCCATCGACGTACTCGGCGCTGTGATGGCGAAAGCCGAAGGCACGGACGTTGAAGGCGCCGTCCAGAAATATGTCTGCGGCCCGATGCAGATGACTGATACCTCTTTCTTCGTCACCGACGCCGCCCGCCTCGCCCAGCCCTACTCCAACAGCGCGCCCGAGCCCGTCCGTATCGGCGATGATTTCAAGCAGCCCTTCGTCCCCGGCTGCGGCCCGATCAATCTCGGCACGTCACGCGCCTTCAACCGCACCGCCTTCCAGGGCGGCGGCGGCTGCATGAACGGCAAGGCGATGGACGTCGTCCGCATGCTCGACGCCATCCGCGCCGGCGGCGAGCCCATCCTCTCGAAAGCCTCAACGCAGCAGATGATGTCGAACCAGATTGGCCCGCTCCGCATCCTGTTCGATCCCACCGGCAACACCGCCTTCGGCTTCGGCGGCTCCATCCTGCTCGACCCCGCCGCCTCCGGCTCCCGCCTCTCCCCCGGTTCCTGGCAATGGGGCGGCGTCTGGGGCCACAGCTGGTTCGTCGACCCAACGCGCAAGACGACCATCGTCAACCTCACCAACACCACACTCGAAGGCATGGCGGGCCAACTGCCGGGCGATATCCAGAAGGCTGTGTTTGGAGATTAGGGCCAAACGCACATCCTTCGAGACGATCGCTTCGCGATCCCTCAGGATGAGGACTGTGAGTTTTGCCGGAAGTGTCTTCGATCCACACCCACCACCCTCATCCTGAGGGATCGCCGGTACGCCGCTTCAACAGTGGAATTCGCTCGATGCGATCGTCTCGAAGGATGTGTGAGTAGCCCCGATCAGCCCTTCGGCTTCTTCACCGGCGCCTTCTTCTCTTTCGGCGCAGCCTTCCGCGCCTCGACCACCTCGATGGCCTTCGCGAGGCACTCGTCCGGGTTCATCCGCGTCGTATCGATCCACACCGCATCGTCCGCCGGCTTCATCGGCGCATCCTTGCGCTGCGAATCCCGCGCGTCGCGATCCTTCAACTGCAGCAGCACGCCATGCTCGGTCACGTCCTCGCCCATGCCCGACAATTCCTTGAACCGCCGCCGCGCCCGCTCCTCAACCGAAGCATCCACCCACAGCTTCACATCCGCATCCGGCGCAATCACCGTGCCGATGTCCCGCCCATCCAGAACCGCGCCGCCGGTCTGCTGCGCAAATTTCCGCTGCAGCTCGAACAAGGCCCGCCGCACCGCCCCCAGCGTCGCCACAACCGACGCCGCCGTCCCGACGCCCGCCGTCCGCAGCTCGCGCTCATCGAACTCGGCGAGATCGATATGCGCCGCCAGCAGCGCGCATTCGCGCTCATCCTTGAAGTCGATGCCTTTGTTGAGCGCCGACTTCGCCACCGCCCGATACAGCAGCCCGGTATCGAGATGCGGCAGCCCGTAATGCGCCGCCAGCCGCTTGGCCAGCGTGCCCTTGCCGGACGAGGTAGTGCCGTCGATCGCGATGATCATTGGCCGTCTTTCTCAACCTGCGCGCCCAGCGTCGCCATGTGATCGAAGAATTCGGGATAAGATGTGGCGATCATGGCGATATCGTCCACCGCCACCGCATCCTTTGCAGCCGAGCCCATCACCAGCGCCGACATCGCGATCCGGTGATCGTGTCGGGCTTCCACCAGACCGCCACCCGGCGCCCCACGCGCGCCGCGCCCGGTCACGATGAAGCCGTCGGGCAGCTCGTCCACGACAATGCCGTTGGCTGACAGCATGGCGCAGATCGCCTTGATCCGATCGCTCTCCTTGACGCGCAGCTCCGCCGCGCCCGTCACTTTCGTCTGCCCTTCGGCGAACGCCGCCAGCACGGCAAAGATCGGCAGCTCGTCGATCATCGACGGCACCAGCGCCGGGTCCAGCACAATGCCTTTCAGCTTCGACGCCGACGCAATCACGCGCACCGTCTCTTCACCCGTCGCCTGCCCGTCGCCTTCCACGCGCAGCACGCCGCCCATTTCCTTCGCCGCATCGAGGAAGCCAGTCCGCGTCCGGTTGTCGAGCATGCCGGTCACGCTGGCTTCGCCCTCGCCCGCGATCAGCGCCATCGCGATGGCGAATGCCGCCGAAGACGGATCGCCCGCCACAGATGCGCCCTTGATTGCGTGCAGCGACTGCCCACCTTTGACAGAGACGACCGGGCCACCCTCCGCGCGCTCCGTAACACCAACCTCCACGCCGAACGCCCGCAACATCCGTTCCGTGTGGTCGCGTGTCGCCTCTTTCTCTTCCACCACCGTCACGCCCTCGGCGCGCAGGCCCGCGAGCATGATCGCGGACTTCACCTGCGCCGAAGCTTCCGGTGGCGCATAGCGGATCGCTTTCAGCTTGCCGCCCTTGATGACTGCCGGCAGCCGCCCGCCCGGAGCCGTATCCGCCGAAACGCCCATCTCGCGCAGCGGCTTCAGCACACGCTCCATCGGACGGGATGAAAGCGAGGCATCGCCGATGAAGCGGGCGGTCATGTCATGGCCGCCGG
>Ga0208492_1001097_pt1 | contig 18542 bp, 14 predicted proteins | sample Subbioar_CSW14AB_FD_184820 | JGI IMG/M metagenome (GOLD analysis project Ga0208492, IMG submission 184820) | Serpentinite rock and fluid subsurface biosphere microbial communities from McLaughlin Reserve, California, USA - CR12Mar_CSW14AB (SPAdes) | ecosystem: Environmental > Terrestrial > Deep... | reverse complement strand
ATCCCCGAAACGTCCAACGGCCGATGGCATGGGCACCGCACCTTCCTGATCGACGGTTCGTCATTTTCCATGCCCGATACTCCCGATCTGCAGGCCCAATTCGGCCAACCGGGAGCCCAGGTCGCCGGATGCGGCTTCCCCGTTGCCAAGTTTTTGGCTCTGTTTCACGCGGGCACCGGCCTTCTCTTGGAGGTCATGGCCGCTCCCTTGCGCTCGCATGGAATGCCGCGCGTCGAGGACATCCATCCCGCCTTGCAGCCAGGAGATATCCTGGTCGCCGATGGTGGTTTCTGCTCCTTCACCCATCTCGCGCTGCTCAAACGACGCGGCGTGCACGCGGTGTTTCGGGTTCAAATATCCTTCTGGCCAAGATCATCGATTTGGATCACCCGTTGTTTAAGCTGGCGGCTTCGTTTGACAAAAAAAGGCCGCTTGTTGGCGGCCCCTTTTTGTTCAAACGAATCGCAACGCCAGCTAAATCGTCGGCAACTGCCATTCGCCACGGCGTTCGCGGTCGTACCAGCCTTCGACTTCCTTCGAGGCGTTGACGAATTTCCAGGCTTGAGGATCCCACTGAATCTTTTGGCCGGTCCAGTAGGCGATGTTGCCCAGGTGGCACACGGTGACGGAGCGGGCGCCGATTTCGACATCGCAAAGCGGGCGCTTGCGAGTGCGGATGCAGTTGACCCAGTCGCGCTGATGGCCGGGCGACTTGAACAGCTTGACCGAGACTTCCGCATCGGGAGTCTTGATGATCGCTTCGGGAAGGCTCGATTTCTTGCCCCGGTTCACCTGGATGATCCCGTCGGAGCCGACGAACACGACGCCATCGACTTTTTTGCCCGGCGCGTATTCCTCGCCGTGGATCAGTTGCACGCCATTGGCGTAGACAAAGCGAACTCCCTTGCCTGAGGCAGGATTGGCCGGAGGGATGATTTCGACCGGGCCGGAGTTGTCGGCGCCAATGCCCCACTGCGCGATATCGAAATGGTGCGCGCCCCAGTCGGTCATCATGCCGCCGGAATATTCGCGGTATTGCCGCCAGTCGGGGAAGTGATTGTGCACGCCCCGGGGAGAAAGCACCGAGCTATAAGGACGCTTGGGCGCGGGCCCCAGCCATCGGTCCCAGTCGAGGCCAGGTTCCATCGACTCTTCCGGCAGGTCGCAGGGTTTGCTCGGTCCGCCGATATTGGCGTAGACCTCCTTCAATTTGCCGATGCGGCCGCTGCGCACCAGTTCGACGGCCGCGCGAAATTCCGCACCGGAGCGCTGCTGGCTGCCCACCTGGAAGATGCATTCGTACTTGCGCACGGCGTCGATGAGCAGTTTCGCCTCGCCAATGGTCAAAGTCAGCGGCTTTTCGCAGTAGACATCCTTCCCCGCCTTGATCGCTTCGATCGCGGGAATCGTGTGCCAGTGGTCGGGGGTGGCGATGACGACGGCATCGATGTCTTTACGCGCCAGAAGTTCGCGAAAATCGATGTAAGCCGCGCAAGCCTTGGAGCTTCCGCTCTTGATCGGCTCGGCGTATTTCTTGTCGACGGTGTTCTTCGCGTTCTCACGGCGCTTGGTGTCGACATCGCAAACCGCGACGACTTCGGTTTCCTTGTCCCCCAGGAAATGCCCCAGGTGCCCCGTGGCCATTTTGCCGGTGCCGATGAAACCCAGGCGGATCTTGTCATTGGCGCGATAGCTGGTGGCGGCGGAAACCGGCCTGGCCATTAAGGTTGGCGCGGTTAACACAGGCGCGGCCACGGCCGTGGAAGCAAGAAAACGGCGCCGATTCAGACGACTCATTGGGAAGACTCCATGGACAGCGGAGAGGGAGAAGGGGGTGGAGGGGGTCAAAGGCAGGAGCAAGCATGCAGAGGTAGTCTATATAAGAAGTGGGTCCTTCGGCAGGAATGGGCAAACCCTTAGGCATGGCCAAATTGTGCGGGCCAGTACAACACCTGGCACGAGGCTCGGTTCCGATTCTTAACGAATCTTCACCAAAACCAGGCAGGACCTTAACCGTTCCTTTACGAATTCTTCACATTGATTCGCGATGATTAGAGATCCCAGAAAAGGCTTATTTGGAACCATTTGGAGCATTTGATGATTTCCTCGCGAAAGACGCGTGGGGCGTTTACCCTCATCGAACTTTTGGTTGTTATCGCCATCATCGCAGTCCTGATCGGCCTGCTCGTCCCCGCGGTGCAAAAGGTTCGCGAAGCAGCCAATCGCATGAGCTGCCAAAACAATTTGAAGAACCTTGGCCTGGCCATGATGAACTATCATGACACCAACAAATTCTTCCCCGCTTCCGCGTACACCACCGGCGCTCCCGCGCAGGGCAACCCCAGCGGCACGTTCCACAGCTGGCGTTCCTTCACGCTCGACTACATCGAGCAGGGCAGCATCGGCAAGCTGTACAACCCCAATTTGAACTGGTTTGACAACGCGAACCTTCCCGCCGTCAGCACCACGGTCAAGACCTATCTTTGCCCGAGCACCCCGAGCCGGACACAACTCGCCTCGGTCACCAAGTCCTTCGGCGCGACCTCGGTCACTCTGAACTCCGCCAACTTCGGCCCCACCGACTACGACACCCAGAACACCTTCAAGGTCGGTCAATATTGCGGCGTGTTTGGCATCGCCACCACCGCCGAAGCGGGCGACCGAATCAACAGCGTCATGATCAAGGATAGCCCGACGACCATCGCCATGGTCCTCGACGGCACCTCGAACACCGGCCTGATTTGGGAGTGCTCCGCTCGTCCTGACCTCTGGCTCAACGGCAAGAAAATCGGAACCGCTTGCAATGAACAGGGTTTCTGCTGGGCCGATAGCGACGGCCCATTCAGCACCGATATGTGCAACCCCAACGCGACCGCGGCCGACTACACGAAGTTGACCCTTCCTTGCAATGCCGGAGCCAATGTGTTCTGGAAGAAGAACGACGTGAACCCCGCCAACCTAACCAAGTTCAGCGCGCACTCCAACGCTTCCAACGACAACGAAGTTTTCAGCTTCCACACCGGCGGCACGAATGTGTGCTTCGCCGACGGTTCGGTTCGCTTCATCAACCAGAACCTCGACGTCAAAACCTTCGCGGCCATCGTGACCGCGCACGGCGGCGAAATCGTCAGCCTGCCCTAAGGTCTGTTATTTCCTAACGATCACCGGCGGTGTCATGGGAAGCGAATGAACCTCCCATGACGCGGCAACGGAGCGATGTTTCGGAAGCGGCATAGAACTTTGTCAAATAAAAGGCCCGGCGGGTTGAATCCCGCCGGGCCTTTTATTTGACCATCCGTCCGTCGGGATTAGTACCGCAAAATCACCTGCGCGCCAAGAACATTATTGAAGAGCATCTGGGGCTGGGAGACCTGGAATTCATAACCAACGCCCAGTTCCGCCCATTTGGTCAGGTCGTATTTGAAACCGATGCAATTCGTTACATAGTTAAGGCCGATTACATTTCCGGCACCAAGATTTAACAGACCTCCGCCTTCCACTCCCAGAGAGGGAAGGTAGTTACCGTTCTGGTTGTAGTAAAACCAGTTGGCTTCATAGAAGGGGGTAAAGCGACCGAACCGACGGTCAATGTGCGCGCTGGTCATGAAGTAACCCGCGTTTTGTACATTCATCGCGGCGTTCTGACCAAACTGGAGAATCCCATGCCAGTTTTCCCAGAATTCTTTGCCGAAGATGAAGTAGGCGCCCAGGTTACCGCTACCCTGGCCTTGGAAAATGTTGGCGTAACCGGTTGGGGCTTCGTACTGGATCGCGAATGATCCCAGGGTTTGGTTTTCCACATCGCGCCAGAAGGTGTACTTCACCCCTGCCGCGATGTTGGCAAGACCCGTTATGGAAGAGCCCTTGGCCGGGGATAGGCGGACAATGCCGTCCTTATCGGCGAACAACTGCAAACGATCAGTCAGCGCAAGACGCAATTGAAGAGCGTAGACTTGTGCGGATCCGGCACCAATGACCGGGGTTTCAGGAGACGCCCAGTTCTGTAGGAAAATCGCCCTGGCTTCCGTCAAGGACCGGGGATCCTTGAACTGAATGGCATTAGAGAAGGGTCCGGTAAACCCATCAAATTCGTGATCGCTTTGAAACAATGGTCTTTCCACCATCTTGAAAAGACGCAGATCGCTGTTCCCTTCCGGAAGTGGCGAAGCTTCGTTGGTCGTTGTCGTCGAGGAAGGGCCCTCCGGGTCATCGTCGAGCGTTTTGAACAAGACGCCGAGAGGGGCGGAGGTCGCTGGCGCTGGCGCTGGCGCCGGAGGGGAAAATTGCCCCATGACGGATAACGCAAAAATCGCGGTAAAAAGTTCCATGGCCCAAGAGTCTCCATTCTCTGGTATTGCTGAAACCCAGCCTGGCCTTTGGAGCAGCCGAATCGTCTTCGCGTGCTCTTTGGTTGGATCTTCCTTGACCCACCTTCATTTGCCCCGGAAGAAACCCGGGGCGAACCTGTTGAAGCTCTCTTCCGTTCACTGGCCCGGTTCGCCGGGTTAAGCTCCCATTGGTTGGTGCTCAATTTCCTTTTCGGTAAGGAAAAGCCCCCTCTTCAGCGGCCCAAATGCCCCAGGACCTGCTTGACGAAATGGATCCACATCTCAGAGTTTGCAAGGAGGGGAATCGTTCCTTTGCTCCAGGCGGACCAACCCCTTTCAGGAGATGCACCCTTCGGACCGTATTGAACAATCGCTAAACCTTTTTTGGAAATCGGGTCCATTTTTAGGATTTTGACGCAAGCGCCTTCGCCTGGAGCTTCCTCAAAAGTCCGGTTTGAGATTTTGTTTTTTTCAGGATTTTTTTGGGATTTTTTTGGGATCCGCATGTCTGCCGAAACATTTCCTCTGTGCCGGTCCACAGGCCTCAAATGCCCAGAGCAAAGACGACCCAAACCCCCTCAACGCCGCCTACGGAAATGTCACTCCAATTCGACCCAAAAAAAAAGGCCCCATATTGGGGCCCGTTACGCTTTTTAGGATGCCTGGACCAAGGCGGAATTGGCCACGGCCAATCGCCCCAAGGACCTGAAACCATTACCTCTGGCCCATGAACCGTGGGGGAATGACATCGCGCGCAATGCCCACTTTCTTGAGCAACAAGATGACGCAGTAGGTCAGATCGAATTCCCACCATTTGTGCCAAACCGAGGCGCTTTTCTGATCGCCATGGTGGTTGTTGTGCCAGCCTTCGCCGAGCGCGACGAGCGCCACCAGCCAGTTGTTGCGGCTATTGTCGGTGGTCGCATAAGTGCGATAGCCAAACATGTGAGTCAGCGAATTGACCGACCAGGTCACATGCCATCCGCCGATCGTGCGTACCAGCACGCCCCAGACAAAGAAGCTGGAAGACATCTGAACGATGCCCATCGTGTCGAAGCCGCGCAGCCATCCGTAAAGGGCGCCGACCGCCGGATAGATCATGGCATGAATGGCATAGATCATCGGCCCGATCATCGTCTTTTCGAGTTTCATGTAAAACGGATCGGCCAGAATGTCGCGCGCATATTTGTAGAGAATATCGATCCCACGGGTGGCTGAATTGAAATAGCCCAGCCATTCCACATGCGACCAGAAGAAGCTGACCATGGGGGAATGGGGATCGGGCTGGCGGTCCGATTCGGCGTGATGAAGGCGGTGGTTGGCCACCCACTTGGCCGGAGTGTCTTGCAAGGAACATTGGGCCAGAACGACAACCGTGTGCTCAAACCATTTGGGCACTTTCAGGCTGCGGTGTGCCAGCAGGCGATGATAGCCCAGCGTGATGGCCAGGCCATAAAACTGAACGCCCACGACCGCAAGAACCAGGCCTTCCCAGGAAAAGAACCAGGGGACGAAGGCGAGCAAGGCGAGCACATGAACCAGAACGATCGTGACCGCGTAAAGCCAGACGACGCGTTTGCGGTTAACAGTCTTGGGATAGTCCAGTTGCATAGGAAGAGTCGACGACGATGCTGAGGTCGAGATGGGGGCCGAGAGAGAATCCGATTCTGCGGCCGGAACGGAAACCGGTTCTTCTAAAAGCAGTTCTTTTACCACGCTTGATTCGCCTTTTTTTGGTGAGTGCTGGACCCGAATCCAAGAGATAGATTTGGTTTCAGATTGCGAACAGGCCGGTCGCATTCATCCCAAGCATGACCGAAAACAAGGAAGGGGCCGCTGCCGAACCCTTCGCGAAGCTTCTTCTTCAAGTCGTCATTATAACGAGGCAGCGGGCCCTTTGCGGAGAAATATCCGATGCCCCTGGGCTATTCCCGAAGGATTTCCCAAAAAGCGCTGCCGCTTATGCGAAATAACCTCTTTGTAGGAGCTAGTTAATTTGCGTAAGCCCACACGATCAGGCGAGTCACAACCACGAAACTACTTACCTAGAAACAGCAAAGCCCCCATTTCCACGGAGGCTTTACCTATTTTCAACATTTTATCAGCGCGCTTCTACTTCAAGGTTTCCAGGAACTTGACCACTTCTTCGGTATGGGTCTGGGGCTTCACCATGGTGAAGACCTTGGCGATGTTTCCTTGTTTGTCGATGACGTAGGTGTAGCGGTTCGCCCGCCCCTTACTGGTCAGCGCTCCCAGAGCGTTTGTCAGCTTCTTCTCCGGATCCGCGAGCAAGGGGATTTCCAGGCTTTCTTTGGCAATGAACTTATCCTGATCGCTGTCCGTGTCGGTGCTGATGCCGAAGACGACGGTATTGAGTTCGGCAAACTTGGCGGTCTCTTTGCTCAGGGCCTTGCACTCGGTGGTGCAGCCGGGAGTCATCGCCTTGGGATAGAAGGCCAGGACGACATTTTTCTTGCCTTGATAATCGCTGAGTTTTACGGTTTCTTTTTTGCCGCCCTTGGTCACGGCGGTCAATTCGAATGCGGGCGCCTTGGATCCCACTTCAGGGACATCCGCGGCCAGGGCCAGGCCGCTCACACCCAAAACAAAAAGGAGGGCGATGCGCCGGTGCAGCGCGCGTAAGTTCCCGAAATTCATGTTGATTCTCCCGAAGTCTTCTCTGTGGAACCGCTGTTGATTCTCCCAGATTCCCCGCGCTTGGCGAGGGTAGGTGTCGACAAATTCATTTTCCAGGCAGGCAGGCCAATTTCCCCCACATGAATCCGACCTGTAAACTCGCGGGAATGGTGCGTGGTCAACCCCTTCCGCATGGCCACCATGCAGACGGTATGAGTCGCCTTGATGGTCGGCCCCAGGGGCAGGCCGGTGTCCCCATCCAGACCGCTTGGCAGATCGATCGCCAACACTTTCACCCCGGATTGGTTGACGCGTTCGATCATGGAGGCAAAAGGCTCACCCAGAGCTCGATTCAGTCCGGTGCCAAATAACCCATCGATGATCCAGGAGGAGTCAGCCCAGGGTTTCGACTGACCCGGTGACGACGCCAGAAAATCTTCCGCGGAAATCACGGGAATGCCCGATCTCGCGAGGATCTGCCAGTGAAAAAGAGCATCTCCCTTGAGCCGGCCAAGGTCCGCGGCCAAGACCACCACAACGGGCCAGCCGGCCCCATCCAGATGCCGTGCAACGACAAATCCATCGCCGCCATTGTTGCCTGGGCCGCAAAGGACCAGGGCGGGGTTTTGGGGCGGCGCAGGCTGTAAAGTCCGCAGAATATCGGCCGCCGAACGGCCGGCATTTTCCATTAAAAGGATCCCAGGTATCCCCAATGCCTCTGCCGCCCAGGCGTCGATCGAGCGAACCTGGGCGGTGTCGAGAACGCAGTCTCTGTGGGGGTCTTGTGGATCTCCGCTGCCTAAAGCGGAAGGCGCTGGCGAAGTCATGAGATCACAAAAGTTCGCGGATCGGCTCGCCATCGGGAAGCATCGGCATCGGCCGGCCCGAATGGTCGAAGAACTGCACGGCCTTGCCATCGATCGCCAGGTGCCTGAGCACCGTGGCCCAGAGGTCGTTGGGACTCAAGGGGCGGTCCTTGGGGTGTTCTCCCTTCGAGTTGGTGCTGCCGACAACAATGCCCGGCCGCAGGCCTCCGCCCGAGACGAGCACGCTCATCGCCTGCGGCCAGTGATCCCGGCCGGGGCGGTCCTTGGCGGTTTCCAGGCGAGGCGTGCGGCCGAATTCGCCGGTGACGACAAGCAACACGCGCTTGTCGAGACCTCGATCGTGAAGGTCTTCGACCAGGGCCGAAACCGCCTGGTCGAGCATGGGAAAGCGCCAGCGCGAGTCGTTGAAGATGTGGCAATTGACCGCGTGGGAATCCCAGTTGTAGCAGACATCCTTGGGCCATTCCTTGCCGGGCACATTGGGCGATTCGAGCACCATCGTAACGAAGCGCGCGCCCGCCTCGACCAGCCTTCGCGCCAGAAGCGTGCGCTGGCCGTAAGTGTGATTGCCGTAGCGTTCGCGGACCTTGTCCGGTTCGTTTTTGAGTTCAAACGCGCGGCGCGCCTGGCCGTTGCCGATCAGGTCAATCGCCCGCTGATGAAAGACGTCCGGCCCCGCGGGAGTATACCCCGGAGCCGATTGAGGAATTTCCTTCAGAAGCGACATCTGCTCCTTGAGTCGAGCGATCCGTTCCGGCGGCGAGCTCAGGTTGCGCACCGTGAAATCGCTTTTCGAGGGATCTCCCGCGAAGGTGAAGGGATAAGTCGAGGGTCCCAGATAAGCGGCACCCAGACTGAATACATCGATCGGATCTCTGCCGCCATCGGTTCCCAAGACGTAGCCGGGCATCCCAGGCGCGGGGTCTCCCAGCACTTTGTGAATCATCGAGCCAACGGCAGGATAATCGTTGACAAAGCCGGTGGGTTGCAAGGGGTCGCGCCCCGTCATGAAGCGTTTGTGCCCGCCGCCATGATCGGCGAAGGTATGACTGATCGAGCGGATGATGCTGGTGCGATGGGACTGGGCCGCGAGCAGCGGCAACAGTTCGCAAATCTCGATTCCCGCAACAGTGGTTTTGATCGGCCGGAAATCACCCCGATATTCGGCTGGGGCAGCCGGCTTCATATCGAAGGTATCCATGTGAGCTGGCCCGCCAGGCAGCCACAGGAAAATCACGGCCGGGTCATCGCCCGGCCTTCCCAATTCCCGCCAGGGAACGGCCAATGCCGAGGCACCCCAACTTGGCAATGTCAAACCGGTCCCGGCAATCGATAGCGATCCGAACTTAAGAAACCGCCGACGCGAAGCGAGGCCCGGACCTGGACAATCATCGCGATTGGCATGCGGCTTGGCTTGTGTCATGACCCAACCCGGTTGGTGGGAATGCGGCGGGAGCACTCGCCTTATTTTAACTTCCCTATCGGTTAAAGACTCCATGGCGTTGCAAAAAATCAAACGATTACCTGCCTGATCCTGCCATTTCAGCGCCTCCCGCCTTCGGAACATTGCGGACACAAATGGCGGCCAAAATGCAAAAAATGCAAAAAACCGCTCCTCCTCCAGGAGGAGCGGTTTGGGATGATTCACGCCTCTCGGTGGCGTTCAGCGACCAAAAAAAGAAGGGTCGATTACTCCGAGTCGACCACCAGTTCGAAGTCGAAGCGGTTGGAAGCCCCCGCGTCCACTTTGGCTTTCAGAATGGGTTTGTTCGGGTCGCCATACTTGCCGCCAAAATAATCGGGAATGGCGAGACCGCCGCTCCCCTCGCCCAGGATGTTCGTTCCGGACTTGGCCCGCCATTCGACCGTCACGCCGTATTCACCCGCAGGCGCCCCATCTTTTTCGGCGTAGCAAGTCAGGTCATAGGTCCCATCCTTTTCCACCGTGGCAAACGGCTTGGTCCCAATCTCTTTGGAGAGTTTGGGATCGGTGGGATGAAATACGACAAAGGCCCCGGCGGGAATGACCTTCCCCCCCCCTTTGATCGTGATCTTTCCACCGGCGGGCAATGGCTTGGGCTTGGACTCGCCGCAACCGGTCAAGAACAAGGACAGAGACAGGCATGCAACCAAAAAGCGTTTCATTTTCGCTGAACACTCAATCGGTATGGGAGCTGGTTTCGTAAGGAGGCGACAGTTTCAGGGAAACCAGCCCGAATACGGGCTGGTTTCGTAAGAGGTCCACTTAAGAGCAAACAACTCAGTCCGTGTTCGGGCTGGTTTCGTAGGTGGTCCACTTAGAAGCAAACAACTCAGTCCGTGTTCGGGCTGGTTTCGTAGGTGGTGAGGCTGCCACCCGCGGCGGTGATGAGCGCCGCGTAAGTGCCGGGTTGGATGGTTTCCTTGATGAAGCGCACCGAGCCGTCCGCGAAAACATGCATCGCGCCGCCGGTGTGGAACGAATAGGTTTCGTTATCGTTGTCGCCGTTGATCACCGTGGGCCCAGGGGACGAAGCGGTGGGCGGGGTGACCGCAGTGTTCACCGTCACGCCGTCGAGACCATATTCCGATTGGTAGTCGCCCCAGCCAGCGCCGTTGGCGGGCAAGCTGGTGGTGCCTGCAACATAGGTGCCCACTTTCCTGCCCTTGATCCAGCGATCGGGGCGGCCTGCGTCTTCACAGAGAAGGATCGTGTTGGAAGAACCGTCGGTGATGGCGCTCATGCCGGCGTTTTCGAACGGGGCCACGCCAAGGGTCGCAAGCACAGCCGCGGGTCCACGAATCTGGGGGCGCATCGCGCTGAAAACCATGTCGGGCGTGGTGGTGGCCGGGTAGCCAAAATAGGTGATTCGATTGGAGTTAATCGAGCTGTTGGGCGCGTAGTCGGCGCAAGAGGCCTTCCAGGAGAAACCAAGCGACGACTTATCGTTATAAATGAGACCGGAGTCGCGTGGGGTCGAAGGGCACTGCATGACACTGATCTTGGTCTGGATGACGCCCACGTTGTCGGCCGTTCCAGGAATGACGGAAGGCGAGGAAATGAAGGGGACCTTCATGTCGTACTTCGAAGCCAGGGCTCCCTGTTCGATGTAGGGAAGCAGCGACACGGCCCAGGAGTGGATGATGAAGGGGTAGGGAGAGCCGGCGGCCGAAGCGGTACCGTAGCCGGTGACATCGATGATCAGGCTGGGAGGCAGAAGGCGATTGGTCGATTCATAGTTCAGGGCGGCGAGGCCAAGATTCTTGAGGTTGTTGGAGCAGCTCATGCGGTTGGCGGCTTCACGGACCTTTTGAACGGCCGGAACCAAAAGACCAATCAACACGGCGATGATCGCGATCACCACCAGCAATTCGATGAGGGTGAAGCCTTTGGCGCGGCCCCCACCTGTCTTGATGCCAATTTTCATAATTGCTCCCATTTCCAGGTGAATCGATACCTAAGAAGTCAATCGATGACACGGTAAGCCAAGATTCTACCTCTGGCCTTTAAAGAAATGGCGAAGGAGCCATGGAGCTTTGAAGAGGCTCGAACGCGTTGCGGTTCGACCTTTCGGGAAGATTCCATGAACTCCTGAATTCCGATGAAATTCGGGGCAAGAGCCAGCCTTTTTATTCTTGGTTCACGACCTCAACCTTCCAAGGCCATTAAAAGGAAAAAACGGATTCCTAGTGCTAGCAAAAACGGGACGGCAAATGGAGGGCGGAATGGGCTCGCAAACCAACCCTTTCACCCTCCCGCTCCCAGCCGAGGTGAATCGCACACGCAAAACCAAGTGACCGATGGAAAAGTGAGCGGTCACCAGATGGGCTTTCGTGTCCCAATCTTTCTGGGTTTTCGAGCAATAAGCGTGGGTCTACCGAGCTTTGGCGCGCCACACTTCCAACGTTCTTGTGAAATAGTCGTGGGTCTACCGAGCTTTGGCGCGTCACACTTCCAACGTTCTTGTGAAATAGTCGTGGGTCTACCGAGCTTTGGCGCGCCACACTTCCAACGTTCTCGCTGCGGCCGTCAGCGCATCGGGTCGGGGAAACACCTCGGCGGAAACAAAACCCCGATATTCGATTTTGCGAAGGGCCGCGAACACCGGATCCATGGGTGTATGACCCAGCCCAGCAGCGCTGCGGTTGCTATCCGCCAGGTGAACATGCCCGACCAACGGCCCCGCGCGAACAATCGCTTCGGCCAGATCGGTTTCCTCAATGTTCATGTGGAACAGATCGGCAAGGATCGCGACATGTTCGGTTTTCAGCCGCCGAATCAAAACGGCTGCGTCGTCCAACCGATTGAGCAAGTCCGATTCGTAGCGATTGAGTGGCTCAAGCAGCAGTCGCTGCCCCGCTTGAGCACTCAACTCCCCTAGCCTTGCCACCGATTCGCCAAGTCGATCCAGCGTCGCTTCCTTGCCATCGGGATCGGCCTTTCCCTGCATCGATCCGATGATGACGGGCGCCCCCAGCGCGCCCGCCCGTTTCACCAGATTGCCGACAAAGGCGACCGCTTTTTCCCTGACTTGAACATCGGGATCGGACAGGCGCAATTTGTGAATGACCCAGCCGGCCCCGGAGCCGACCGCGGCCAGCTTCAAACCATGCTTTTGAAGCAACGGCCCCAGATGTTCGGGCTCAATATCTTCGGGCTTTCCCGGGAAAATTTCGACTCCCGGAAAACCAAGCTGCGCCACCTGGCCGAGCATCGCATCCAACTCTGCCGGCGAGGTGTGGAAGACGAACGGGCCGCCGCGCACTTCGGGAGCCAGGGCCACGGTGACGGAACAGGAAATGCTCATATCGGAATTTTCCGGCGCGCTGCGAATCCATTCGCCCAAGGGAGTGACGCAAGACCGCTGTTTTAGCGGGTTGCCGGCCCGATGGCATTTCCGCAGGAATCCGGGAGGTTTTCCGGTGCCTCAAAAGGGGGGGGAATTCGCCGCCATGGATGGCCGGCGCCATCTTCGCTGGTGCCGTCAGGCTGGCGGCTCAGACACACCCTCCGCCCCTTCGGGAATCGCGGCGGCCGCATCGGCGCCCGCGCGCAAATTCCAAAAAAGAAACGCCGGCCAGCAGATCAAATAGAGGCCGCCGCCAACGACCCAGACCCAATTGCCATGATCGGGTAACAGCCATTCGTACACCCGCGTGGCGCCAAGCGGCCCGAAGATCGAGGTCAAGCTCATCAAACTGACCAGGGTTCCTTGAAGTTCCCCCTGCTGATTTTCCTCGACCTGTTTGGAGAGCAATGCCTGAAGTGCCGGCACGGCAATGCCACCCAGGCAAAGAAAGGCCATGACGGGAATCACGGTCGCGGTACTGGTTGCCGCGGCAAGCAGGAACATACCGGTGCCATCCGCGAGAATCGCCAAAACGACCGCCCAACGTTCGCCGAATTTTTTGGTCAAGGGCTCGGTAAGGAACGCTTGCGAAACCGCGTGCATGACTCCAAACATGGCCAGGGTGTAGCCCACCATGTCGGTGTCCCAGCCAAAGGTTCGTTCGCCATAAATCACCCACAAGCTTGCGGGGAACTGACCCACCATGTGCATGATGAAAAAGACCACGAGCAAGGAAAAAATCCCCGGCAAGCGCAGCACCATCTTCAGCGGAGAGATCGGATTCAGTTGCCCCCACTGAAAATCGCGGGCATGGCTCTTGTGCGATTCGGGCAACAGGAAAATGCCGAGCAGAAAGGTGACCCCGTTCAAAACGGCCGCCATGAAAAACGGATTGCGGTGGGAGTACTGGCCAATGAGCCCTCCCAACAGCGGCCCGGCCACGAACCCCAGGCCAAAGCAGGCGTTCATCAGCCCATAGCGCTTCGCCCGCTGGCTTTCCTCGGTGATGTCGGCAATGTAAGAGGTGGCCACCGCCATGTTGGCGCCGGTAAGGCCGGCGATCGCTCGCCCCATGAACAAGATGGTGAGATTGCCGGTCAGGCCCATGACGGTGTAGTCGATCGCCGCGCCTGCCAGGGAAATAAGGAGCACCGGCCGGCGGCCGAAGTAATCGCTCAGCACCCCCAAGATCGGGGAGAAGATGAACTGCATGAGCGCGTAAATCGCCAGGAAATAGCCGTTTTGATTGTGGATCTCTTGAACGCCCGTCAATTCACGCAGGAGTCCGGGGATGACGGGGATGATCAGGCCGATTCCCATGGCATCAAGGCCGACGGTCAAGAAGATGACAAGGAGCGGACGGTTCATGAGAATTCCGAGAGTTGGCCTGGCGAGAAGACCATGAGATGAAGAACCGTTCCCCACGAACGCACGACGATTCGGGCCCCCTTTCGGGCTCCCGAATCGTCTGTTGATCGACCTATCGCTATTCTCGCCACCGGGGGCGATATTTCAGCAAGCGAAGGCTTTTTCGCACGGCCTTTCATGAGTGGAAATCATGAAAGGGATGGCCTCGCGCAAGAGCTCGTTGCTCAGCGAATGCACCGGGAAGTCGGCATAGCCCTTCGGCAAAGAACTTAGTTGCTCAGCGAATGGGTGGGGAAGTCGGCATAGCCCTTCGGGCCGGGAGTGTACCAGGCGGCCATGTCCGCGGGAGGGTTGAGCGGCCAGCCATGGGCGAAGCGATCGACCAGGTCGGGGTTGCTGATGAAGGGCCGGCCAAAGGCGATCAAGTCGGCGGCACCCGATGATACCGCCGCTTCGGCGCTCGCCAGTTCGTAGCCGCAGTTGCCCATCAAGGGGCCATGAAACACCTTGCGAAAATCGGCCAAGGTCATCGGCTGTCCCAGATTGTGGAAACCAAAGGCGAGGCCATCCATGACATGGAGATAGGACAGACCATATTGATCGAGTTGGGTCGCGTAATAGGTGTAGCTTTCGCGGTACTCGGGCGAGCCCATGTCATTGAAAACGCCGTTGGGCGATAGGCGCACGCCAATCCGGTTGGCCGGCCATTCGAGCGCCACCGCTTCGACGATCTCTTTCAAAAAGCGATAACGGTTTTCAATCGAACCGCCGTAGGCGTCGGTGCGCTGGTTGGTCTTGGATTGCAGGAAATTGTCGATCAGATAACCGTTGGCTCCGTGAAGCTCGACTCCATCAAAACCGGCGACCTTGGCATGGCGCGCCGCGGCGCGGTAATCGCCAACCACGCGGCTGATTTCGTTCGTTTCGAGCGCGCGGGGAACTTCGTAGGCTTTTTTGCCAGCAGGCGTGTGGATGTGATCCCCCGCGATCGCGATGGCCGAAGCGGCCACGGGCAATTGGCCATTGTGAAAGGCGCTGTGTGAAGCGCGGCCGGTATGCCAGAGCTGGGCGAAAATCTTTCCGCCCTTCTCATGGACCGCTTCGACCACCGGCCTCCAGGCCGAAGCCATCGCCTCGGTGTAAAGCCCTGGTGTTTCGTTCCAGCCATTGGCTTCCTCGCTGATCGTTACCCCTTCGGACACAATCAGACCCGCCGAGGCCCGCTGGGCATAATAAATCGCCATCGCCTGCTTGGGAATGCGGTCCGCTCCGGACCGTGATCGCGTCATGGGAGCCATGACGATCCGGTTTTTCAACCGCAGCCCACGCAAGTCGAATCCGCTCAACAACTGCAAGACGTTTTTCGCTGACATGACCATCTCCCCGCTTTCGCGCAAACTCGAATATTCCCTGGTCGGCCCCGGCCTTTGGTTCGACGGGAAGAGAAGTCCGGATTGCCGGCGGCCTCCAGTCGAAATTACTTTACATGTAAATTATTGTCGCGTCAACTCTTTTTGGCCGCTTCCTTACTTTCCCCTCATTTCCCTATCAAATCCCCTGGCCTCTCCGGTCTGATCCCCGCCGACAAGGGTCCCCTTCATGCTTTCTTTGCTGCGAAAATTATCCTTGACCCACTGGATCTTGATCTCGATGGTGCTGGGGACGCTCGTTGGCTACTTGTTTCCCGGTCAGGACGGAATCGCGCAACAACTCAAGCCCTTATCCAAGATCTTTTTGAGCATGATCAAGTCGCTGATCGCGCCCTTGATCTTCGCCACCCTCGTCATCGGCATCGCCGGTCATGGCGACGACATGCGCCGCGTCGGCCGGCTCGCGCTGAAATCGCTCATCTACTTTGAAGTCGTTACGACCCTGGCACTGATCATCGGCCTGGTCGCGGTCAACCTGGTGCAGCCTGGCTCAGGCGTCGATCAATCGCTCTTCACTTCGGCCAAAGAGGGCCAGGAGTTGGCCGCGAAGACGCCGGGCAAAACCGGCGTCATCGAACATATTCTTGAACACCTCGTCCCTTCCAGCATCTTCGACGCCGCTTCCAAGAATGAAGTGCTGCAGATTGTTTTCTGGTCGATCCTCTTTGCCGTGGCGCTGACCCAGGTGCCGATGCGCCACCGCGACATCCTGATCCGCGTGCTCGAATCGCTCGCCGAAGTCATGTTCAAGTTCACAAGCATCGTCATGAACTATGCGCCGATCGGCATCGGCGCGGCCATCGCCGTGACCGTGGGCCACAGCGGCCTCGAGATCCTCTGGAATCTGGGCAAGCTCATTTTGACCCTTTACGGAGCGCTGGTAGTATTTTTGCTTGTGGTGCTGCTGCCGGCCGCCCTGCTCGCGCGCGTACCGCTCAAGAAGTTTCTGAAGGTGATCAAGGAGCCGGCCCTGATCGCCTTTTCCACGACCTCATCGGAGGCGGCCTTGCCCAAGGCCATGGTCGCCATGGAATCGATCGGCGTGCCCAAGCGGGTCGTCGCCTTCGTCATGCCGACCGGCTATTCGTTCAATCTCGATGGCACCACGCTGTATCTGGCGGTCGCGTCGGTCTTTTCCGCTCAGGCCGCCGGCGTGCCGATGACCATTTCCCAGCAACTGGTGATGATGCTCACCTTGATGCTCACAAGCAAGGGAGTCGCCGCCGTACCGCGCGCCTCACTCGTCATTCTTTCAGGCACCCTGGCCACTTTTCATTTGCCGCTGGAAGTGGTCGCACTGATCATGGGGGTCGATGAACTGATGGACATGGCCCGCACCACGGTGAATTTGATCGGCAACTGCCTGGCCACCTGCATCATGGCGCGCTGGGAAGGGGAGTTTGATGACCAGGCCGACCCCGACAAGGTGCCTGAAGCAGCCAGCCCCGCCTCGGACCTGCTTCCTGAGGCCCATGCTTGAGGATGCGGGATTTCGATCCTACCACCTACTTCGTTTCTTCATCGAGTGATTCGAGCTCTCCTTCCCTTCGAGTATGACCAATTACCTGGCAGCGATTGCCCGGTTACTAGGCTTTCCGCCAAGCCAGCACCGAATCCCCGTCACAATTTCCTTTCCCTAACTCGATAAACGGCAATGCCCGGGCGCGCTTTGTCCGCCTGGCGCTCAAAATTGGCACACAAGTTGCCTAATTCCTCCACACGGGCCCCCAGGGAAGAGGATTTCCCCAAGGCCCGCGCCGGTTTCACATGTAAAAGATACTTTTACTATTTCGATCGGCTGTGTGGGTGATTTTGCCAATGGGGAAGGCCCAAGAGGAATTCCTGAGGAATATGAAACAACCGCCCAAAAAACATGGTTATCTCATCGATATGGATGGGGTTCTTTACCGCGGCCCGGAGCTGATCCCCGGCGCCGACCGATTCATTCGTCATTTGCGAGAAAAGGGGATTCCGTTTCGGTTCCTGACCAACAACAGCCAACGCACGAGGCGGGATGTTGTCACCAAGCTCGACCGGATGGGGATCGCCGTCGAGGAAGAGCACATCTACACCTGCGCCATGGCGACGGCCCGCTTCCTGGCAAAGCAAAAACCTCAAGGGACCGCCTTCGTCATCGGCGAAGGAGGCCTACTTACGGCGCTGCATCAAAACGGCTTTGCCATCGTCGATCATGACCCCGATTTCGTCATCGTCGGCGAAGGCCGCACCTTCAATCTCGAAATGGTCGAAGCCGCCGTGCGCATGATTCAAAAAGGAGCGAAACTGATCGCGACCAACCTCGATCCCAATTGCCCCACGCAAAACGGCTTGCGCCCTGGTTGCGGCGCCCTCGTTGCCCTTTTGGAAACCGCAACGGGAACAAAATCCTTCAGCGTGGGCAAACCCAGCCCGATCATGATGCGCGCCGCCCGAAAGGAACTTGGTCTTTCCACCGAGGAAACCACGATGATCGGCGACACCATGGAAACCGACATCCTGGGCGGCGGCCAACTCGGCTTTCACACGGTACTCGTGCTTAGCGGCGGCACCCGCCGTGAAGATTTGTCGAGCTATGTCTACCAACCCGAACTCGTCGTGGAATCGCTCGGAGAATTCGCCGACTTGCTCGTCGAGAATGGCGGCGTGCCCCCCTGGTATCCCAAGCCGGCATCCCCCGCCACCAAAAAAGCGCGCGTCAAGGCGCTCGCCGGGTGAAGGGCATCAGGCCAGGATCTTCTGGATCGCATTGCCGTGAATGTCGGTCAGGCGGAAATCCCTGCCCTGAAAGCGATAGGTCAAGCGGGTGTGATCCAGACCCAGTAACTGAAGCACCGTTGCCTGGATGTCGTGGACATCGACCGGATCTTCGACGACTTCAAAACCAAGGTCGTCGGTCGCACCGACCGTAATGCCGTGCTTCAGGCCGCCTCCGGCCATGAACATCGTGTTCGACATGGGGTGATGGTCGCGGCCCAGGTGCGGCCCTTCCTGCGTGCGCCCCTCGCGAAAGGGAGTGCGGCCAAACTCCCCCATCCAGACCACCAGGGTCTCGTCAAGGATTCCGCGACTTTTCAGATCGCTAATGAGGGCAGCCACCGGCTTATCCATAGTTTTGCAGCGATT
>Ga0208492_1001096_pt1 | contig 18564 bp, 29 predicted proteins | sample Subbioar_CSW14AB_FD_184820 | JGI IMG/M metagenome (GOLD analysis project Ga0208492, IMG submission 184820) | Serpentinite rock and fluid subsurface biosphere microbial communities from McLaughlin Reserve, California, USA - CR12Mar_CSW14AB (SPAdes) | ecosystem: Environmental > Terrestrial > Deep... | reverse complement strand
TCGACGTCTTTATCCATGAACGGGCGCTACACTTTACTGTTGCCAACGACCCGGCCGGCGTACGGTCTCTGTTGAGCCGGCTCAGTCGTTATCGTCTAGCCAGGATCGTCGTCGAGGCCACCGGCCGGCGTGAGCTCGGCTTTATCTTGGCCGCCGCCGAGCGGGGTTGGCCCGTCATTGTCAGTCAGCCTCTCACCGTCAGGCGGTATGCCGCCGCCAAAGGCATCTTGGCCAAGACCGATAAGATTGATGCCGCAGTGATTGCCGACTACGCCGCCGTGATGCGCCCGGAGGTTCGGCCACTGGCGGTGCGGAAAATGCGCGAAATCAAAGACCTCATCGCGCGACGCCGCCAGCTCATCGAACTCAGCACCATGGAGAAGAATCGTCTCGATGTCATGCCCAAGGCGTTGCAGACCGGTAGACGGCAAGATAGAGCGCGCGCGCAATGGCGTCATTGACGCTGACCGGGAAGTTGCCGATGCAGAGCAGACCATCAAGGCATTGACGCGACTGCTTGCCGAGGCGGTCGAAAAGCGCGACGAGCTGGAGCGCGGGCGGCGCGACGTTCTCGCCCATTTGATCCAGAACGAAGCCAGCCGCCTCGGCGAGGACTATGCGACTTTCGCGTCGGAGCTCGTGGAAGTGTTCGGTCGGCTCGCCGCGCTCGACCATCTGGCGCGCGCCTATCGCGACGACCACAAGTCCGCGCGCTTTATCGGCGGCCGCGCCGATGATTTGTTGATCCCTGCAATGAATTTGCACGCGTTCGAAGTCAAGCGGCCCGGACTGCCGTTCGGTGTGTACGCCACTGGCGACTTGCGGCATGACGCTGTTGCGGCGCTGGCTACGCAGGAGGTCTCTCGCCTGCGCGATCTTGGCATTCGGCTCTAACGCCTAAAGGCGCATGCCGCATCGACAGCGGTGCGGCATGCGTCGAGACCAATAATAAGAATAACGAGGTCGCATATCATGTTCCCCAGTTCACGCCTCATGGTGATCACCGAGCGAGATCTTGCGGTTGTCAATCCCGCGAGGTTACCGCCTATGTTGCGGAGGCTCGTGCGGCTTATCGGCTTATCAGAAACCCTTCGCCTCACCTGCCGCTTCGGCGGCGCTCGCGTGAGCCTGGGTGTCACCCGGCAGCCGAAGACTAAACTTCGTAAAGCGCTATCCGAGGCGTCTATCGAAGTACTCGCGAAACACCTTGATCACGAACACATCGATATCCCCACACCTGACAGCATCCTCGCGCAGATCCGCGACGCGAGCATCCAGGAGCAGGCCAGTCGCGGCGCTACGCTCGCCGAACTGTCGGAAGACTTCGGACTGACGCGACGCCACATCATGAATATCTGCGCTCAGAAAAAAGGAAAGAGCAAATGATCCGCAATCGATTCGACATCAAGGCAATATCGCGGGAACTCGCGACGCCGACCACCGATCCATTTATGGCCCGGTACATTGGATCGCTCCCGAACCCTGATCGCGTACTTCGCAAGCTTGGCAAGACTCACGAGGTGTTCGCCGATCTGTACGGCGACGCTCACATTCTCGGGGAAGTGCGCTCCATTCGGTCCGGACTGCTGGCGTACGAGTGGCGCATCGCGCCTGGCGCCAACGATCCCGCTTCGATGCTTGCCTATGACATGGCGCAAGTCCTTTTTCGGGGCAAGCCCGCGCCCGGCTTGCAGTGGTCGGACTTGATATGGTCGATGGGCTGCGCTGCCTTTCACGGCTACGCAGTTACTGAGGTCGTATGGGAGCGCGCTGGTAACTTCCTCGTGCCCGTCAAGGTTGTTGATCGCCCATCGCGTCGGTTCGCGTTTGACTTTGCGGATAATCAGCTTCGTTTGCTTTCGCAAGCCAGCCCGATATACGGCGACCCAGTGATGAATTACAAGTTCATCGTCATCCGGCACATGGCGTCAGGTGACAATCCATACGGCGTCGCGCTCTTCTCGGCTTGCTTCTGGCCCTATGTGTTCAAGCGAACCGGTTTCAAATACTTCGCGAAGTTCGCAGAGCGCTACGGCATACCGTGGGCAATCGCCAAATATCCAATCGGCACCCCGGCCGAGCAGGTCAATGAACTGGCGGACTCGCTGGCGAGAATGGTAGAGGATGCCGTCGCGGCCGTTCCCAACGATAGCGCTGTCGAGCTACTTACCCCATCCACCGGCAGATCAGAACTCGCACAAGAGCGATTGATAGCCCTATGCAATCGCGAAATGTCCAAGGCGTTGACGTCTCAGACCCTCGCGACTGAACTACCCGGCGCTGGCTCTCACGCCGCCGCCCAGACGCACCGCGAGCGCGAGACAACCGTGAACGCGTCAGACCGGGCGATGGTTGAGGATTCGCTCAATCTTCTGTTGCGATGGTTGACTGACTTGAATTTTCAGAATGCCCAGCCACGGCGATTCGAGTTCTTTGAAGAGTCCGAGGCGGCCGGCGCAATGGCTGACTTCCTTTCGCAGGCGGGCTCAATGGTTGCGCTCTCGAAGAAGGAGGTGTACGCGCGCCTGAAACTTTCACCTCCGCGTGATGCGGAGGACACGATTCCAATGACGGGTACACACGCCAGCGGCGCGTCCTCTTCGACTCACAGGCCATCGCCACGCCCGGTAGATGGGTCGCGAAAGAGCACCACGATTGAAGCGATTACGTCCAAAGGGTTCAGCAATGACACCCCCGACTACTACGAGTTTACTCTACCCCATCGAAGGCACTAATTAGAGCGCCCAGTTCGGTACTTCAACTGACCTATTAGGCATTCGCATCCTTGATGCTGAAATTCATGGTAACCGAAGCGTACGGATGAAAATCGGGCAGGTCGCTTACTATTAGGCCGTCATCAAATCTATGATGCGCAACTGACGGGAAGAGCTCGCGAGGAGCGGGCCTTAATGCCCTAGGATTGTGGAAAATGGATATTCCTTCTGCCCATGTCTCTTGTTTAGTCTCGTCTACAACGTATCGGAAGAAATTTGGAAGTGACGCATTGGGATCGTGATCGTGGCATGTCCCCTGACGAACAATAACTACACCGGGATCCGCGTACCCGGCCTGACGCCCAATTCTATTGAATTTGGAAACCGTTCCGCTCGCTGAAAATAGCACGGCGCTTATATTTTCCGCCTCTGGTTGAAAGAAAAACCCCGATGGGATCTCTTTGCCACCAACAACGTGCTTTTCAATCTTTATGGGGCTGATTATTAATTGTCCACTCTCGTCGTGCCGAAAGTCGTGCCTTACTCCATACAGATAATTGATTAATGCGGTTCCGCTCCAAAGCATTGACTGGTCGTCATGAAAGTCTGCAATAGCTAAAACGAAAGGCATGCCCGCTATTTGCTCTTTTTCCCAGTAGCGCTTCTGGAGCTTTGAATATAATGGGCTTCCAAAACGCATTGGCATTTCGTTTGCGTGAAGTCTGAGCACTTCGGCGGCGTCTGGAGTCGTCGGGTCCATACGAAAATACGAACGAGGGTTGTCGGCTTTTCTACCTACGATTGTGGCTTCTATAGCTACCGATTGCCCGTATTTTCGCACAATAAAATCGGGCGATGGCTTCGGCCTTTCGACAAATAGCTGCTCCTCGGTCAGGTAAGCGTGGATATAGAGTTCCCACAGGCGGGCGTCAAAGCCGTCAGTTTGAAATTGCTCGACGTAATTCCCGTCAATGTCTAGGTAGTGTGGTGCGATTTCGTTGATTATCGATCTAGCTGAATGGAAGACCCGTTCGCGGCTTAGCAAAACGAAGGCAGGATTTAGTATTTCCATTGGAGCTACAGGTGAAAAAAGATCTACGGACTTACGGACGTCGCCTTGCGGAAAGACCTTTACCGACATGCCGGTGTGCCATGTTAATGCACCAACAAGCCAGGTTCGCGCTTCGTTCGCGGAGGGAATAGAGCACTTTATGTCGAATGCTCTAAAGCGTCCGCCTTCATCTCGCACCAAAACTATTGCAGCGAAATCATTGTCCACTGTGTCGAGCAGCAGCACACCAATCAGACTCTCGTCTTCGTTGACATACCATTCCAACTCTTCGCTGAAGTAACCAGCGGCCGGACTTCGCGTGTAGCCAGCCAGAGCATTGAATCTCTGAGGGTCCAAGGGGCGAATTTCTATCTTATTCACGACGATGATCTCTCGTTAGATACACAATGCGCGGAAGGGCTCCCCCGAAATGCGCAGGAGGTAGGAGGCCGCTTCATGACCATCCACGAAGACGCTCTAACTACAGTGATTCTCACTGCCACGACAAGCAAGTGCATCGCCAATCCCGCGTCAGACCTCTAGGCACCCCGGCGGGCGGGTGCGACACAGTCCGTAACAATTGGCGCGCGCGTACCCGAGCCGTCCTTCGACAAACGCGCCTGATGACCTTGCCAAGGGCGTTGCGTCCACTGCCAACCCACCCGTCGCGCTGATCTATCGTGATATGGTAGCGCGACTCAAATGTTGCTATACATCCGCCGAACTTATGGTCTTTTAGGTTCGCATTATGGAGGGGGAATGCCGAAGCCAAGTCAACTATATGAGTCAGAAGCGTCGCTTGTACGCGAGTTTGTTGATTTGCTGTTCCGTCATTCGTTGATACTAAAGACCTGCGCCGTGGTTGAGGAGTTCGACTACAAGTCGGGTCGAACGGACGTTCTTTCTCTCGACGAGAATGACGAACTTGTCGCATTTGAAGCAAAGATTTCTGATTGGCGCAAGGCCATACATCAGGCATGGCGTAACTCAAGCTTTGCCGACCGTTACTATGTAGTTCTTCCCAAAGATAGATCACGTTCTGCGATCGAGAACAGGGCAGAATTTGAGCGGCTCGGGGTGGGTCTTTGCACTGTGGATCGCGAGGGAATCGAAATCGCTATAGAAAGCGCGAGCACAAGCACGGAACCACTCATCCCCTGGTTACACAAGAAAGCCAAGCTAGCATTACAAACCGATGGCCACCGATCCCGCGCATGATTTGGCCCTTCGCATTTGCGTAGAGCGAGGATATTCGCTGATCCGCGAATGCGGTGCGGGGACGTTTAAAAGGACATTCCAAGTCCAGCAGGGAGCAGAGGATTTTGCACTGAAGCTGATTGTAAATGCATCCGATGCGGAGCGCGTTCGGCGCGAGGTGGATGCTTTGACTAGTTGCGACCACCCCAGTATCTCTCGCTTAATTGACGTTGGGATATACGTGAACGGTGCAACGCAGGTCGTGTACATCGTTGAGGGGTATCTCAGCGGCGGAACGCTTACCGAAAAAATCGATGGCTGGAAAACGTTGGCGCGGGACGAGGTGGTGGTTTTAGGCGGCCAATTGATCGGGGCCATTTCGCACCTTCAAGCCCGCAACTTGGTTCACAGAGACGTCAAGCCGGACAACATCATGTTCGATTCTGGCGGCGTAGGGGTGTTGCTCGACCTCGGAATCGCACGTCATCTGGACGCTTCGTCATTGACCGCCACATGGCTTGCTATGGGGCCTGGAACTCCTGCATTTGCGCCTCCCGAACAATTGTTAAACGAGAAGCACCTCATCGATTGGCGGTGCGATCAGTTTTCTCTAGGAATTACGCTAGGCCTAGCCGCGTTAGGCATCCATGCTTACACCGGACAATCGGACTTTGCGGGGGTAACCGATCTCGTCGGCCGTAGGTCGAATTTACACCCCAACTTCGTTAGGGCCGCGCAGAATTCGAACCTATTTCCGCTGGTCACTATGGTTGACCCGTGGCCAATACGCCGGTTTTCTCGGCCGGACGTTCTCGCTCGCGCCTGGAATAGTATCTAGAGGTGACGCATGGGTGCTTATCATCAGTTAGGGCATCAAGCCACGAATCTCGTTCTAGAACCGCATCTGAACAATTTCGCGGGCGTGATTTTGAGCCCCGTTAACTTTGCACCAGAAAAAACCAGAGCCGATTGCGCGGAATTTCGAAGGGCAAATGCTGCTTGCGACATCATTTTCGATCCGCAAATGTACGTTCCGTCGGCAACTAGAGGCGAGCTTTCATCATGGCGCCACATGCCTGGTGATATTGATACAGCCGATCAGTCATCGGCTGCGTGGTGGGGGAACGTTACGCAAGCGGTAATAGACGTGGCTTCGGACTTTTCGCCCAATGCAATTTGTAGTCCTGCCCCTCATCCGCGAATTTTTGACAATAGCTACTATGAATTGCTGGTTCAGACTGCCAATGAGCTGCACACACGACTGGCCGGAACCAGTACCCGACCAATACTGACTGCCTTGGTAGGAATGGACGACGTTGGCCGGACTGACCGACACTTACATATCGGCTCGATTCTCTCGCGATTCGCTGGGAACGAGATCTATTTGGTGCTCACCGACAATTCGCGTCCGAGGCAGGAGCGGAGAGATTCTGCTCACCTGGAAGGTGCGTGCCGACTTATTCAGGTCCTTAGCCGTTCGGGGTTCAGTGTAATTGTCGGATTTTCATCGTCCGAAATGCTCCTATGGAAGACGGCGGGCGCAACTCACGTGGCATCTGGCAAATATTTTAATACCCGTCGCTTTACGCTCGGGCGATGGGACGATGACGGAGATACGGGCGGGAGAAACCTTTGGTATTGGTTTGAGCCGAGCTTGCTTGCCTTTCTGCGTGAGGCGGATTTGCGCCGACTTATGAGAGAAGACGGGGCAATCTCGCCTCACCACAGTACAAATCCATATAGCGCACCGATTCTCCAACGCATCGCCGATGGCGATGGCCAGCCTTGGCAGGCGGACTCATGGCGACAATATTTGTATTGGTTTGCCGATTGTGAGCGGCAGATTGACGGAGATCCCGGCGCGGTTAGCCAGACGCTTCAGCAGGCCGAAGAGGCATGGGCAGCAGTTAGCCGCCGAGGGCTGCTATTTGAAGAGGCGTACAACAACGGCGAATGGATTCGGATCTGGCGAGTGGTAGTGAATGAGTTGCGCGAGTCGCGATAGTTATTCTTGTGCGCGTGGCGCGAGGGGCCCCGCTGCGCGGTGACTTCGGACAGTACTGGATGGTGGAATGAAAGTGGGTTCCTTGGCCTTGCGGTAGCGCTGATTGGGCTTTCGAGGGCCTTTGCCGGCCCGTAAATCGTCCCTCAAAATCGCTCATTAAGTGATCGTTTTCGGAATTATATTGATCTGGCGCGCGCGGAATTCGGTTTTAATTTGATCCGCTCCACTGACTTACGTCTCACGGTCAATCCCCGCGCCCTGTCTCCCTCGGCAACAGGTTTGGAATGTACCCCCCCTTTCCGTGGAAACAGGGGTGGAAACACCTCGGTGGCAACCTCACATCCGCTACCACTCATTCGAGCGTTGCATCGCATCTTTTTATGGGCGCCCTCCGCGAGGCGACGCCCGCCTTGGCGATCGAGGCGCAACGCCGGATGCGTTCGAGCCGACAAAGGTCAGATCGTTCGGCCGAGACGCGTGGCGGCGCTAGTATCCTCGCACGCGTTGGGCGTTGATAACGCTGGCCGTGCCTATTAGCGCCTGACAGACCGGCGAGTACGGCGACATAACCAAGATGGACATCCCCGACACCACCAAGATCGCGCGCCGCGTTGCAGAACTCAGCCTCGGTCGCCTCGCTTCTGCTCACCACCGAAACCATGGGGGTCGATGTCGGCCAGTGACTGAAGAATGCCGTGGGGTGCCATTCTTTCCGCTATGACGTCCAAAAGCGAGCCGACCCCCCCCACAGGCCGATTGGCCACGGCGACAGGACCTAGTCGGACGGGCGCTAGCCCGCAGCGTTTCGGACGAGTGTGCAGCAATGATAGTTGAACTACCTGAGGGCTATTCGAATAACCCGTGAAGGTTTTCTGGCAAGGGCGCCTTGACAGTGCGGATGAGCTCAGACAACTCGTCGAATTGCGTGCGTAACCATGCTTGGCCACGGTCCGAAGCGACGACTTCAGCGAAAGCATCAATGTCTGCGACAGTCCAATCGCAGTTTCGGTTTGCGATATCGAACAAGGTCAAGCCGGCAAGGTATGGGTCACCCGGTGCCGGGGCACCGGTGACTTCTTGGAAGTACATGATGTCGATAAACGGTGCGAGGTCATTGGGGTCCTTGACGTGCATTTTAAATCGCAAGGACAAATTAAAATTGCCGCTGCGTGCTATTTCCATAACACGGCCTGCTGAAAGTCCCACATGTCGTCCGCTCGGGAGTTGTGGCATTGGTCGGTCCTCAGTGTAGGTAGTGGCTGAAACTGCGAAAGAAATCGTTTGTCCGTTCCCTCATTTCGGACGGTCTTGGATGTAACCAGCGCTATGTTCTGCGAATAGGTCGCACTCGGCCAGAACGTATGGTCCATAGTTGCGACGGCGACAAGCGGTCCACTTCAGGACAATCAAAAACTTCAATCACGTTTGCTGATACCTACAAATCCTGTGCGAGAGAAGGATCCACGCGCTTAACATTCGACTTCTCTACGAGCGTTGGCCAGGCCAATTCTTCAGTCAGACCAAAATCCGCTGAATCGATTGGCGGCCAGGTCTGTGTACCGGGTTGTATGCTGAATATTGCGATGTCCGATGTACTGCTGAATTGAGCGGGTGTCGTGACCTTCGTTCGCCAGCTTGTAGCCGCAGGCGTGACGGAACATATGGGGATGGACTGGGAAGCCGAGGCCTGCAAGGTCACCAGCCCTGGCCACGAGCTTCCGCACGGCTGACGTCGTCATTGGCCCGCCACGCTCAGTGACGAAAACGTAGGGGCCCCGCTCGTACTCGCGCTCGAGGCGCTTCAGGGCGCGCAATTCCGTGCCGCGCAAGGGATGAGTGCTATCCACACCGTTCTTTGCTCTTCGAATATGCAGATGCCCCTGCTTGAGATCGACTTGGTCCCAGCGGAGCGAGACCAATTCTGAGACCCGCAGGGCATGGCGTACGCGAGAAGGACGAGGGTTCGGTCACGGAAGCCGTGCCGGCCCACCCGCCCAGCGGCGATCATGACCTTGTCGACTTCCTCCGGCGTCAGGTACTCACGGGTCCGAACATCCTTGTTCCGCGGCTTCCTCGGCATCTTTCCCGAAAACGATGCTTGGGGCAGTGCGATGATTTGGGCTGAGGGGCGCATTCGTGTTGACCTCGTGTCATGCGACTTTCCCGAAAAGAGGCGAAAACGGGAAAGTTGCTTAAACGTTGTATGGCATCTCAGTTGCGTTACATTGCGCGCTCATTGTATTGTCTCGGCCATGAATGCACCAGCTCGCAAAGTCGCGACTCTCAATTTACGCATCGACCCGGCCATCAAGGACGCCCTGCGCCTGGCGGCCGAGCAAGAGCATCGGAGCATCGCCAACCTTATCGAGGTCTTGGTTCGTCGCCATTGCGAACAGGTCGGGATCGTCATTCCTTCCCAGGGCACGCTGTTTGGGGAGGGCGACCATGAATGAGAAGTCGCTTCGTACGCTCATCGATGCCGGGGCGATCAAGCGCTCTCGTATCGTCGCGCAAGGTGCGCGATTTCATATTGAATTCGAGATTGCTAACGGCTCAGTGACTGCCTTAACGAATCGGTCGGCCGTAAAGCAGTGGGCAACGCTTGATGCCGCCGCTCGCTGGCTCCGAAGTCTTGGCCTTGGAAGTGCACACCTCGAACTGGCGCACTGGTCGCCCAACCAGAAGACGTTGGACTTATAGAGCGCCCGTCTCATGCCGACGAGTAACGATGAAAGGCCGCAGACCCGATTTGAACGCGCGCAAGCCGAAGTTCGCCGGTTCCAGGAAGAGCAAGATCGCTTTCTCGGAATGGTTGGTTTTGACTGGCGGTCATCACCGCGCATGGACCACGGTGAGATTTTGACGCATCCACTCAATCGGCCCGCTTCGATGCAGGTTACGCAGCGCGACGGACGCGTCCTCACCCTGAGTGAACTGCATCAGTACTTTGTCTACCAAGGCACCTTGTGTGGCGTGCCACCGACCCCGGAGGGCGACTTGGTGACCGCGGTAAAGACAGCTCAGCGGTTATTTCCGACTCTCGGCCAACGCCCCGTCGTGCTCGAGCCCACCTTCCACACCGCGACATTTGAAACCCAGCCAGGTAGGAAGCCGTTTCCTTATCCTCTTATCTGGCTGCCCAAGATCTGCACAATTGCAGTGTTGGATTCCACCGCGCCCGCGCCGACAAGTACGCCCCTCTATTCCTCGGCGGTTGTGATTTGGTTTCAGGAAAGCTACGGCATGGCGACGGATCCACAGATACTCGAACAATTACGCGACATCGAATGGGATAGGCATGCCGTCGATACCACGCCGTAATGTCCCACAAGATGTAAACGCGGAGACTCTCGTTCCCTTGACGGAATGCTGCCCGAGTTTCCCTGTGATGAGCCAACCCGCAACGGGTAACGGCGCGTAAACCTTCCCCTGAACCTTCCTCCTCCATGGGGTTCGTTTTGCCATGGCGTATGCCCATTCCCGCCGGCTACTTATGCCCTGGGGCGACCGCAGGTTCATCCTGGGGTTCGTTGACACTCGATCACGCCATTTCGAATGACGCCCATCGCGTGCTTCTGTCCGTTCGTCCGCATCAACATCTGTAAACTGCGTCGGTCCGGCCTGAGCGCTGGGAATGGAGTCGGCCTTAACGGGATATAACGGGTTCACGGCACGGCAATCTTTGTCTCACCCTTGACTAACCCTCGCCTGCCCAGCGGGGTTCGTTAGCCAAGTAATACCCGTTGCCAAGGCGCGAGCAGGCCGCTTTATCAATTTTTGGCCGCTCAGGCACTGCAGCTTTTCGCGTTCGTTTATCGTGACTGGTGCCGTGCGGCGCGATATGGGATTTTCTTAGGTTCTCGCCCACCCTGCCGTGCTCTCAGACTCTCGATTACGTCCCACGAGGGGAGGGGTATCGCTTCCTGGTAGGCTTCGCATGCACCGCCGAGTCACCCTGATTTTGTTGAAAGATTACGGCGATCTTAGAGTTCGCATGCACTTCGTCGCCACGTATGGGCGAAGGGTTGAGCGGCGACGGCGGTTCGGACGACTCCGATACCAGATCCTCAGGCTTTGACAGTCAGGCGCTCGGCGGGCCAAAGCTGGGATCAGCGGCCACCAGGCCGACGTCGAAGATGGTCATGAGCTCCGAGGGTGATAACTTGCGCTCCTCAGCGAATTGGCAAACCATGCACCACACTGCGTGGTAACCGTCCTCTATGGACAGCCCATCGAGCCTTGCCTGAACCTCCGTTTGGGTCTTCATGCCGGGCGTCCCGGGCAGGGTGATGGATTCGTCATGCATGGGAGGATTACGTCGTGGGCGTTCGCTACATTGAAAAAGAGACTGCGCGCTTCGAGGCACAGGGGAGCGACGGCCAAACGTACTTGGTGGTGGAAACGACCCGCCTCGCTGAAGTGACTACCATTCACCCCGATGCCATGCCTCAAACGGTGCCGAGTGGAAAGTCATATCGGCTCTTCGCGGACGGCCGCCACGTGAATTTCGAGGATGGCGCAATGACAATCGCCGGCACCTCGATAACGATTAAAGTGAAATCCTAACGGTCCGAACTGCTTGGCGGCATTTATGTCGCCACTTTCCGACACCCTATGATTCGTGTCATTCAAGGGGAGCTCACCGATGGCAATCAGATACTTCGAGCAAGAGACAGAGCGCTTCGAGGCCATCGGCAGTGATGGAAAGCAATACGTTCTGGTCGAATCGACCAATTTCGCTGAGGTCGCACCGGTCCGTCCGGATGCGGCGCCGACGCTGAGTCCGGGGAAGAAGGTCTTTAGAACCTGGCCGGGGGATCAGCATGTGGTGCTCGTGAGCGGGCGCCTGGTCATCGTGGGCACAGCGATTGTGCTCAGCCGGAGGTGATTGAGGCTAGGCGGCATCGTCAGGTCTTCCCCCGCACCAACTGCTTGGACCACTCGAGCTGCTGTCCCCGCTGCGTGATTCGTTCGACGGATTGGCTCATCAGGCGTTCCTGCTCAATCTTCCTGCTTTGGACTGGGAGCTTTGTTATCCGTTGGAGGTCCTATGGCGATTAGTCACCGGAGGGAAACAGGCCGGTTTCTCGCGCGGGGCGACGATGGGCGCGAGTACTGGGTTATAAAGGTCACGGAATTTCTTAATTCGCCCCAGATGCACCCGGATATCCGCTCAACCGTGGCAGGTAGGGACATGTACTGGATTGTGCCTAGCACCGAAGTGTTCCACGTCGGCGGAGAATTCATCGTTTCTAGCACTGGCGTAAAGCTCACGCCGCTCTGATGCTGCAATCGGTTGACTTTCGGTGACGGTCCCGTCGGCTGCAAAATCTTGTCCGGTCGGTGTCGTAATCGCGGCGACTCGCGTTCTTTTGACGGCATGCTGTCCGACGTCTCTCTGCGCTGAGCCGCCGACTCGCTACGGCTGGCGGCGCGTAAACCTTCCCCTGAACCTTCCTCCATGGGGTTAGCTGTACCGTGGATGCTCATTCCCGCCGGCTACTTATTCGCTTGGGGCAACCTAGGTTTCAGCCTGGGGCCTGTGGACGCTCGATCACGACATCCCGAATGACGCCCGTCGCGCGCGTCTCTCTGTTCGTCCGCGTCAACATTTGTCAACTGCGCCGGTCGGGCCCGATGGCTGGGAATAGGGTGGCCTTAACGGGATTGATGTTACCCACGAATCGTGGAGAGGTTGCTAGGATTAGGCCTGCTCTTGTAGACGGCCGGACTGACATAGTCGAGGGACGAGTGCCGGCGTTGCCGGTTGTAGAAGATCTCGATGTATTCAAACAATCCAGCTCTCAGTGCCGGCGTCGCCGCCTTGCGCACGACAAATCAATCCTGACGAAACCCGAGCTGCTGGCTGTTACGCCCGGCGATGACCGCTCCCACTGCTAGGAATGATCCCGCGCAAGACCGCCGCGGCATATTCATAACCCTCAGCCCACTGGCTTGCCCTCGGCCCAGCCACATTGAGCACCTGAATATCGAATTCCTCGATGAACCTGAGTGACTCGGTCACGGCGAGCTCTATTGGCGTTCGCTCTGCGTCAATGAGTTTGTACGACTTGGCACGCCTGACGCAATGAATCATCGTCTGTTCGGTGCCTCCTCTGAGCGGGCTTCGGTAGATTATCAGCGTTCCATCGCTCTCCAGCACATTACGTATTGTCCTGGCCCGATAGTCGGGACTCTCCATCTATACCAAGGGGTATTTGGACGCGATAGGGCCATCTTCGGCTAAGCGGCCAGCGGGACACCATCCGCCGCACGCAAAGCCGCCGTGTATGGCCATATCCAGCGCGGCACGGTCTACGCCGGTTTGGCCGCCTGAAATTATTCGGGTGAGTTTCATCGCTCTGCGAGTTTACTGGCTTTCACTGTCTGAACATCGTGCGCGGCCCCACCCTCGATGGTCGTGGCATCACAAACGGCAGCCGCTCGCGGGGTTGGCTTTTTAGTGAACGTCGAAGCCCACACCCCTGACGCGCTCGAGATAGATTCGGGTTGCCTCTTCCGACGTCATCTCGGCCGTGATTTCAAAAGGCTTTTTGTCCTTGTTGCCTATCTCGACGGTCTGCGGCGCTCGCCCCCATCCACGGTCCAAGATGGCGCAGGCTGCCGACACCCGGGCGCTGGCCGACGCTTTTGGGTTTTCCATTATTTCAACCAAGGTGTTTATCGCGTTCATGGAGAACTCGCGCGCCGTGACCGTCGCAACGCGCTGTTCGTCGGTCATCCTGGGTCTGCCGCCGGGATTCCCGGACTGGCCGGGCATGAACTGCCGGCCACGCGCTGTTTTCTTGCTGATACCAGGCATTGGTCGTCCTCCAGGCAGCACTTGCATCAATGTTAGGTTTTGTTAGGTTTTCCGAGAACGGCACGTAGCGCGAGCCAAGTGGTTCAAACTCCTTGACGCCACATGCTGCGGCCGAAAAAAAACCTTGGCTGATCCTTCCCAACCCATGGGGTTCGCTCGCGCAGTCAGATGGCCTTCCACCGAGCGAGCAAGTCGTTCAACTTTTTCGCCGGCTGTTCCCGGACTAAGGTTTTCTCAGGTCCATCGACCGACTTGCGGGGCTGTGCGAGGCTAGGTTTTGACAGGTTTCCCAACACCGACCCGCGCTCTCGCCAAGGGTCACTCGATTCCTGAGATCGGGGGGTGATGATGGGGTCCTCAAGGGGTTCGCATGCGCCGTCAGAATTTCGGGGTATTTGTTCAAACCTTAGGGTGACCTTAGGGCTTCCACAGAGTTCGCCATCGTGCTCATTTGAAAGGTCGGTCGGTTCTTGCGTGTCCCTAGGTGAACTAAGGTCAGCATTTATTAGCACGTCATGGGGTTCGCTTGTAGTCAAGGCCGATGCACTCTGCTTTTTGGCGCACTTCCCGTTCTCGGAAGCCCGACGCTTCCCTTCTACGGAAGTCGGACCAGTGCTGAGTCCGCCGTGAAATTTGCATCTTGCGTTGGCGAACAAGGCGCGCTGCTTACACAGCGTGCCGGCGCGCGTCTTCGCACCGCATGTCAATTCTCGAAGATGCTCCGGGTACGGCATATCGAACCCACGGGCGCGTAGCCCCCAGTAGAGGACGTACTCGCGCCGTAGTTGATGATTTCGCGTTGCCTCTGGTGTATCGAATGGCGGCTTTCCGGTATGAAGGCGGCGGCGCGGGAAAATGGGCTCAGGCTCGACTTCCGCCTGCGCCCGCCGAGGTTCGGCGACCGGCTTCACTCGCTTCCACGTCGTTGTACCGCCCCTGACGGTGACAACGAACTCGGGCGCCTGCCGCACGGTGTTAGCTCGCCCTGCCAGTGGGATTTTCTGACGCAGCAAAGATGCGACCGGTCGCTCGCAGTTGTGTGATTCGGCTTTGAACTCGAGCCTTCCCGCCGACCGGCTTGATAAGTGCAAAGTTAGGCACCGATGGAAGTCTCCGTGTTCTGTTCGGCGTCCGCCTGAATGATGGGGGTGGGGTTAATCAGCGATTGTGTGAATGTGGCTGTGAGCAGCTGGATCGCCATCGTGATGGCATGTTCCGGCCCGGGGCGCGCAATGACCTTGCCCTCGGAAACCAGGGCGCCGTCGCGGCGAACTTCAATAGGGTTTGACGTGCTCACAACTCCATACCGGCGAGAGAGGGCGTTTGTAACGTCGTCACGAAAAGAAATTTTCGGAGGGAACCGTTGCGCGGATTTTCTTTCGGGCCCGACTCGCAGCCAAGCGGTCCGCAGGCTCCAGGTTGGCGTTGCTGACGCTGTCCAGCAGCGCCTCTGCCTCTCTTTCAGTCAGGTCAGCAATTTCGGGCAGTCGCTCAACGAGACGCTCGGCGTCGGCGGCTTTTTCAGGGTCGACGTTGAGGTCCGGGCGCTCATCGCCAAGCTCTTCGAAGTCGTGCCGCCAATCGCCAAGGAGCGATTCGAGAAACTCGTCCGCCGTCCTGGCGCGCAATTCGCGGATGTACTCGGCAGTAAAAGCCCGGGCAGCTGCGGCTGATGCGGCCGGTGCTGCCAAGGTAACTGCGGCCTCAATCTCGCAGGCCAGAACAGCGTCTTGGGTCTTGCCTTCAGAAGCGGCGCGATCTGCCAGTGCCTGGGCAATGCGATGTTTGAGCGCGACCCAGCGAGGGAAAGGGACAGGACGGCCGCCGATGCTTTGCACCAGCCGATGGATCGCCTCAAGCCGCTGGTCCATCGTCACCTTTGGATCGGCCGCATCGACCATTGTGGTGAGCGACAGGACGGTCATGGCGTCACCTCCAAGCCCAGCGCGGCCGCGGCCTCGCTGCCAGGTTCCATGCGCTCAATTTGCGTGGCAGCGATTGACCACTTCTCCCCAGAACAGCCGTGGCGGTTGGTCCATCGTTGCCGGGATACGCGGCCCGTCACGACAACCAGCTCGCCGATCTCGCAGGCGGCCAGCACTTGACCGACGATGAGACGCGCGTCGATCTCGAAAGGAATAGTCAGGCCAGCGGCTTCGACCAAGTACTCGCCGACCACATTGGCGGAGACGGTCGTAACCTGGCGGCCAAGGCGGGTGGTGCGCGTGCGGGGCACGGTGGTCAGCACAGCTACGAGAATGGTGGCGCTCAATGGGCCCTCCTCGCGTCTTCGCTGCGGAAGTACTGTGTAAGCCAGGGCCAGTCCGTGACCGGCTCTTTCACGCAGTCAGCAAGGAGGGCTGCGCGGTTCTCGGCACTGTCACCGCGCTGGTCACAGCATTCGCGAATGGCGCGCTCGAGTTGGGACCAGGGTCCGGCCAGGGCAACAAGCAATCGGGTCCGCTCGCGAATGAATGCGCGGATCTCGTCATTCAGACGAGACGTGGGTTTCACGACGAATTCGCATCCGTCGGCAGTTACGGTCAGGCCGCGTTCGACGAGGTGTGCCAGGGCGTTCATACCCGGAACCTCTCTTCGCCTTCCGCCATCTCGATGGGCGGCGTGGCCGGCATGTCGGGGTCCTCGGTCCAGTCATGGGCGGCCAAGCGCACGTCCTCATCCCAGCCTTCCGTCGTCGGCGTCCCCATATACCTCTCTTCTTCTCCTACCTCACTGCCCTGACTGGCAGCCTCCGAGTTGTCGTTGACGTTGTCATTGTCTTGCAAGGAACCTTCGAAGCCCCCTTCATAAGCCCCTTCTAAGCTGGCGTCGAAGGCCCCTTCCGAGGCCTGTTCAAAGCCACCTTGCGAGGGCGTTTCCTTGTTACGGTCTTTCGACTTGCCCGTGGCCTTCTTTTCCGCCAGGTGGTACGGCACCAAATAGCGCTTCAGAAAGTCGGCCCGAATGGCGCATACCGGCAGATGCGCGACGATCCGGCGGATATGCTTGACGCGGTTGTCGTCAAACTTCAGGCGGTCACCAAGTTCGCGGCGCATGGCACTTTCGAGCCAGACCAACGGCGTGTCAGGGTCGTACTTCAAGTAATCCTTTTCGGCCAGGATTTGCATGCTGCTCTCGACCTCCTCAACACTGAGGCCAGTACGGACAGCGATGTCCTCCGGGAGCACTTGGAAGAGCTGAGCGCTGTTTCCCTCGGGACACGTCAGCAGGTAGAAGAGGACCAGCTTCGTCGACGGAGACAGCCGGCGAAACTTGGGATCGGTCCAGTTATCGCGCGGGACGATACCGACCTTCATGCCGCCACCGTCGCCGAACGGGCAGCAATCAGGCTCTTGACCAGCCGGCGGACAGCGTCGTCGTCAGCGCCAGTGGCGCGGGCAGCGATGACAGCCTCGAGTTCGTGGGCGAGGAAGCCGCACGCTTTGCCACCCAGGCGAATGGGCGGCGGCAGCAGGCCATCGATGACTTTGGCGGCGCGGGCGGATTTGCGGAAGCCGGTGAGGGCGTCAGCTTCGGGGGATTGGGACCGGATGACACGGGACATTTTTCATCTCCAAATACTGCCGAATGGCAGGTATGGAGAGGAGCCTAGTGATTTCGCCCAATGGGCGACGAATGTGTGTTTTATTTGTCGTCGTTCGGCATACGTAATCGCTGAGCGCGGTTCCTATTCGCGCGAGCCAAACTAACAAGCGCGCTCATCGAACATATTTCTTTGCTAATGGTAATCAGGGTAGATCGACTTGCCTTGATGGCCGTAAGGCTCAACACGTCTAACAAAAAACCGTTAAAGGGGGCCTTAATAAACCTGCCTCGTCGGGTGCCTATGCGGTAAACCGTATACAAGCGTTGGGTGAGCTCTTTAAGTGAGAGACGGCTTGGCTTCGTGGTAGCAGACCAAGCGTTCTCGAAGTCTTCGCGCTTGAGTCGCTGGAAACCTTCGGCTGCGGCTGGAATGACCTTTCCGAGCCAAGTCACGGCGGCCAGCAAGCCTGCAGATGGCGGAAAAGGCGACTTGACCCTATCGCCGGCTTTGAGTAAATCGGGCAGCAATATTCGACTGCCCTTGTCTAGGACCACCGCTAGTTTTGTCGCGGCTGCGCAGATATCAGATCGTTGTCGCTTAGTTAATCCTACGTCAACTACGTCCGCAGCCTGGGCCAGTTCCTGGAGTCCGCTGGCACAAAGAGCCAAGGAAGAAACTGTAGGACCTATGCGATCGAATAAATCCAGGAGAGCTGCTGCGTTCGGGCTATCAAGATGCATTATGAGGCTCTTGGTCGCTTCGCCAGCCTCGTTAAACATTTTTCGAACGTCAGAATTGGCGATAGGGTCGTGGTCGCGATATGTGTCGTACCACGACAGCGCATAGCTCAATTCCCAGGCCAAGTCGAAATCGGGGCGAAATCCATACTTGGTGGAAAGAGTCCGAATGCGCGCGGGTCTTAATTGCAGATGATTGGTCGGCCGAGCTTTGAACGAGCGTGTTGGTAGATGCGCACGACGGCCCATGCGTTACACCCTGAAAATAGAGGGGCGAACTAAGCTGGTGCTTATGTCGCGACGGGATTCCATAATAGAAAGGCGCCTTTACCTTGCTTTCTCGGCTTGGACTCGCTGATAGACCTCCTGGCGATGCACCGAAACGTCCTTGGGGGCATCAATGCCGATCCGCACCTCGTTACCTTTGGTGCCAAGCACGGTGACCTTCACGTTGTCGCCTATCACAATCGATTCGCCGATACGGCGCGTG
>Ga0208492_1001095_pt1 | contig 18608 bp, 30 predicted proteins | sample Subbioar_CSW14AB_FD_184820 | JGI IMG/M metagenome (GOLD analysis project Ga0208492, IMG submission 184820) | Serpentinite rock and fluid subsurface biosphere microbial communities from McLaughlin Reserve, California, USA - CR12Mar_CSW14AB (SPAdes) | ecosystem: Environmental > Terrestrial > Deep... | reverse complement strand
TGACATCATCGTGATGTAATCGAGTTTGCTACCGGCGAAAGTTGCTGGTGCCGTTGCCGACACCACCTCCCGCACCACGGATTTTGTAACCCTCTGGCAACTGCGCGCCGCCCGCCTGCGGAGCGACAGAACCAGCCCCCGGAATAGCCACCCACTGCCCGCCGCCCATGCCATCGGGGATGAAGTTCATCTTGGGCGTCGGATCAGCATAGACCTTGCGTGGCTGGCCGTCAGGCCCAAGTTCCATCAGCGACCCGTCATTGCTTTCCCAGCGATAGGGCTGCGCGGTCGAAGGCTTCGGATTGGCCCGCTCGTAATCATACTGCTGCCGCCAGTCATCAAAACGGGCGCGGCGCTCTGCCTCGGCCTGCCGGGCCATCATCTGCGCGCGCTGCTGCATCATCATGCTCGGCGCGTAGATCGGGTCCATGTCGGCCTGTCGCAGCAAGGCATCGCCAAGATAGCCAGCAATCGCGCGGCCAATCCCGCCCTGCCCAAAGAACCCGCCGCCGCGCTTCTGTTCCGGCATGGCGGCGTACTGGTCGATTGCGCCCTGCGTGTCCGGTGCGATCTGCGGCATGAACTGATCGGCCATGTCGCCCGCCCGCCCAAAGGGGCTTTTGCGGCGGCCAAACAGGCCAGACGGATTTCCGAAAATGCCGCCGGTTCCCATCGTCATGCTCAAATCCCCTTGAAGCCGCCAGAGGCCCAGCCACCCAGCACAGAACCCAGCAGCCCGCCCAGCAGCCCGCCCGAAGACTTCTGCGTGGTGTTCGTGTATTGACCCAGCAGACCACCCGTCCCGGCGGCATATTTCATCGCAGCGTCCAGCGGCATCGAAGTAGAGGCATCAGCCACCGACAACAGCGGCGCGATCTGGATAGCGTCACCCGCCGCAATGCCCGGAGCCATACCCGCAGCCTGCATCTTGCGGGCCATCGCCTGCGCATAGTCGTTGTAGCGCAGCCCGCTCTCGTTTTCGGCCAGGTTGCGCGAAACAATGTCCTGCATCACCGTGCCGCCCGTCAGCCCGCGCGTTCCCATCGCCGTGCGCGTCTTGTCAGCCACGTTAGCGTTGGTCTGCGCAACGATCTGCTCAAGGTAGGGATTCTGGTCAGGCTGGCTTTCCAGCGTCTGCGTCAGGAAGCCCCGCGCCGCATTGACGCCGCTGTCACCCAACCGATACTTGTCCAGCATTGACGGGATAAGCCCACCCAACTGATCCGAAATCGACTGCACGTTAGCCGCGTTGTTGCTGTAAACGCCCTTCAACGTATCAGCCGCGCCCGTCAGCTGCGCCTCATAGATCGGCTTGGTCGTCTGCGTTTTCTTGCTCGACCCCATATCAGTTCTCGCTTTCCAGAATGCTCATGCCGCCCTCGACCCCGACCAGTTCCCAATCCGGGAAATACCGCCGCCAGCCATGACGGCCCCAAATTCTAAGCCGCCGCCCTTGGTGTGCGGGATGCGCGCGAATAGCAGCCTCAATAGGCCTGGCCCACCGCGCGGCCTGTCTCCCGCCTGCTGCAATCGCTTCAATCACCCCGGCATCATCGGGCCGCGTCACCAGCCAAGCGATGTCGTCAACGCGCCACAAACAGGCCCCGCCGCTGTCCAGATCGTCAGCCAGTTCAACCCAATCATGCCCGCCGCGTTGCATCGCCGGATCAAGCGCCGCGACAGCCTCGACGGTCAGAGGCGCACCTGCGGTAATCACCACAGGTCGTTCCAAGTCGTGCCGTTCCAGCACTTCAACTTGTTGGCAGTGCCGTCGTAATAAATCATACCCCGCGCCGGGCTGCTCGGCGCACTTCCTGGCGTCAGCGTGATGGTCGATGGGCTTTCCAGCGCATCCACGCGGTTTTCCAGCGCGCCCGTCCGGCTGTTCAAACCGCCAACCCCGCCCGTTGACGTGGCAATGTCCGCCTCAATAGCGGCCACACGCGCGTCAAGAGCCTCTACAGCGCCCTCAGAGGCTTTCAGGCGCTTGGAATGCGCCTTATGCCCCTGAGCCACCAGACGTTGCCAATCTAGCCGCCCAGCCCCCGTTTCGGGGATAACCCTACCGATCACCGGCGGCCTCGAAATCAAACTCAAGGCCCTGCATGAACGTCCATGCACTGCCCGCCGCGATCACATGGCGCGGCTTCATGTAACGGCCAGCGCACCGGATCGGCATGATACCACTGGCCCGCAGATCACTGGCCGCAACCTTGTTTTCCGGGTCGCCAATGCGCGAACGGCAATCGACCGTGATGGATTGCCCAAGCAGCGCGTCACCGACCGGGCGGATCGAACGCATCCGCGCAATCCGCCCCTTGGCCAACTCCTGAAAGCTGAACGCCAGCACCGCCTGCAGCGTGTCCCCGCTGAACGTGCAAAGTTCAGCCCCAGCCACTCCATAGAGACGCGGATTGCCGCCTGAAAAGCGGGGGTCGTCCAGGCTGATCGCCATGGCGTCCAGATCGGTGTAAGTCACCGCCAGTTCTTCCAACGTCACCGACGAGGTGAAGCCAGAAAACACCCCGTCGATCGACAGCATGGCCATCGACCATCGGTCCAACTCGAAATTATAGATCCACAGCCGCCCCGGCACACCCGGAACGCACCAGATTACCAACTTGTTTTCAGGATCAACCGCCGAAAACAGCCGCTCGTAATCATCGCGCGGCACAAGGCTTTGAAACGTGCGATCGACCTTTTCAGAGCCAATCGGCTTGATCGCCTGCCCGTCTTCCAGCGCCATAAAGCCCCGGTCGGACAGGAAGAACACGGTGCGGCCCACTGCGACAACGGAAGCCTTGGACGCGCAGCCCACGTTGGGCGTAATCTCGTCAAACTGAAACGGGGCGTCGGCATCCCCGGTGCGGGTCATGCGCACAAGCCGCTGGCGTTGCAGGATCACCCCGTATTCGCCGCCAGCCAGCCCCATGACTTCGCCGCCCGTCAGCATCGGCTGAATGGTCGCCCCATTCACCCCAGGCGCCCATCCCGTGTGATCGTTGAACGCGCTCGTATAGATGCCCAGCAGGTCGCCGCTGCCCTGCCCGATCACCACGTAATCGCCAACTACCGTGATTGCGACACCCGCAGGCGCGCCGGTCAATGCGCTGGCAGTCCCGGCCTTCAGGTTCACAACCTTGGTTTCGACGCCATTCACGCCGATTACGTAGTTCCCGAACTGCGTGAAACGCCACTGGCCGGAAATCGTCATGCCCGTAACCAGATTGGTCCAGGTGCCACCGCCGTATTTCGACAGCCCTGCCGCATGACCGGCCAGCAGGTAGCTGGTGCCATCGGTAGCAATGAACGAGGCCCCGCCCTTGAAAGCCGCCGGAAGCGCCTTAGACTGCGAAACCAGACCGCGCACCGGCCCGTAGCCATCAACGCGCGGATAGACGTTTGTAGCCTCGCTCAGCGCTCCACTATTGACCGATTGGTCGGGCAGGAACGGGGGAAGCGCAAGCGCGGCCTTCATGGCACAAACCCAAGGCGCGGAACCAGCGGGCCACCGAACGACTGTCGCGTCAGGTAAACCTTCGCCTCTGCAATCGCCTCATCCCACAGCCCCTTGAACAGCGAAGCGCGCGGGTCGTTGGCAACATAGCCCTCAGCAAACATCATCGCGCCGAAGAAATACAAATCGGGATGCGCGGACAGCAGGCTTGCTGTTGGCGTCGTCTCTGTCAACTGGGGCAGCGCTGGCTTGTAAAGCAGCGTGACGGTGAAATCACCGGCGGGCCATACTCGAATGCCGGACGCCTCGATAGTGTAGGCGCTTGCCACGGAACTTGCCGGAATATCCAGCGCAGCAAACGGACTGACTTGCACCAGCGGCTTGCCATCGCAGCTAACCAGCGTCAGCGTCCCGAAATCATCGGGGAACGCACCGACACCCGCCGTCACGCTGATCGAAGCCGACTTTTCGACAAAGAACGGGGCCAGTTCGCGGCGCAAACGCGACTCCGCCAGCGCAATCATTGTCGGCGCACTGCCGGTCAGGTCGCTGCGGTCCAGCCAATCGTTAATACCCGCGATCAACTCGCCGTAATTGTCAAAGGCAAGGTTCGCGGGAACGTCAAAGGCTGGCATGGCGTGTCCCCTAAATTACAATCGGTGCGCGTTTGAGGTGCGCGTATTCGCTGCTATTCAGCAGACGGCGGCGTCCCTCGGCGTGGTTCGGGTCCCACGGGTCAACGCCATACTTCGTCAGCCATTCCAGCTGCACGTAAGCGGGGATTCTGGCCACGTGCCACATCTCCGACCGCTTATCGAAACTCTCGTTCTGCGCCCGCTTGTTGCTTTCCAGCAGCAGGTGCGAACCTACATCTTCGTGTTTGACTTCCACCGTGCCGTGGTCGTCGTCGCTCGACCTGATCCACTTACGGACGCCGTTGAAACTGCCATCGTCCAGCAGTTCCCAGTTAGTGAACCCGGACAAGCCCCGCCTCCTGCATGATCTTCGCCAGTTCAGCCGAAACCGTCGCCCGTTCGCCCTTGTCGCAGCGCACATCGTCAGCCACGAAAACGCCATCACGCAGCGCCTCAACCGTAACCTTCTCGCCAGTGGCTTTATTCGGCCTTGCCATGCGTCACCTCTGCAAAAGAAAAGGGGCCAGCCCGAAAGCCAGCCCCTCAACTTGGGTTATGTCCCGACCGATCAGGTCAGGTCGGCCACCACGCCAGACGCAGCCTGGTTGAGGCAGCGCAGCGCGCATTCATCATACAGCGCCTTGCGGTCGGCCAGACCAGTAACGGCGAGGTCGCGGGTCTTCATCGGGTCCAGAACAGCGATGTCCCAGTATTCCGGGTCCACAACCAGCGCGTCACGCGCCGAAGCAAAGCGATCCGGCACGAACTGCACCTCGCCAAAGTCCGACACGTAAACGTCAGCCCCGGCAATGATGGTTGCGCGGGTGTTGCCGGTTTCACGGCGCGCGCTTGCGATACCGGCAAACGCCGAAGCCGCCTGCTTCTGCGCCGCGTTGGTGATAACCATCTTCGGGTTGCCACCAGAGGTCCAGACCGATTGCAGCACGGTCTTGAGCAGGGCCTCAGTGTAAGCGCGCTGGGTGCCGTTGGTGGCCGCAGCGACGATACCTGCTGAGAAACCACCATTAGCTCCCGTCCCGCCGCGCGAAACGTTCGAGGTCAGCCACGCCAGCGCACCAGCGGTTTCCCCCGCAGTGCCAGCAGCCGCTGCCACAGAGGCGTAGTTGCCAAGGAAGCGCTTTTCCTTGTCGGTGCGCAGTTCACGGCCAGCCTTCATGATTTCGCGGGCCAGTTCCGAACGGCGACCAGCCTTCGAAGTGGCTTCCACGGTCGTCGAAGCGCCAACCACCTTCTTGAAGATCTGGGTATGCGTCCCGACGCGAACGGTATTCGCGCGGCTTTCGTTCGCCAGATCATCGCCCTGGATGGTCTTGTTGTCGTGGTTGGCAGCGGCAAGACCATCGGTCTGCCATTCGGTGTAGGTGTTGCTCGCCTTCGAGCGCCCGATTGCGTTCTGGAACGGGGTTTCGTCGGGGAACAGCTCGGCAATCTTGTTGTCGAGGTCTTCACGAACGCCGACGCGGGCGACGTTCTGAATGGTGTTGCTGGGAACAGCCATGTCGATTCATCCTTGAAATGGGGTTGCTTGCGAAAACCGGATCAAAGTCCGAGAAAATCGGCCATCGCCTCGGCCTGCTCATTCTTTGAGCGGGCGTTCTTGACGCGCTGCCAATCTTGCTCACCACGGGCCGACCTTGCCGAAGCATGGGGCGCGGCGCTGGGCTTGAGGGTCTTGCCTTTGGAGGCGCGGACCTTCTGCATCTGCCGGGACATGGCCTTTTGATACCGTTCGGCCTGCGCCTTCCATTCCGCTACCTTAGCCAGCGCCTTGATGTCGTTGGCGGTCGCATTCTGCGTCAGTTCCGCCTGGTCGAAACCAAGTTCACCAGCCACCTCGAATGCCCGCTGGATATATTCCGCGCGGGTTTCAGGGTTGGCGATTTCGGGAATGGTCAGCAACTCGCGGTCGCGCTGGGCGATAAACGCCTGTTGCGCCTGCGTGTCGGCTTCACGGGCAATGCCGCGCACCTGCTGCACAAGCGTGTCGTGCTGGGCTTTCTGCGCGTCGTATTGGGCCTTCTCGGCAATGTAACGAGCCGGGTCCTGATATGCCAACTGCGGATCGGGCGCGACAGGCTCAAACGCCCGCACGAACTGATCCAGCTGCTGACCGTAAAGGGCCTTGGCTTCTGCGTCGGCTGCTGCTGCGCGGGCTTCTGCTTCGCGCTGGGCATTGCTGGCCTTCGTGGTGGCCTCTTGGACCTGCGTATTGCGGCGGTTTTCACTTGCGGCCCATGCCTGCTGGGCTTCCGGGGGAAGCTGCGCAAAGACCTTCTTTTCCTCCGCTGTCAGGCTGACGGGCGCTGCGGTGGCCGGTTCTGGTCCGCTGTCCTCGTCGCCTTCGTCCTCGTCGTCCAGTTCGATGTCGCCGCCTTCTTCGGCTTCGGCCTCGTCACCTTCCGGCGCGGGTTCGTCGTCCTGTTCATCCTCATCGGCAAACAGGAAATTCTCAAAATCAGCCGCCGCGTCTGCCACTGTAGCAGGCGCGCGACTAGCTTCCGGGGTTGCCGGATGGGCCATTCGCTACGCTCCTAGAATATGCCGCGACGTATGCGGCTGCTTAAAACTCTACCGCGCGCAGACGGCGCACAGCCGCCTCGCGTTCAACCGCACGAATGCGCTCAGCCTCCGTCTGGCCGGTGATAACAATCGCCTCCACACGGGCTTGCAGGCGGCGCAAATTGCGGTCAGCCATCGCCCAATAGTAGATCTTGTCGGTGTCTTTCGGGTCCAGCTCCGCCGCTGCCTCGAAGGCTTCCCGGCGAAGGGCCGCAATCATGTCGGCCAGCCCGCCCTGTTCCCGGTAGAACATTTCCCACCGCGCCCCGCGCTCCACGGCGTCAGCGCCATTCATCAGCCGCGCCTGATCAATGCTTTCCGTCGCTGGGACGCCGCACTTACGGGCCAGCCACACGGCAAAGCGGCCAATCAACTTACGCATTCAGGTCGCCCCCAGGTCGATAGCCGCCCAGCGTTACGTCTGCGCTGGCTTTCAGGAGCATTTCCTCCTGCGCCAACTGCGCCTCCATCGCCATGCGTTCGCGCGCCAGTTCGGCTTCCAGCGCGGCTTGTTCGCGGCGCTGCTCCATTTCCAGCGCGTGTTTCTCGCGCATCGCGTCAATCTGCGCCTGCGCCTTCATGCGCTCGGTTTCGACAGTTGCTTCGGCCTTGGCGCGGTCCAGTTCAATGCGCGCCATCGCTTCTTCCGCCTTGGCCTGCTGCTCCAATACAGCGGGGTCAGGCTGTTCCGGCTTCGGCTCACTGTTGGCCGGGTCAATCCAGTAATCGTCGCCCTGCCCGATGCCCATGTCACGGGCCAGACCGTCAATCAGCTTGAAGCGGTTTTCGTGGCTGACTTCGCCAAGCTGCGTCCCTTGGGCCAGCAGGTTCGCCATCGCCATACGCGCCTGAATGCGCTTGTCCTTGCTGCCAGAGCCAAGCCCAACACGCACGTTGATGTTAATGTCTTCCGGCCACTGCGACGGGTCAACCATGCGGTATTCACCATCGACCTTGACCTTGAATGGCTCACCCTCGGCGCGCATCAGGCGGTATTTCTTGACGAACAGCCGGGCCATCGTCTCGGCCAGATTGCGCGCGATGTATTCTTCCTGCTGCTGGCCCTGCGCCTGCATCAGCGCGGTGCCGGTCGCCGTCTTGTTCAGCGTGTCGGCATCAAGGCCCTGGTTCATGCGCGTAATGCCAGTGCGGCTTTCACGCTCACCCGTCAGCCATTCCATCGCTTGCAGCGACTTACCGATGTCAAAGCCCGTCTGGAACGGCTGCACCGCCCCAACGCCGCCCTTGACGCGAATGGGTGCGCCGGGGATCGGAGACAAGATGTCGTTATACGTGTCGGCGTCGGCAAAGTTCGTATCGACCACCGGACGCGGCATATTGGCAAAAGCCATGCCGTCAAACAGCTGACGCGCCATAAACGAGCGGGCCAACTGAATGTCCATTACCTTATCGGCCAGCGAATAGCCCACCAGACGGTGCGGACGCGGGAACGGGCAGAACACCGAAAACGGCTGATCGTCCACCGTCTCGATGGCCGGTTCGCCCGTCTCGGCATCAATCAGGATTTCGTTGCCAACGCGGAACACCTTGACGCGCTCGGCGATACCGTCCCCGTCGATGTCAATGCGGGCGTATTCCTCGCACAGTTCCACCCGTTCCAGCGCGCGTGACGACTCTACGTCAAGCGTCTGGTCAAGTTCACTGCTTTCAACCTCGTGCGCCTTGGTGCTGTGATAACCCGGCAGGCGGTAAACCTGATCGGGGTCAAAACCCATGTCCACCAAGTCGGAGCGCGTCTTTTCGTCATCAACGTGGCAGAGGTAATCCGCTTCGTCTTCGTGCCGTGCGCGCGGGCTGAACCGAAAATTGCCCGGCGCAATCGCGTAATCGACAAAGCGCTTTTCGACCTTCTGAAATTTCAGATCGACCGTAATCGTGCCGTCTTCGTTCTGGACCGGTTCACTTTCCAGCTGCACCGCGTCAGGCAGTTCGCCCAACATGAGCGGATCAATGGTCACGCGCTCACGGCTGACCCGCTCCTGCGTCTCCACTACAGTCTTGAAAATGCCAATCTTGCGGAGCAGGCCATCGTTGCAGCCATCATGCAGGATGCGATACCCGTCCTGCCGCCGCATAAACAGCCAGTTGATGGCCGCCGTGGCTTCTTCCGCCGCCTGCTTGTCGGCCTCGTCAACCGCCTCGAACTCAACCGTGCGGTCGCCAGAAACAAACGTGCGCAGGACGGATTGCGTCATGTAATCAACCGTCTCCTGCACGTCAGGCAGGACGATCTGCGAACGGCCATCCACTTCGTTGCCGAACGGCTGCGCCTCGTAATACGCGAACGCCTGTTCTTCCAAGCGCGCCAGAATGTCGCGGTAGCTGTCAGCCGCGCGGTATTCCTCCTGCAGGATCGCGGCCAGTTTCGCCATGTCAACGCCAGGGGCGCGGTCTTCGGTCATACCATCCCTCTGGTCAGTTGTGACAGGTCAAGCGGGCGCGACACCTGCGGTTCCTCATAAGCCACACACAGCAGCCCGAAGGCGTCAGCAGCATGGCTTGCCCAATCGTGTTCCGGCCCAAGGCCAACACCCCGCGCCTCGTCCTTGCGTTCGTGATACCAGCCCAATGCCAGTCTGCCGCCCTCAGTGCGGCGCTCGTCAAACCAGATACGCGGAAACAGCCTGCGGGCCGCTTCGATGCGCTTCATCGCCGCGCCCTTGCCCTGATTGGCAACGGTCTGAACCTGAAACCCTGCCGCGCGAATGTGATCCTCGAACCGCACAGCCGTAATTGCGTCAGCCTTCGCGCCGTCATGCGGGAGGACGCACAGCGCATTGCCGTAACCCTTTGACCGCAGCCATTCCAAGTGCGCGCCCAGCGGCTGTCCGCTGGCCTCGTAATAATCCAGCACCTTGATCGACTGACCGCTGAACTGCGCAACCCAGATTGCCGTCGCATCCCGAACACCAATGTCCCAAAACGCCTTGATGCCCAGCACCGGGTCAACCGCCAGATCGGTTATGCGCCCATCCGACCGCGCCAGCGCCATGTCCCGCGCGAAATAGGCCCCGTCCGCAACGCTGACGTAATCACCATCCCAAATATGCGCGTATTGATCCGGCTGCTGGCGAAGGCAGTCTAGCCGCTCTTGCTCCAGTTCATCGGGGAACCACGGATTGTCGCACCAGTTGGCCCGCACCACCGCCGCGTTGCTGGGCAGTTCCGCCCCCCGCAGCATCTTGTCCACCGCGTCCTGTTTCCGGCGCGGGTTCCAGCTGAACCACAATTCAGACCCCGGCGCACGGATTGTCGGGCGTAGCAGGTTTAGCGAACGGTCGGAAACCGTCTGCGCCTCTTCCACCCAAGCAACGTCAAACCCTTCGTAGGACTTGATCGACTCGCTCGTGTGATCCTGCAAACCCGCAAAGGCAATCAGACCGCCACCGGGCGTCTTGATCTGCGTTTCCTGAATTTCAAACCGCTTTGACAGTCCGTGCTTTTCGATCTTCTGCTCAAGCAGGCGCTTGGCCGACTCTTTCAGCGACTTCTGCACTTCACGGCAGCACAGCCCACGGAAGCCCGGCTTACGCAATGCGCTGGCAATCATCAGGTCCGCAAAGAACTGCGACTTGCCCGAACCACGCCCACCCCATGCCCCCTTGTAGCGGGCGGGATCTAGCAGCGGGTCAAAGACCGGCGCGTAATCAATTTGCACGCCGCCACTCAATAGCGACGATGTGTTCGCCGTTGTCACCTTCACCGCGAACCGTCAGCGGCAGCACCTTGCCGACCAGCGACAGGAACGCCACCGGGTTCTCTAACGATTGCAGCTTGAGGTATTCAATACCTCCACCCGGTGAAGCCTCATCGAGCGCCTTGAGGATCATTTCCTTCAGCGCGGTCGTGGTCTTGTTCGGAACGCCTTTCTTGCGACCAGGACCCGGTGTCCCGTCACCGACCCGGCGCGGTTTCTTCTCGGTTTCTTTTTCCATGATGAACCCTTGCTTTCAGCTTCCCGAAGGATGGGCTGTTTCGGGTGTGAATTAGCCCCGCGCTACTGCCAGAGCCATGCGCTACCGTGCCGCGTGTGGGCCGACTGAGTGCTTGCGATGGATGGAGAGCGCGGGTCGGGCGCGAGGCCCAAACAGAAAAACCCCCGGATTGCTCCGAGGGTTCTTATGACGCAAAGCGCCACGATCAATTTCTGCCTATCGACGTTTGACACGAAAGTCAAGACCCCTTGCGACCCACCAAAACATCCATCGCCAGAAGCGCCGCGTTCATAACCGCCACATCGCCAAAGTGCCGCCCACCGTTCAGCAAACGCGACAGCCACGGCGGGTCGTGGTCAATGAACCGATCGGCAATCATCTGGTCGAGGTAGGGCCGGACCCCAGCGTGATCCAGTTCGCGCGCCTTGTCGCACAGCCAGCGGAACTCGGATTGTTCGCGCTCGATCAGGTCGAGGTCAACCAGCGCAATGTCTGGATTGCCGCGCGGGCTTGTGTCCAGTGCGCAGCGATACGGCACGGCCTCGAAATAACGGCGCACCAGACGCGCAAACCGCTTGGCGACCTCTAGCCTATCCTTGCCCTCCTGCCCCTCTCCCAGCAGGCCCACAGCGTAAGCACGGCCCAATGCGGTCTGGTAGTGATCCCCGAACCGAGCGCGCATGGCCTGGGTGCGCTCCGTCCCGCGATCAATCGGGCTGATCCCGGCGCGGGAGAGCCTGCCCGTCTTGGTGCGCTTGCCGGATTTCATCTTGCGTCCTGCTTTAGCCATTGCTTTTTCCTAGTTGGTGCAGGAGTTAGGCAGCCCAGCCCTTGGCGATGCACAGCTTGTTGAAGCGCGCCTCAATTGCGGCCACGGTTTCAGCGGCAGCCGTCAACTGCTTGCGCAATTCCACCAGTTCATCCGGTTCTTTCAGCGGGCCGAATTCTTCCTCGCGGCGCTTGACAACCCAATCAACTGACAGGCCGGTGTCCTTGGCAATCCGCTCATCACTATAGCCCTCGCGGTATGCGCCCTTGGCAATGTCGAAATACAGCTCAATTGCCGTGTGGGCTTCCCGACGCTTTGCCTTGATGGCATCGGCGGTTTCAGTTGCGACAATCGCCAGGGGGGGTTTGGGCGTAGCAGTCATGGGCTTGTCCTTTCGTGAAGCGCAGGAAGGGCAGATAATCCGTTTGCGCATTTGCCAACCGCGCGTTGCAAAGTGCTTGTGCAGGATGTTTGGCGGGGGCAGCTTGTCGAGCTTCCAATCCTCATGGCCGCCGCATTGCTCGCACTCGAGGCGGGCGGTCTTTCCGCAAATCTCAACCGGCCTCGCGCTTGTGACGTAAGCGGGGTTTGCCATTAGTCAGCACTCCCGCACTGCGACCACATCCCAAGGCCCGCCATCGTGTACCCAGACAAGCTGGGCAGCGGTGTAACTGGCTTTGCGGTCAACGTAGCCGTTGCGGAACTGAATTTCGTATCGCTGGTCATTGGCTGGGGGCTTTCGTTTGCCGGATATGATCCTGAAACCGGGGGCGGGGATTGGCTCTGCGGGAAGGCTCACGGCGGCGCGCTGGATTTTGCAATCAGCCGGTCAAGGTAGCTGTTTTCGGCCTGCGCGGGCTTTGCCGGGCCAACCCAATCAGCCTTGAACCCCTGCCAGCCACGGGAAACCGTCTCGGCCAGCGCGGCTTCCAGCGTCCACCCCGCCTTTTCGGCTTCCCGCCGAATGCCAGCCAGCGCGGTTTCGTTGATCGCGGCCCGTTTCGCCTTCCGGTGAGCCACGAAATCACGCCAAGTCTGATCCTGAACCCCATCCGGCTTGGCAGGGCCAGCCCCCTTACGCGCGGGTGTATTATTTCCGGGGGTATGGGTGGGGGGGTTAGATATATTTTCATTGGGGGGGAGGGAAAGGGGGGCGTTACAAACGTCACTTGTTACGCTTTGTGACGATTGTGACGCCTTGTTACGGCGGTAACGCTCTTGACGAATTGCGCCAGAAGAACGGGCTTTTGGCTCGTTCCTGATCTGATCTTCCATCTCCGCAATAGCGGATAACAAAGCGTCACCTGTTACGCCTGCCGCCATCAAGTGACGCACTGCGGTTGCAATAACACTCATCCCCGCACCGCCTGATAAGCACCGTGGAAGCGCCCCGTTGCCGTGCCAGCCACCCCGTTACGGCGCTTGGCAACGATGAACTCGATTTGCCCCTGAACTGCCTCCAATGCCTGCTGAGCCTTAGCGTATTCAGGCGAGTTCTCCTCGATCTGGCGCAGGTAGTATTCGTGGCGCAGCAGGAACAGCACGGCGTCTGCGTCCTGTTCAATCTGGCCGCTGTCGCGCAGGTCAGACAGTTGCGGGCGGTTGCCTTCCCGGCTTTCGACCGAACGCGAAAGCTGGGCCAATGCGAAAATCCCTACGCCCTGGTCCTTAGCCATTGCTTTCAGGCTGCGGCTGATTTCGGAAACAGCCTCATAGTTGGAGCGCGCCTTGCTGTCGGGGTGAAGCAGTTGGAGGTAGTCAATCACCACCAGTTCCAGCTTATACCCATCGGCGGCCATCTTACGGGCGTGGCGGCGCACCAGCATATTCAGGCGACCAGTGGTCAGTGCGCCCGCGTCAATGATATGGAACGGGACGCCCTGCATCTTGCTGTAGGCTTCGGCCACCCGGCGCTTCTGCCACCCGTTCAGGTCGCCATCACGGATCGCGGCATACGGCACACCTTCATGCCCATCAAAACAAAGGTCTGCGGCCATACGCTCGGCCAATTCCTGCGCCGACATTTCGAGGCTGACGTAAAGCACACCGTGGCCCTGCTGGGCAGCGCCAATGGCGTAGGACAACGCGAGGGCGGTCTTACCCATGCCGGGGCGTCCAGCACCGATAACAAGCTGCTTGGGGCGGATTGGCCCCATCAGGTCGTCCAGCACCTGAATGCCGCCCGTAACGCCGCGATCTTGCTTCCCAAGGTTATCCAGCAACGCGCCAAGGCATTCGGCCCCAGTGGGCTGCGCAATCGCGCCACTGGCTTCCTCGGCAATAGCGGCATCCGCGTGGGCGATGATTTCGCTTTGCGGGATCGTCAGATCGGCACAGGCTTCGGCAGCAACCGAAAGCCCTGCCTGCATCTGGCGGCGGCGCGAAATGTCGGCAACCTGGCCAATCAGTTCGCGCATAGCCAGCAGCGCCGACAGGTCAGACGAAAGCCGGATCAACTGGCGCAGTTCATCATCGTTGAAATAGGGGCGCAGGGTGATGGCATTCACCCCCCTGCCCTGCGCAGCCTCGCGAACAATCGCTTCGTAGAACCGGCCATAGAGCGGATCGTAAAAATCCGCGCCCGACAGCCGGTCAGCGGCACGATCAATCCATTCGTTATCGTTCAGCAGACCGGCGATCAGCGCGGCCTCTGCATCGGTGTTCTGAATGGCGCTCATTGCTCGAACGCCCGACAAAAGGCTTCGTAAGCGTCATGCCGCAGCATGGTCCACTGCGGGTTTTGCTTGAGCCGTGCATCGCGGTTTTCCGCAGTCAAAAGGGCGGCGTGGACCTGATAGGCGTCACGCGCCTTCCGTTCATCATAGGCAACTACCGGAATCGGTTGCGAACCGCGCTCAGGCGGATTAGAAGGCTTCATCAATTTCGCTCCTGTATAGCGACTTTGGCAGGGCCGGGATGGAGCGCGCCAACGCTCTCCCGGTCCGCATTTTCCTTAGCAGAATCAGGCGAATCTGCATAGGTTGATGGGGCATATCCACATGGGGATAACTGCACCTCGACACGCCCCGGCTTGCACGGATCCGCAAAATGGTAGGAAGGCAGAAAGCGCTTGTCGTTCACGCCCAGCGCCTCGGCAATGCCGTCGATCTGCGCCTTCATGCGGCCCGCAAAGTTGGTGCGGTCGCTGCGGTTGTCAGGCGGGTAGAACGTGAAGCTGATTGCAATGTCGCCCTTTGCCGGGACGGTGTAGCCCTGCTTGGCTTTGGCACTGCGGGTCAGGTGAAACGCCTCGGCGCGATAGGTCGCCACGATCTTGTCGCGGTTATACCATGCGCCGTTGTTATGGCCAGACAGGGTGGACGGGGGGAATGGCAGGACGATGTTCATACCACCAGCCCGTAGCTACGCGCCTCGGCCTTAACCGCCGCCAGTTTGGCTTCTAGATTGGCAATCTGTGTCGGAAGGTAGCGAATACGGCTGTAGAGGTGGGTTAAGCGGTCCTGCTTATAAGCCCCGATCTTCTGCCCCTTCTTGCGTCCAGGCTTGGAGTTTGCAGCGACGATCCGATTAATTCGAACGCGCGACAGGCCGTATCTGTCGGCAATGGCCTGCCGCTTTTCGCCAGCCTTAGCCGCAGCCACAATGGCCCGGTTACGTTCTGCCAAGTCGCAGTTCATGCTGCTTGCGCCCCCAGCTCAAGTCGGATGCGGCGCATGGTGCTGACGGTTTCGCCCTTAGTCAGGTTCAGGCGGCGCCCCGCCTCCATCATTGGCACTTCTTCGGAGAGAAGTTGGGCAAACGCACTCACACGCGCCGGATGGATCGCTCTGGATTTCACTGGTGCAACTCCCGTTCAGCTTCCCGGTGGGCGCGGCGCCGCTCACACCGTTCAATCAGTTCGCGCTCGGCAGCGGAGACAAAGCGATTGCGGCGCTTTTCGCTCTCGCCAAGAATGGCGGTGAAGGCTTCGCCCAGCCTCATGCGGCGATCCGAAAGCGTTCGAGGGTCACGATGTAGCCGCCGATGGCTTCCGCAGCGGCTTTCAGCGCGGGCAGCGTATCGAGGCGGGCCTTGGGGCTGGCGGCTTTCGTCAGCGCGCTCAGGGCGTCGGCCAGTTCAACCAGCGGGGCCGCGTCATGGCTGGCGGCACCATGCGCCGTAGCGCCATAGAGCGCGTGATACGGGGCAACCGCCTCTGCGCCATACAGCGCGCCAATCTTGGCAATCGTCAGCGCGCCAAGGTCGGCCTGCTCATTGCGGGCATTGCGCACAGTTCCGACCGAAACGCCCAGCTTGTCGGCGGTGTCCTGGTCGGTTTCATGGTGTTCGCGCTGGATATCGCGGATGATGCAGGCCACCGCCGCGCGCAAAGACTTTGTGCTGGGCAGCGTGATCGGCAGCAGGACATTGTGGACGGGATCAGCCATTGTCACTCTCATGGAAAACAGCAGAAGGAACTTTGAACGAAACCGGACGGCCCTCGGCGCGGGCGTCGGCAATCTCGATCAAGACGGCGTATTCCCACTGGTCGTAGGAGAGCCGGTGCGCAGTCGGATCGGGAAGGTCGGCCCCGTTGTCGGGGATGAAGGGCGGCACCGGGGGCTACTCCGGTTCGCCAGCGTGAAAGCCGCGTTCGTCCTGCCAGCCCTGCGGAGCGGCGGCGCACATGGCCCACAGGATCACGGCGCTGATCGCGGATGCGGCGGCGTATGCGAGAGCGAAGGTCATGCTGCCTTCTCCCCGCGCACCGGCTTTGCCGGGAAATCAGCGGCGGTCAGTGCAAACTTCTGGCGCTTGGCGACCCGCAGAACACGGTCACGCCACCAGCGCGGAATATGGTTGGCAGCGCGCCAGCTAGACACCGTGGAGGGCGTCAATTGAAGCTCGGCTGCAAGGGCGGAAGTTCCGCCGCAACCACGGACAATTTCGTCGGCTGTCATCATGGAAAGGCACGTTACGGAAAACGTAACCGCGTTGCAAGAGAAATTACGATTTCCGTTATAGACCGAAAAGGACCGGTGGTTCATGCCGGACCCGTGCTTACGAAGTCCGAATTGCTTGATGCGGTTGAAGCGCTGGCGACGAGCCGGGCGGAGATTGCGCGCGTCCTGACGCTGGCCCCGGCGCGGGTGACTGAACTCTATGCGGGCAAGCGTGATCTGAGTTTTGACGAGGCCCGCAAGCTCATCCACCACTACCATATCGGCGGCGAACGCGGACCGGCCAGCGTGGCGGAATTTGCCAGCGCTCAGGGCATCGCAATGGTCGAGGAAGTTGACCTAGCGCTTGGCATGGGTGGCGGCACCACAGACGATGCGCCTGAAAGCATGGGGCTTGTCCCGTTCAAGCTGGATTGGCTGCGCGGGCTGCATCAGGGTGCGATCGAGAGCCTGCGCGTTGTGCGTGGGCGCGGTGACTCAATGCAGCCAACAATCCACGATGGCGACACGGTTCTAATCGACCTGGCGCAAAAGCGGATTGACGACCAGGACAGGATTTGGGCGGTTTACTGGGGCGATCTTGGCATGATCAAGCGAGTGCGCCAGACGCCGCGCGGATCGTATATGCTGCTATCAGACAATCCGGTGGTTTCACCCATTGAGGCTGTCGATGGCGAAATGCACGTGCTGGGGCGCGTGGTCTGGATCGGGAGGCGGGTTTGAAAATTCGGCTTGGTTTCTGGAACAGACTGGCAGTTGCGCTAACCGCATTTGCATTGGTTGTCATTCCAGCATGGGTTTGGATCGACACCGTGCACAGCGCCCGGACAGCAGAAGCGCAATACCTTGAAAGCTGCCGCGCAAACGCAATGACCCACCTGCTGCCAAACGGCCTTGCTGATTGGGACAAAATTCGGGCCTCTGACAAGCAGTGCTGGGAGGATTTTGCCAAGCAGAAGGGGCCCAGCCCCCGGCTGTGGGGTGAAGCCGTCGTCCTGACCGCGTTATTATGCGCAATCATCTACAGTCTGATCTGGATAGTCGTGGCCGTGATCAAATGGGTTTGGCGTGGGCGTAGCACCAAATCGACATAGCCTTACGATTTTCGTATTGACCTAACCTTACGAATACCGTAACCCTGTCTCCAACGAACGGAGACAGGCACATGACCCCTTGGTATCTCGAACCCGCAGCGCTCACGGCCATTGCCGCGCTGAACCCGGTCCGCGTCAGCCACGTTAAGCACTACCCGCTGACCAGCGACCGATGGCACACTTACGAAAGCGCCGAGGCTGACCAGCTGCGCGCGATCTACGGCCAGCGCTTTGCCGAATGCATGGCGACCACACCGTTTGACCGCGATGCCGCCGCCAGCCTGATTGACAGCAGCGCCGACGAAGTTCTGGCCGCGCTGTTTGGCTGCCCTGATGGCGTCGAATGGGCCGACGCCACCCGCGCCGCCCGCCTTGCCATGATCCGCGCCAATGTGGCCGATGCGCTCAAGGTGGCAGCATGACCGCCCGCACCCGCACCGCCGCGAACTGCCTGAACGCAGCGCTGGCCGACCTTTCCCGCAACGCTGCCGCAATGGCCACCAACAGCGCCATGATCGCCCTGATCGAGGCCCATGAAAAGCGCCAGCGGGAAGCCTTCGAGCGCGTTGACGCCCTGCTTGCAAGGCACCCGGCATGACCCGCCTCATCCGCTGGATCATCGCCCACCTGTTCCCCACCACCCATGCGCAGGAGTTTGACGCATGACCAAAACCACCGAAACCGTCATTGCATACAAAGGCTTTGACAAGAACCTGCAATGCCGTGGCTATCAGTATAAAATTGGCGAAACCTTCACCCATGACGGCCCAGTCAAGCAGTGCGAAAGCGGGTTCCACGCCTGCCAGAACCCGCTTGATGTGCTGGACCACTACGGCCTTGGTGATGGAAACCGCTTTGCCCGCGTCATACTGGGCGGCAAGATTGACCGCAGCGATGATCGCAAATGGGCATCGGCTGAAATCACTATAACCGCTGAACTGAAACTCCCGGACCTCATTGCGGACGCCATCAAGTTTGTGCGTGATGCCTGTGGCAAAGGTGCGGAAGGCGTTCAAGCCGCGTCGGGCGACTACTCGAAGCTTGCCGCGTCGGGCTACTACTCGCAGCTTGCCGCGTCGGGCTACTCCTCGAAGCTTGCCGCGTCGGGCTACTCCTCGCAGCTTGCCGCGTCGGGCGACTACTCGCAGCTTGCCGCGTCGGGCTACTCCTCGAAGCTTGCCGCGTCGGGCTACTCCTCGAAGCTTGCCGCGTCGGG
>Ga0208492_1001094_pt1 | contig 18622 bp, 19 predicted proteins | sample Subbioar_CSW14AB_FD_184820 | JGI IMG/M metagenome (GOLD analysis project Ga0208492, IMG submission 184820) | Serpentinite rock and fluid subsurface biosphere microbial communities from McLaughlin Reserve, California, USA - CR12Mar_CSW14AB (SPAdes) | ecosystem: Environmental > Terrestrial > Deep... | reverse complement strand
CGCAGTCCACGTGGGAGGCCAACGGCGGCACCGGCAACCCGGCGGACGCCTCGCGCGAGGAGCAGATCCGCGTGGCGGAGAACGTCCTCGCGACGCAGGGCTGGGGCGCCTGGCCGACGTGCTCGGTGAAGATCGGCGCGTCCGGCTCGGCGGAGCCGCGTGAGGCCGCGCCGACTGAGGCTCCGGCCGCACCGGCGGCGGGGGAGTCCGCTCAGGCACCCGCCGCCGCACCGGCTCCCGCACCGGCGCCGGTCGAGGAGACGTATCAGCTTCCGGATGTGGAGCCGTCGGACGAGACCTACACGGTCGAGTCGGGTGACACGCTCTTCGACATCGCCACGAAGCTCGAGGTCGAGACCGGCTGGCTCGGTATCTTCGCGGTGAACCAGGAGACGATCTCCGACCCCGACCTCATCGAGGTCGGCGACGAGCTGATCCTGCCCGCGGAGTAACCGCGAGCGACCCTGTGGGCGGGGTGCCGGCGACGGCCCCCGCCCACGGGGTCAGCCGGCCAGTCCCTCCACGGAGTAGCGCCGCTCGATCCCGGCCGTGCGGCGACCCCATTCGCTCGTCGCGGCGCGCGCCTGATGCGCGTTGAAGGCACGCTCATCCGCGAACCGCTCGGCGACCGCCCAGACCAGGGGATCGGCGGTCGGGGTCACCTCGAACGAGAGGCACCCGGGCTCGGCGCGAGTCAGCGCCACGTGGGCCGGCAGGTGCTCCGCGACAAGTCGCGCCTCGTCAGCATCCGCACACCGCAGTTCACCCGTCAATCGCACCTCGACCATGAACCTCACAGTAGAGCGCGTCGGACTGCCGGGCGGCAGGCGGTCGATGCCCGGCGCAATGGGGACGGCGACGAAGGGCGCGCCTCAGCTACTGGGGATGAGCATTATCTCGGTGAGTAGTATTCCTCGTTCATACCGGCCGGGAGGGCCCGGCGTTTCCTAGGGCGTTAGTGCGCGTTGCCGAGTCCACCGGTGAGGCGGCCGTGGAATCGGGCGGTGGCGTCGTTCATGCCGGTGAAGGTGACGGCCTTGCCGAGGTGTTCGTATTTGGTGTGGATGGCGTCGAGCGCGGCGACGGTGGATGCGTCCCAGACGTGGGAGCGGGTCAGGTCGACGACAACGCGGTCGGGGTCGTGGGTGTACTCGAACTGCGTAGTGAGGTCGTTGCTGGAGGCGAAGAACAGTTCTCCGTCGACGGTGTAGCGGGCGGTGGGCCGCCCGTCCTGGTCGGTGATCTCGCGGGTGACGGTGGTGAAGTGTGCGACGCGGCGGGCGAAGAGGATCATCGCGGCGATGACGCCGACGCCGACGCCGATGGCGAGGTTGTGGGTCCAGACGGTGATGCCGACGGTGACGACCATGACGAGGGTTTCGCTGATCGGCATGCGCTTGAGGGTGGTGGGGCGGATGCTGTGCCAGTCGAATGTGGCGACGGAGACGACGATCATGACGGCGACGAGGGCTGCCATGGGGATGACGGCGACGATGTCGCCGAGCACGAGCACCAGGACGAGGAGGAAGACGCCGGCGAGGAAGGTGGAGATGCGGGTGCGAGCTCCGGATGCTTTCACGTTGATCATGGTCTGCCCGATCATCGCGCAGCCGCCCATGCCGCCGAACGCGCCGGAGAGGATGTTCGCCGCCCCCTGAGCCCACGCCTCACGGGTCTTTCGGGAGTGGGTGTCGGTGATGTCGTCGACGAGTTTCGCGGTCATGAGGGATTCGAGAAGGCCGACGATGGCCATCGCGGCGGCGAACGGGAAGATGATGCCGAGGGTGTCCAGGGTGAGCGGAACGTTCGGGATGAACAGTTCGGGCAGGCTCTGCGGGAGTTGGCCCTGATCGCCGACGGTGGGGACGCTGATACCGAACACGACAGCGGCGGCAGTGAGCAGGATGATCGCGACCAGCGGTGCCGGGACGACTCGGGTGAGCAGCGGCATCAGGTACATGATGAGCAGGCCCCCGACCACGAGCGGGTACACCATCCATGGCACTCCGAGCAGCTGCGGGATCTGCGAGATGAAGATCAGGATGGCAAGGGCGTTGACGAACCCGACCATGACGCTACGCGGGATGAAGCGCATCAGTTTCGCCACCCCGAGGAGTGCGAGCACCACCTGGATGAGCCCACCGAGGAGCACGGTGGCGATGAAGTAGTCCATCCCGTACTCGCGGGCAACAGGAGCGATCACCAGCGCGATGGCGCCGGTCGCGGCGGTGATCATCGCGGGCCGGCCTCCGAGGAACGCGATGGCGACCGCCATCACGAACGACGAGAACAGCCCCACTCGGGGGTCGACCCCGGCGATGATCGAGAACGCGATCGCTTCAGGGATCAGCGCGATGGCGACGACGAGTCCGGCGAGGACTTCGCGGGTGAGAATACGGGGGCTGCGCAGCGCTTGCAGAACGGTCGGTTCGATCCGGTAGCGGGCGGCGGGATCTTGCGTGGGCGCGACGGCGGTCACGGTGCTCCTTCATGGTCAGCGGGATAGATGCCCGCACGGAAGACGCTCCGTTGCGCCGGGAAGTCTCAGAGATTCGGGAGAGGATGGATGCTGCACGACAGGGTGCGAGCGAACAACGAGACTCTAACGTAACGTGAGGGTTGAAGGAAATCGGGGATCATGACTGACGCGGCGATGCACATCGGTGAACTGGCCGAGCGCACCGGTCTGTCACTGCGGACCCTCCGCCATTACGACGAGATCGGGCTCGTCACTCCGTCCGGACGCACCGATGGCGGGTTCCGCCTCTACACCGCCGACGACGAGGCACGGGTGATGCTGATCCGCCGGATGAAGCCCCTCGGCTACAGCCTCGACCAGATGCGTGAGCTGCTCGACCTCATCAATCTGGTCAACGCCAACCCGCGCGATCCAGAACTTGATGCGCGGTTGGAGAGTGTCCGGCAGGAGGCGCTCGAACGCCGCGACCGCCTCAGAATCCAACTCGCCGCCGCTGAGGAGTTCGTCGCTCAACTTCACGCCCGCTCCACGAAAGCGTAAGCGGCTCACCTCAGTCCACTCAGCGCGCGCCGGTCTTGACCCAGATCAGAGTTCCGGCGAGACAGATCGCGGCGCGGTGGTTGCGGGCGAGTTTGTCGGAGCGCATCGCGATCCCGCGCCACTGCTTGAGCCGGTTGAAGCACCGCTCAACCACGTTGCGACCCTTGTAGCGAGCTTGCTGCTGGTCGCCGAAGTCGATCGGCCACACTGCTCCGGCACGTCCCGCCAGGGGGCGCCGGTGCGGTACTTCCACGCCATTCCCTCGACAGCGAGCCGATGAGTTGATCAACACGCCCTAGCTGTGATGTCCGGGGACGTTGTTTCCCGACACGGGGCTGAGTCTTCCTATGGGTGACGGCGTCCGGGCTGTGAAGTGGAGCTGTCTAGTTCACCGCTTCACGAGCCTCAGGAGGCCCTCGTGTCCCACGCTAACGCTGTCCTCACGCCGCGCACGAGGCTCCGGCTCGCGCGCCTGATCATTGATGACCACTATCCCGTCGCGGTCGTGGCGAAGATGTTCATGGTCTCGCCTGTCACTGTCCGCAAGTGGGCCGCTCGGTACCGGGCCGAAGGCGAGGCGGGGATGCAGGACCGGTCAAGCAGGCCTCACCGGATCCCGCACAAGACGCCCGAGCCGGTGAAGAAGCGGATCGTCGCGTTGCGGTGGCGACTCCGGCTCGGGCCGGCGCAGATCGCCGGCCGCCTGGGGCTGTCGCCGTCGACAGTTCACGCCGTCCTCACTCGCTGCGGTGTCAATCGCCTCTCCCGTATCGATCGGGTCACCGGCGAGCCGCTCAGGCGTTACGAGCATCCCTATCCGGGCTCGTTGATCCATGTCGATGTCACGAAGTTCGGCAACATTCCCGATGGCGGCGGGCACAAGTTCCTGACCCGGCAGCAGAGCAAGAGCAATGCGCGCGCTCAGGCGCGTCGGACCGGAGAACGCGGCCGCGAGTATCGGCCACGCATCGGCACCGGATACGTCCACACGGTCGTTGACGACAACTCCCGCGTCGCCTACGCCGAGATCTGCGCGGATGAGAAGGCCGTCACCGCGATCGGTGTCCTCGAACGCGCCGTCGCCTGGTTCGCCGAGCATGGCGTCATCGTCGAGCGCGTGCTGTCCGACAACGGGTCGGCCTACAAGTCGTTCGCCTGGCGCGATGCCTGTGCGAGGCTCGGCATCTCGCACAAGCGAACGCGCCCGTATCGCCCGCAGACGAACGGGAAGATCGAGCGATTCCACCGCACCCTCGCAGACGGCTGGGCATACGCGAGGTTCTACTCGAAGGATCATTGCAATGGTGCTGAAGGAGGATTGTTGACACACCGCGAAGTTTCAAACCGACGAGGACTCAGGGCGACGGGTCGCACGAGCCCCGCGCACCGAGAATCCGGGGGAATCTGGCCTTAGTTGAGGAGGTTCGCGGTATCCTCGGACGTGCCGCTAGAGGGGCAGGAGCTAGATTTCATCCACTGCAATAATGACTGCTTGAACTGACATAATGTGCATTATCGGCGTGTGGTCGATCCGGCGAGACAGCCCCTCTCAGGGGCCGAACGACGCGGACACCAGGAAGCGCTCCACGTCGATCCGCAGCGCGACGCGCTCCGGATTCGGCCTCGGCGTCCGGTAGCGCGCCGCGTACTGCTCCTCAGCGCGTCGCACGGACTCGGCGTCGCTCAGCACGTGCGCCGTTCCCTCGAGCGTCGACCAGTGACGTCCGTCGACCTGGCAGGCCGCGACGCGCGGGTCCGCCGCCGCGAGACGCGCCTTCAGGGACGATCCCGACGTGATGACCCACGCGCAGCGATGCTCGAGATCCAGGGCGACGCCGACCGGCGTGACGTGCGGTCGTCCATCGCGACGCAGCGTCGTGAGCGTGCACAGGTGCCGCTCGGTCCAGAACTCGAGAAGAGCCGGCGGGAACTCGGTCCAGCCCGGGCGCCAGGATGCCATTCGGTCATCCTCGCACCGTGCGCGGCGTGACGTTGCCTGATTCTCCCCCGAGGACCAATATATCGTTACGCGCGGCTCACGCGCCCACGTACTGCGCCAGGTGCTCGCCGGTGAGGGTCGAACGGTCGGCCACCAGGTCGGCGGGCGTGCCCTCGAACACGATCCGCCCGCCGTCGTGGCCGGCGCCCGGTCCGAGGTCGATGATCCAGTCCGCGTGGGCCATCACGGCCTGGTGGTGCTCGATCACGATGACCGTCTTGCCCGAGTCGACCAGGCGGTCGAGCAGCCCGAGGAGGTTCTCGACGTCGGCGAGGTGGAGACCCGTCGTCGGCTCGTCGAGCACGTAGACGTCGCCCTTCTCCCCCATCTGGTTCGCGAGCTTGATCCGCTGCCGCTCGCCGCCCGAGAGGGTCGACAGCGGCTGGCCCAGCGTGAGGTATCCGAGCCCGACATCCTCGAGCCGGCCCAGGATGGCGGCGGCCGCCGGGATCTTCGCCTCGCCCTCGGAGAAGAACGGCCGGGCCTCGGCGACGGGAAGGCCGAGGACCTCGGTGATGTCCCTGCCGCCGAGCTTGTACTCGAGCACCCCGGCCTGGAAGCGCTTGCCGCCGCAGTCCTCGCACGGCGTCTCGACCGTGTCCATGAAGCCCAGCTCCGTGATGATGACGCCGGCGCCCTTGCAGGTCGGGCAGGCTCCCTCCGAGTTCGCACTGAACAGCGCCGGCTTGACGCCGTTCGCCTTCGCGAACGCCTTGCGGATGGGCTCCAGCAGCCCCGTGTAGGTCGCCGGGTTGCTGCGGCGCGAGCCCTTGATGGCGCCCTGGTCGATCGCCACCACATCCGGGCGGCGCGACACCGAGCCGTGGATCAAGGAGCTCTTGCCCGAGCCGGCGACGCCGGTCACGACCGTGAGCACGCCGAGAGGGATGTCCACATCCACGTCCTGCAGGTTGTTGTCGGCGGCGCCGCGGATCTCGATCGCGCCCGCGGCGGCCCGCACCTCGGGCTTCAGCTGAGCGCGGTAGTCGAGGTGCCGCCCGGTGAGCGTGCCGCTGGCCTTCAGGCCCTCGACGGTGCCCTCGAAGCAGATCGTGCCGCCCCCGCTGCCGGCCTTCGGCCCGAGGTCGACGACGTGATCGGCGATCGCGATCGCCTCGGGCTTGTGCTCGACGACCAGAACGGTGTTGCCCTTGTCGCGCAGCTGCAGCAGCAGCTCGTTCATCCGCTGGATGTCGTGCGGGTGCAGACCGATGGTCGGCTCGTCGAACACGTAGGTGACGTCGGTGAGCGACGACCCCAGGTGGCGCAGCATCTTGATCCGCTGCGCCTCTCCCCCGCTCAGCGTGCCGGACGGCCGGTTCAGGCTGAGGTACCCGAGTCCGAGGGTCACGAACGCCTCGAGGTTCGCCCGGAGGGCGTTCAGCAGCGGCCCCGCTCCCGGCTTGTCGAGCGCGCGCACCCAGTCGGCGAGATCCGTGACCTGCATCGCGCACGCGTCCGCGATGCTGATCCCGTCGATCTTCGACGAGCGCGCCGCCTCGGTGAGCCGCGTGCCTTCGCACTCCGGGCACGTCGCGAAGGTCGCGATCCGCTCCACGAAGGCCCGGATGTGCGGCTGCAGCGATTCGATGTCCTTCGAGAGCATCGACTTCGTGATCTTCGGGATCAGGCCCTCGTACGTCATGTTCATGTCGAACGCGCGCACCTTCGTGGGCTCCTTGTAGAGGAAGTCCTTGCGCTGTCGCTCGGTGAACGTCGAGATCGGCTTGTCGGCGGGGAAGAACCCGGATCCGGCGAAGCCCTTCACCATCCATCCGTCGGGCGTGTATCCCGGCACCAGGATCGCCCCCTCGAGCAGGGACTTCGACTCGTCGATCACCTGCGACAGGTCGATGTCCGACACCGAGCCGCGGCCCTCGCACCGCGGGCACATGCCACCCAGGTAGACGACGTCCTTGACGATCTTCTTCTCGCCGCTGGCCGACGTCGTCACGCCGCTGGCCTTCTGCGTCGGGATGTTGAACGAGAAGGCCGTGGGACCACCGATGTAGGGCTCCCCCAGCTTGCTGAACAGGATGCGCAGCATCGCGTTCGCGTCCGTGACGGTGCCGACCGTGGAGCGCGGGTTGGCGCCCAGCCGCTCCTGGTCGACGATGATCGCGGTCGTGAGGCCCTCGAGCACGTCCACGTCGGGACGCGGCACGGAGGGCATGAACCCCTGCACGAACGCGCTGTAGGTCTCGTCGATCAGCCTCCGCGACTCGGCCGCGATCGTGTCGAACACCAGTGAGCTCTTGCCCGATCCCGAGACGCCCGTGAACACCGAGAGCCGTCGCTTGGGGATGTCCACGCTGACGTCCTTGAGGTTGTTCTCGCGCGCGCCCTGCACGCGGATCAGGACATGGGTGTCGGCGGGATGCACCGGCGCTCCTTCGATTCGGGGATGTGGCGGGTCTGAGATGCGGGACGGATGAGAGCGCTCAGCGCTGCTGGACGCGGATGGCGTTCCCGGCGGGATCGCGGAGGGCGAAGTCGCGCACGCCGTAGTCCTGGTCGATCGGCTCCTGGATGATGTCGACGTCCGGGGCGGCCTGCACCCTCTCGAACAGTGCGTCCACGTCGGGCGTGGCGAGCACGATCCCGGCGTACGTGCCCTTCGCCATCATCTCGGCGATGGTCTGGCGCTCGGTGTCGGTCAGGCCGGGATCGATCGCGGGCGGCGTGAGCACGATCGACGTGTCGGGCTGCCCGGCGGGGCCGACGGTGATCCAGCGCATGGCGCCCTGGCCCACGTCGAGGCGCACCTCGAAGCCGAGCACATCGCGGTAGAACGCGAGCGACGCCTCGGGGTCGGTGTGCGGCAGGAAGCTGGCGTTGATGGTGAGCCGGTTGTCCATGTCCGTCACGCTATCCGCGCACCCGCACGGGTCGCTTCTCGATTCCTGACCGGTCTGGTGACGGTCTTCACCACCAGCGACGGCAGTCCCTCCAGCCCGCTCCGCGCGGCCCGGCGGTAGACGCTCGGGGGCATGCCGACCAGCTCGGTGAACCGGCTGCTGAACGTGCCGAGCGACGCGCAGCCGACCGCGAAGCAGACCTCCGTGACCGACAGGTCGCCGCGGCGCAGCAGGGTCATCGCCCGCTCGATGCGCCGCGTCATCAGGTACTGGTAAGGCGACTCGCCGTACGCCGCCTTGAACTGGCGGCTGAGGTGCCCGGCCGACAGGTGCACGCCACGCGCGAGCGCCTCGACGTCGAGCGGCTTGGCGTACTCGCGGTCCATCCGGTCGCGCACGCGGCGCAGCAGCGCGAGCTCGCGCAGCCGCGCGTCCTGCGCGGTCGAGTCGACGGAGGGGCCGGTCACAGGGGATATCGTGCCACGCCCTCCCGACGATCTCAGCCCTCGACGCCGGTGTCGCTCACCCACTTCGGCGCGGGCGGCTCCCACTCCTCCAGACCGCGGATGAGGTCGCGCGGGGTCGAGGCGACCAGGAGCGACTCGCGGAACGCGGATGCGACGAATCCCTCCTCGACCATCCGGTCGACCATGGTCAGCATCGGGCGCCAGAACCCCCGCACGTCGTACACCGCGACCGGCTTGCGGTGGATCCCGAGCTGCAGCCACGTCCACACCTCGAAGAACTCCTCGAGCGTGCCGATGCCGCCGGGCAGGGCCACGAACGCGTCGCCGAGCTCCGCCATCCGGAGCTTGCGCGCGTGCATGTCGGGCACGACCTCGAACGTGGTGAGGTCCGGGTGCGCGATCTCCTTGTCGACCAGCGCCTGCGGCATGACGCCGTGCACCGGCGCCCCCGCCTCGCGCGCCGCGGTCGACACCGCTCCCATGAGACCGACGTTCCCGCCGCCGTAGACCACGCCGATCCCCCGGGCGGCGAACGCCTGCCCGATGTCCACCGCAGCGCGGAGGTAGGCGGGGTCGTGACCGGGCGAGGAACCCGTGAAGACGGTGACGCGGCGGATGTGCGCCGGCCCGTCGCTCGGAGGCGTTGCGTGCATGCCTCCACCCTACGGACGTGGCTAGGTTGAAGAGGTGAGCTCGACAGAGGACGCCTATCTGCGCTACCCCCACCTCCACGGCGAGCTCGTGACGTTCACGGCGGCGGACGACGTCTGGGTCGCTCCGGTCACCGGCGGGCGCGCATGGCGCGTGACGAGCGACATCGCTCCGGTGCGCCAGCCCCGCTTCTCTCCGGACGGCAGCGTGATCGCCTACGTGTCGCACCGGGACGGGCATCCCGAGGTCATGGTGGCGGAGGTCTCCGGCGGCGGGGTGCGCCGGCTCACATACTGGGGCGCGCAGAGCACGATCCTGCTCGGCTGGACGCAGGATGGCCGCATCCTCGTCGCGTCGAGCGGCGGCGAGTCCAACACACGCCACACGGTCGTGAAGGCCGTCGCCCTGGACGGCTCGTGGGAGCGCCTGGACCTCGGGATGGCCTCGGGCGTCGCGCTGCACGCGGACGGGCGCGTCGCCCTGGCGACGCCCGGCAGCCGCCCGCCCGCTCATTGGAAGCGCTACCGCGGCGGCACCGCTCCTCGCCTGTGGCTGCGCGAGGCCGGCGGCGACTGGAGCCGGCTGCTGCCGGACGAGACCGCCGGGATCACCGACCCGCTCTGGGTCGGCGACGCGCTGGTGTTCGCGTCCGACCGGGCGGCCGCGTTCCCCGACCGTGCCGACGAGCAGGCGAACCTGTGGATCTGGGACGTCCCGGGCGAGGGAGAGCCGCGCCGGCTCACACATCAGGGTCCCGACGAGGGCTATGTCCGCGACCCGAGCACCGACGGGTCGCGGATCGTGTGGCACAGCCGGGGTCGGCTGCGGATCCTCGATGCGCTGGACGCCCGGCCCCGCACGATCGAGGTCACTCTGCCCGGCACGGCGCCGGAGCCCCTGGTCCTGGGCGGGAACCGCCGCCTCGACGCCTTCGCGCCCGACCACGACGCCTCGGGCAGCCTGGTCGCGTGGCGCGGCAAGGCCTTCTGGGTCGCACACCGCGAGGGCCCGGCCCGCGCGCTGCTCGCCGACTCCGGCATCCGCGCGCGTGAGCCGATCGTGCTGGGCCGCACCGGCCTCGGCGCGGTCGTGAGCGACGCGACCGGTGAGGATGGCATCGACGTGCTCGCGCTCGACGGATCGGAGCCGCCGCGGCGCATCCTGTCCGGGGAGCTCGGCCGGGTGCTGCACCTCGCGGCCTCGCCCGCGGGTGACAGGATCGCGGCCATCTCGCACGACGGCGCGATCCGCGTGATCGACCCCGTGGCAGGCACGGCCCGGCAGATCGGCCGGTCCGGACGCGGCGAGGCGCTCACGCCCCGCTTCTCCCCCGACGGCCGGTACCTGGCGTGGTCGCAGCCGGTCGACGCGGGCGGCGACCTGCACGCGATCTGGATCGCCGAGGCCGATGGATCGGCGCCCGCGGTGCGCCTGACCACCGGTCAGTACAACGACCGCTCCCCCGACTTCACGCACGACGGCAGGCACCTCGTGTTCCTGTCCGACCGCACGTTCGATCCGCACTACAACAAGCACGCGTTCGACCTCGCGTTCATCGGCGCGACCCGGCCCTGGCTGATCCCCCTGTCCGCGACCGAGCCGGCCCCGTTCGGCCCGAGCGTCGACGGCTGGCCGCTCTCCGCGCCGAGGAAGGCGGAGGACGGCGCCGTGGCGTGTCCCGACCTGGACGCCGAGGCCGCCGAGGAGCGGATCGTGCCGTTCCCGGTGCCGTCCGCGGAGTACCGCGACCTCACGTGCGCCGATGGCGGCGTGCTGTGGGTCGCCGTGCACCCCGAGCAGGGTGTGCTCGGCTCGCGGCGCGCGGGCGTGCGGGACGAGGCCACGCCCGACAGCCTCGAGCGCTGGTCCTTCGCCGATCGCAAGGTCGAGACCCTGGTCGACGCCGTCGACGCATACGCGGTCTCGGGCGACGGAGAGCGCGTCGTGGTGCGCCACCGCGACGCGGTCACGGTCGTCCCCGCCACCCGGCCCGCCAAGGACGACGCGGTGCGCGTGGACCTGTCCCGGCTGCGTTTCAGCGTCGACCCGCGCGCCGAATGGCGCCAGATGTTCGACGAGAACGCGCGCATCATGCGCGATCACTTCTGGCGCGCCGACATGGACGGCGTCGACTGGGCCGCCGTGACCGACCGCTGGCGCCCCGTCCTCGAGCGCGCCCTCACGCACGACGACGTCGTGGACATCCTGTGGGAGACGGTGGGCGAGCTGAACACCTCGCACGCGTACGTGACTCCCCCGACGCCGCTCGGGAACCAGGGCCGGCGTCTGGGCTTCCTGGGCGCTGATCTCTCCCCCGCGGCGGACGGCTGGCGCATCGACCGGATCCTGCCGGGCGAGTCCAGCGACCCGCACGCCCGCTCCCCGTTGCGGCAGGCGGGCGTCGGGGCGCGTGCGGGCGACGTGATCGTCGCGGTCGACGGGGCCCCGGTGGACCCGGTGGCGGGCCCGTCGGCGCTGCTGATCGGGGCGGCCGAGCGCCCGGTCGAGCTCACGCTCCGCCGTGATGGCGAGGACCGCCGGGTGGTGGTGGTCCCGCTGGCGGACGAGGAGGTGCTGCGGTACCAGGACTGGGTGCGCTCCCGCCGTGCATACGTCGCCGAGCGCAGCGGCGGACGCCTGGGCTACGTCCACGTCCCCGACATGCAGAGCTACGGATGGGCGCAGCTGCACCGCGATCTGCGCATCGCGACGGACGCCGAGGGCGTCATCGCGGACGTGCGCTACAACCGCGGCGGCCACACGAGCCAGCTCGTCGTGGAGCGGCTCGCGTCCCGCGTGATCGCGTGGACGGCCGCGCGGCAGTACGACGACATGATGCCCGATCCGGATCGCGCCCCGCGCGGCCCCGTCGTGCTGGTCGCCAACGAGTTCTCCGGTTCCGACGGCGACATCGTCAACGCGCGGGCGCAGGCCCTCGGCGTGGGACCTGTCGTCGGCGTGCGGACGTGGGGCGGCGTGGTGGGCATCGACAGCCGCTTCGCCCTCGTCGACGGCACGAAGATCACCCAGCCCCGGTACGCCTACTGGCTGCAGGGCAAGGGCTGGGGCGTCGAGAACCACGGCGTCGACCCCGACATCGAGGTCGTGCACAGCCCGGCGCAGATCCTCCGCGCGGACGATCCGCAGCTCGACCGCGCGATCGACGAGGCGCTCGCCCGGCTTGCCGCGACCCCCGCGGCCGCACCGCCCGAGCTCCCGGCGCCCAGGGTGCGCCCGCGCCGGTGATCGGGGTCCTGACCGGCTTCGCGGTCGTCGGCCTCGCCATCGTCACCGGTTACATCGTCGCGCGCATCGACCTGCTGGGCGAGCACGCGCGGTACGTCCTGAGCCGGCTGACGTTCTTCGTCCTCAACCCGTTCCTGCTGTTCGCGGTGCTGTCGGACGCCGACCTCACGCTGCTCTTCTCCGCGCTGCTGCCGGTGTCCATGCTCGCCGCGTTCGCGATCTTCCTCGTGTACGCGCTCGTCGCGCGGCTGGTCTGGAGGCGCTCGACGGGCGAGATCGTGCTCGGCGCGCTCGGCGCGGGCTACGTCAACGCGAACAACATCGGGATCCCGATCTCCACCTACCTGCTCGGCAACGGCGCGTACTCCGCGCCGATCATCCTGGTGCAGCTGCTGGTCATCACGCCGATCGTGCTCGCGATCCTCGACGCGGTGTCGTCGGGCGGCGTCGCGGGGCCCCGCGAGCTCGGGCGCGTGATGCGCCGCACGCTGCGCAACCCCATGATCATCGGCGCGGCACTCGGGGTTCTCGTGGCGGTCACGGGTGTCGACCTCCCGCCGCTCGTCATGGAGCCCGTGGGCCTGCTCGCCGGCGCCGCGGTCCCGGTCCTGCTGCTCAGCTTCGGGATGTCCCTGCACGGCCAGCGCGTGCTGACCACCCGAGCGTCGCGCCCCGACGTGCTGCTCGCCACCGCCATGAAGCTGCTGGTGATGCCCGTGGTCGCGTGGGCGTTCGGGCTGCTGTTCCAGCTCGACGGCCACGCCATGCTGGTCGTGGTGGTGCTGGCCGCCCTGCCCAGCGCGCAGAACGTGTTCAACTACGCGCAGCGCTACGGCGTGGGCGAGGTGCTCGCGCGCGACGTCGTCTTCCTCACCACGTTCTGCTGCGTCCCCGTCGTCTTCGCCGCCGCGATGATCTTCGGCACCTGACCTCGGCGGGTCACACGCGCAGGGCACGCAGGAGGCGTTCCGCCTTCCAGCGGGACTCGGCGTACTCGTCGTCGGCGTCCGACTGCACGGTGATCCCGCCGCCGGTTCCGAGCACGTACTCGCCGCCGCCGTCGGTCAGGAGCGTCCGGATGATCACGCCGAGGTCCGCGCGCCCGTCGGCGGCGATCCAGCCCATGGCGCCGGCGTACGCACCCCGCGGGGTGGGCTCGACCTCGTCGATGATCTGCATCGTGCGGAGCTTGGGCGCGCCGGTCATGGACCCGGCCGGGAACAGCGCCCGCAGCGCGTCGACCGTCCCGACGTCACCGCGGAGCGTGCCGCGCACCGTCGAGACCAGCTGGTGCACCGACGCGTACGACTCGACCGCCATCAGGGAGGGCACCTCGACCGTGCCGACCTCGCACACCTGCGACAGGTCGTGCCGCAGCAGGTCGACGATCATGAGGTTCTCCGATCGGAACTTCGGATCCGTGGCGAGGCGCCGGGCTGCCGCCGCGTCGTCGGCGGGCGTCGCGGCGCGCGGCGTGGTCCCCTTGATGGGCTTCGCCTCGATCGTGCGCGCTCCCCCGTCCGCATCGATCCGCGCGTAGCGCTCGGGCGAGGATCCCAGGACGAACGCCCGCGCGCCCGGGACGTCGTGCTGCAGATACGCCGCGTAGGGCGCGGGGTTGAGGGCGCGCAGGCGCTCGAACGCCTCGGCGGGCGCGAGCACGCTCCGCACGCTCGCCCGGTGGGTGAGGTTCACCTCGTAGGAGTTGCCGGCGTGGAGGTGCTCCTGCACGGCGTCGAACGCGTCCCGGTACCAGCCGGGGGTCCGCTCGGGCGGGAGCGAGCCGAGCACGTCCGCGGCGGGAGCGGCGGGAAACTCGAGCGGCTCGACGCGCGAGGGCCGCATCCACACGGCATCCGGAAGCCGTGTGTCGGAGCGCGCGGGCAGGTCGGGGCGCGACGCGTAGCCGAAGTAGCCGTACCAGCGGTCATCCGCCGCGCCCTCGGCCAGCTCCGCTGCGAGCACCGCGAACACGTCGTCGCCGACGACCTCGGCGCGCCCGTCGACGTGGCGGGTGACCTCGCGGCGGGCCGCGGAGTACGTCAGGGAGACGTCGGACGGCTCCAGCCACGCCAGCTGCGGCCCGCCGTCGCCCGCCTGCAGCCACACGCACCGGGCGGCCGTCGTCGCGGCCGGGAACCCGCCCATCACGCGGCGCCGAGGAAGTTGCGCACGATGTCCTCGCCGTGCTCGGTCAGGATGGACTCCGGATGGAACTGCACGCCTGCGATCGGCAGCGTGCGGTGCGCAACGCCCATCACGAGGCCCGTGCGCGCGTCCGTCGCGGTCACCCGCACGTCGTCCGGCAGCTCGAGCGCCGCGAGCGAGTGGTAGCGGATGGCGCGGAAGCCGTCGGGAAGTCCCGCGAACAGTCCTGATCCGTCGTGCCGCACGGTTGCGTCGACGCCGTGACCGGGGTCGACCCGCTCCACCACTCCCCCGAAGGCCGTGACGATGCCCTGCATGCCCAGGCACACCCCGAGCACCGGCCGCTCCCCCGCGCGCAGGATCTCCCGCCCGACCGCGAAGTCGTGCGGATCCGCCGGATGTCCCGGCCCCGGCGAGAGCACCACGAAGTCGTGGCTCAGCACATCCGCCGCGGTGCATTCGTCGTGCTCGACGACGCGCGGCAGCCCACCGGTGACCCGTGCGATCAGATGCACGAGGTTCCCGGTGTAGCTGTCGTGGTGGTCCACGACCACGACGTCATGCGAGGGCATGGATCTATTGTGCGGGCCGCCGACCTCGCCGCGGCCGCGACCGCCGCCCGTTACTCGCCCGCGAAGGCGCTCACGTCGCCGACGAGGCGCGTGTTGTCGGCGGGCACGGGGTCCACGGCCGCGCGGGCCACCTCGGCCGCGAACTCCGACACGTTGTACAGCTTGCCGGCCGACTCGCGGCGCTGGGCGATCGCGCCGGGGTTGGCGCGCTCGAGCAGGGTCGCCGTGATGGTGCCCTCGATCATGTCGCCCGAGACCACGGTGAAGCCGATGCCCTTCTCCTCGAGCGACGGGATGAGCTCGCGCAGCGCGTCCTCGCCGGCCCGCTTGGAGAGCGCGACCGGCTCGTACTCCGGCATGGTCGGCGTGGTGCGGATGAAGTGCGCCTGGTGGCTCGTGACGAAGACCACGCGCGAACCCTCGCGCAGCAGCGGCAGCGCCGCCTGCAGCGCGCCCACCTGCGCGTCGCGGTTGAGCTTCAGGGCGTAGTCCTCCTCCATACCGGACTCCATGCCGCCCGAGGCGTTCAGCACGAGGATGTCGAGGCCGCCGAACTCCTCCTGGACCGCCTCGAACATCGCCTGCACGGTGGACGTGTCCGTGAGGTCGGCGCCGACCACGAGCGCCTTCACGCCCAGCTCGCGCACCTCGTTCGCCAGCTTCTCGGCGCGAGGGGCCTTGTTGCGGTAGTTGATGACGACGTCCGCACCGGCCTGGGCGAAGTAGCGCACGGTGTCGGCGCCGATGCCGCGGGATGAGCCGGTCACGAGCGCGACCTTGCCGGTCAGGGTGCCGGGGGCGATGGGCTGCGACGGGGCGTCGGTCACGGGGACTCCTGGGGGTTCGAGCGGGATCCGGATGGGCGCGGCGATGCGCGCCCGGGTCTGTTCGACAGTACCAACGCGGTCGCGCGCGCCTGTGTGCCGAGCCTCCAATGTCGTGGGCGCGCCGTTGTCCATGCCCGCGTCGCACGGCGCTGGTATGGTGCGGAAAAGGAGGGCCGCATGGAGTTCATCGAGCAGTGGGCCTGGGTCGGCTGGGTGGCGCTGATCGCCCTGTTCCTGGCGATCGAGATCATGTCGGGCGAGCTGACGTTCCTCATGCTGGGCCTCGGATCCACGGCCGGCATGATCGCGGCGTTCGCCGATGCTCCGCTGTGGCTGCAGGTGATCATCGCGGCCGTAGCCGCCGTCGCCTTCCTCCTCCTGCTGCGGCCCCCGCTCCTGCGCCGCCTGCGCAAGGGCTCCGACCCGCAGAAGTTCAACGTCGACGCGCTGGTCGGTCGCCGCGGCGTGGTGACCGAGACCGTCACGGCGCTCTCCGGCCGCGTGAAGCTGGTCAACGGGGACTCGTGGTCGGCGCGGGTGCGCGACGGAGCCGACCTGCCGCCGCAGACCCCGATCGTCGTCGAGTCGATCGAGGGCGCCACCGCGATCGTCGCGCCCGCGCCCACCCCCGCACAGGAGGCCTGAATCATGGAGCTCATCGGAACGGTCCTGCTGTGGATCCTTGCCGCCGCGGTGGTGGTCGTCGTGATCACGATCCTCGTGCAGGCGATCCGCATCGTGCCGCAGAGCGAGGCGTTCATCATCGAGCGGCTCGGTCGCTACCACCGGACGCTGTTCGGCGGCCCTCACCTGCTCTTCCCGATCATCGACCGGCCGCGGGCCCGGGTCGACCTGCGCGAGCAGGTCGTGTCGTTCCCGCCGCAGCAGGTCATCACCGAGGACAACCTGTCGGTCGCGGTCGACGTGGTCGTGTACTTCCGCGTCACGGATCCGCGCGCCGCGACCTACGAGATCGCCAACTACCTGGGGGCGGTCGAGCAGCTCTCGATCACGACGCTGCGCAACGTGGTCGGCGGCCTGAACCTCGAGGAGGCGCTGGTCAGCCGCGACGTCATCAACGCCAAGCTCAGCGCGACGCTCGACGAGGCGACCGGGCAGTGGGGCATCAAGGTCGGCCGCGTGGAGCTCAAGGCGATCGATCCGCCCGCGACGCTCCAGGACGCGATGGAGAAGCAGATGCGCGCCGAGCGCGACCGCCGCGCCGCGATCCTGACCGCCGAGGGGCACAAGCAGTCGCAGATCCTCGTCGCCGAGGGCGCCCGGCAGGCCGAGATCCTCAAGGCCGAGGGCGACAAGCAGGCCCAGGTCCTGCGCGCCGAGGGCGAGTCGCAGGCGATCCAGACCGTGTTCCACGCCATCCACGCCGGCGCGCCGGACGACAAGCTGCTCGCCTACCAGTACCTGCAGGCGCTGCCGAAGATCGCCGAGGGCGAGGCGAGCAAGCTGTGGCTCATCCCCAGCGAGCTCACCGAGGCGCTCAAGGGCATCGCGGGCGGCTTCGCGCGCCCCGCCGACAGGGCGTGACGCACCCGTACCTGGTGGGCACGGCCCACCCGCGCGTCCTCGCCCATCGGGGCCTGGTCCACCGCGGCCCGCTGCACGACGACGAGTTCGTGGTGGAGAACTCCTTCGCGGCGATCGCCGCCGCGCACGCCGCGGGGGCCGACTACGTCGAGTCCGACTGCCACCTCACGGCCGACGGCCATGTCGTGCTCTTCCACGACGACACGCTCGAACGCGTGACCGGCGACCCGCGGCCGCTCGCGGCCGTGACGCTGCGCGAGCTCGAGCTGCTGATGGCCGACCGAGGCGGGCTCGCGACCCTCGCGCAGACGCTCGAGGCGTTCCCGACGACGCGCTTCAACCTCGACGTGAAGGCGCCGGCGGCGGCCGTGCCGCTCGGACGGATGATCGCCGAGCACGCCGACCGGGTGCTCGTCACGAGCTTCTCGGATGCGCGCCGCCGTGCGGCCCTCGCCGCGGCGGCGCCCGCGCTGCCCGCCACCTCCCCCGGCACGGGCACGGTCGCCCTCCTTGTGGCGGCGGTCGCCCTGCACCTCAAGCCCCTCGCGACCCGGCTGCTGCGCGGGCTCGACGCCCTGCAGATCCCGGAGCGCCGCGGCGCGGTCCGCGTCCTGTCGCCGCGCCTGCTCGCCTGGGCGCACGAGAGCGGCGTGGAGGTCCACGTGTGGACCGTGAACGACGCCGAGCGCATGCGCGAGCTGGTCGCGATGGGCGTGGACGGGATCGTCACGGACGTCGCCGACGTGGCCCTCGAGACGCTCGCGCGCTGACCGCGCCATCCCGCTGGGATTCCGCTGGGAAAGGCGGATGGCGGCGTCCGCTTCGGATGATGTGCACAGGCGGGGACGTTATACCTGTCACCGACGAGAGGACCACACAATGGCAGATCGCAGCCTTCGCGGAATCCGACTCGGCGCCCAGAGCCTCCAGAGCGAAGAGGGCGTCGTTTTCATGGAGCGGACCCAGTACACGTACCACTGTGCTGCCTGCGACCGCGACACCACGCTGACGTTCGCGGCCGACGCCGAGGCCCCCGAGACGTGGGAGTGCCGCGGCTGCGGCGGCGAGGCGCTTCTGAAGGTCGACGGCAGCACGGTCGAGGTCGACCACAGCGGCGACAAGGCGCCGCGCACGCACTGGGACATGCTCCTGGAGCGCCGCACCATCCCGGAGCTCGAGGAGATCCTGGCGGAGCGTCTGGAGTTCATCCGCGCGCGCCGCGGCGCGGGCGAGGACCCCACGCGCGCCAAGTCGGCCTGACCGACTCCCCCACGACGACGCCGGCCCGCG
>Ga0208492_1001093_pt1 | contig 18654 bp, 14 predicted proteins | sample Subbioar_CSW14AB_FD_184820 | JGI IMG/M metagenome (GOLD analysis project Ga0208492, IMG submission 184820) | Serpentinite rock and fluid subsurface biosphere microbial communities from McLaughlin Reserve, California, USA - CR12Mar_CSW14AB (SPAdes) | ecosystem: Environmental > Terrestrial > Deep... | reverse complement strand
CGGCTCGCTGTTACGCACACCGTCGTTGCCGACGTCTTCGTAGACATACCCCGAGATCTTCGCAGGCGGCAATTCGCCGAAGTTGTTCTCCTGGCTGTGCTGACCCGCGAGCAGCGCGATGCTGCTCAGCACATCGTTGACCGCGTTGCTGCCACCGGTGGTGCCGGCGGTATCCTTGCCATCGAAGTAGCCCGCAGGCTGCGCTTCGCTGGTGGTGTAAGTGCCGGGACGCAGGTTGGTGAACTCGTAATAGCCGTTCGCGTCGGTGAAGGTCGTCTGATTGACGGCGTTGCCGAGGTCGTCGGTGCCGGTCAGCTTGATTTCGACGCCTGCAATCGCCGGCTCGCTGTTACGCACACCGTCGTTGCCGACGTCTTCGTAGACATAGCCCGAGATCTTCGCGGTGGCCGGTTCAACCAGGCCCGCGTCTATGGTCTGATTCGAATCACCGGCATTCAGATGCACGACCTGGCTGAAACCCGTCGCCGGGTTTGCGTCGCTGTCGAGCGCGTCCTGGGTATTGCCAACCGCGTCCTGGGTGGTGAACTGGTAGTCAGGCGCGACGAACTTGACCTGGTAGTTGCCGGCGGCGAGCCCGGCGAACTGATAAAAGCCATGCTCAATGGCAGCGGTGCTGAAATCGTCGCCGGTCAGCGTGCTGGCGACTTTCACGCCATCCTTCCACAGCTCGACGACCAGATTGTCGACGCCAGACTCGTTGCCGTCCTGGATGCCGTCTGCGTCGCTGTCCAGCCACACGAAGTTGCCCAGCTTGGCATTGGCCAACTGCACAATCAGCGGCTGGATGCCAGGCGCCGGCTCCACTGCGCCGGTGCGCGGCGAAGGGTCAATCAGCATCGTGAAATTGGTGCCCGGAGGCGGCGACACATACTGGCCTGATGCGACCGCGGCCTGCGCCGCCGAGACGATGAAATCAACGTCGGTCAGGGACACGGCGTTGCGGTTGTTGTCACTCAGGTAGATGTCCAGGTGCGCGGAATTGATCTCGGCCTGGGTGAAGCCGAGTACGCGCCAAATGGCGGTCTGCACTTCCCCATAATTGAACTGCCCGGCGTACTTGGGATCGGAGGTCAGGTTCTGCGAAAGAATCCAATTGAGCTGATCGACCTGCGCCTGGGAGAGCGAACTCAAGTCTGCTTCAACGGGCTTTATCTGCTGAAAAGCGCTCGGGTCGCTGGCTTCGTAGGAATCAGCGGCGTAACGGCTGGGCGCAACGAAAATATTGACGAGTGGATTGACGCAGTAAGCGTCATAGACCCCGTTACCTATCACGGGATTGGTGCTACTCGTGACGTGCAAGTCGAAGAAACTTGGAGCGAGCGCGTCGGTCTGCTGGCCGAAGGACAGACCGTCCGGATTCGTTGCGGATGACGAGACGCTGATGATGAGTGTGGTCATTATTTGAAATTCCTGTTCTTCGGCTCTTTATTTGTAGCGAGATGGCGTCATGCGAATTCGGGCTTGGCCGGACCTGTCCATAGGCCGACAGTAATGGTGAGACTGGAAGGGAAGCGTTGAGCTGGGGCCACGAACGATCGCGCGGCGATCACGTGCGTCGTTATGCAGTTGGCGCATTCAGGCTTCCAAGCGATTCGCCACATCCAGAAATCTCACAGTCGATACGCACACCGGGGCCGCGCCGCGGGTGCAGCGTAGAGGCGTCGGTCAACTTTAGATTCGGGCTCAGCCCAGTCTCATCGATGAGCTCGGCTGATTTATCGGAGTTCCCTGGCGATGCGATTCACCGCCAGGGAAGCACTGGCCGTCAGTGACTTACTTCTTGCCCTTGCGCGCGACAGCGACAAGGCCGGCAACGGCGATACCGACGAGGGCCATGGAACCGGGTTCCGGGACATTCAACGAGGGAGCGGCAGACGCCACGCCACAGGTCGAAACGAAAGCAATGACGGCTGCGCCGAAGGACTGGCTAAGGGACTTCATGTGGTCAACACCTCTAACTTTGGTTGTTGTCGTTTTCTTCAGCCCGACTCCGATCCCGGACGGGGGTGCCGACTGTTTCAACGTCGATTTTTTTTAGGAAACGAAGCTTTATGCGCTTGTCAGTAAATTTTACAAAGGCACGGGGCAAGTACGTTTCCATGAGCCTCTTAGCAACCGTCGTGCCACAAATTTAATAGCTCGCCTTTTCAAGGTCTTAAGGCGAGGCGAGTAATCGAGAAAGAATCTCAATTCCTGTACTTGTAAAGTTCGCCGACAAACCCGCCGCTATCCGCCTGTTCAGCCCCCACGCAGTTCAGATTTTGAGACAGGGTTGACGGAAAATTTCCCGGCGTTTTCGCGCCCGAATCTGAACTCGTTTGCCCGCCGCGCGCATCAAGCCTGGAATCGCGCGCAACCGAAGCGCCCCAGGATGGCGCCAGGATTCTGATATCTATTGCTTTTGTTCGAACCCGAGACGCGCCGCCACGCGCTCTACGACCGCCGCGCGTCCGTTTTGTCCACGGGCCGGGGAAAGTGCCCGCCCGCAGTGGTTGCACACCGTGCTCGGAGAAGGACGAGCCCGTCCGGGCGCAGATCGGACGCCGGAACGGGCTGCAAAATGAGACATTGGTCACAGATAGGGCCGCGCGCCCCACGCGTGCAGCACCGACTCTCGGGCTTCGAACGCAGGCCATACGGGCCTCAACGTCGCCGCAAGGCGACAAGCCTCAGCTGGCGCCAGCAGGCTCCTCATCAGGTGTTCGCGGACAGGCGGCGCAGGGCCGCGGATCGGGGGTCTTGGAGCGGTGTCTCAGCGGCGGGAAGTGCCGCGCGAGCCCACGTCGTGATCCAACGACAAGGGCAACTCGCGAGGCGCGCCGGGGCCGCGTCTGTGCACGCGGCGACCCGGCCAAGGACGGGGAAGTGTCTAGACTTGGCGCGCCACCATGCGACGCCGCAGCATCACCAGACCGGCACCCAGCAGAAACGCGCTGGAAGGCAGGGGCACCGGCGAGGTGGTGATACCCGAGCCGAGATAAACATGCTTGAAGCCGAGTCCATCCACCCAGGCTTCTCCCAGTTCGCGCGGCCCACCCCAGGGCCCGCCATTGCTGTATTCGGCGTCTGTGTAGAACCAGGTCTCTCCATCGACGACGGCACTGCCGCCGTGGGAGGCGTACAGCGCGAGCAGGCTCGCCACGTCGTTCAGGTTCCAATCGAGCTCGAAGATGTTACCCGCATCGGCAATGCGACCGGCGGCAATGGACTGGGTGGTCTGCTCGTAGTCGATGGTGAGCGTCGGCCAATAGTCCTGCAGCGGGTGGAGTTCGGTGACGACTTCCGAGTACACGCTGTTGGTCGCGACCAGTTGCAGGCCTTCGTTGGGCCGCCGCGGGACGCCATCGGCGGTCCAACTCTCGACCGCAGCGGTCACGTTCACCGCAGCGTAGGCCGAGCCGAAATTGAAGGGCATGACAGTCGAGGCAATGGTCACGTTGCCCAGCGCGCTGTCGCGGCGCTGGACGTCGGCAGTCGCGGGGCCGAAGGTACGGCCGGTGAAGCCAAGTGAAGCATGGCTTATGTCAGCGCCGAGCAGACTGGTCGGCAAGGCGAAACCCAATACCGCGCGCGCCGGCGCGTCCAGGGGCATGAGATAGGTGTCAACCGAACCACTGGAAAAGAGCGTGACGCTGGCGGCGGAAGCGCCCGGTGTGGCAAGCGATGAAAAGATACCGACGGCAGCGCAGGCGATAAGGGTACGGGGAAACATGGGGGACTCCGTGTCTGTTCGAATCGGCCCAGTATGCCCGAAGACCGTGGCCGAATTCAGACGGTTTATGCGGTAGTTTGTCGCGGCTCGGGCGCTTCGAGTAGCCATCTCATTGTGCGTCCAGCGACGGGCGCAGGCCGGATTGACCGCCTCAGAACAATGCCTGACCATTCAATCGACGTGCCGACGAAGATTCCAGACGGAGATTGGTCGGCGATTGCTCGCCCGGTTCGCCTATCGCAAGGCCATTCGAAATTGTTTCCCGCACAAGACGCTCAGGCACGTGTTTCGAATTCCGCGATTGTCGTTACCGGCGGGGCGGGTTTTATCGGCGCGAATTTTGTCCGCGAACTACTGCGTGCCACTGCAGCCATGGTAGTGAACATCGACAAGCTGACCTATGCCGGACATCTGCTCAGCTTGGCTGATCTCGGCAACCAGCCGAGACATCACTTTGTACATGGTGATATCTGCGACGCGGCGATGTGGCGCGCAGTATTCAAACAGTACGCACCTGTGGCGATCATCAACTTCGCGGCTGAAAGCCATGTCGATCGCTCGATCGATGGCCAGGAAATATTCATCCAGACCAACGTTGTTGGAATGGCCACCTTGCTGCGCGAAGCGCGCGATTACCATGCGTCGCTGGCAGCGGAACAACGGCACAGCTTCAGGCTCATCCAGGTCTCGACCGACGAAGTCTACGGCTCCCTGGGTCCGGACGACCCGCCATTCACAGAAACCACGCCATACGCGCCAAACAGCCCCTATTCGGCATCGAAAGCCGCCGCTGACCATTTGGCCCGCGCCTATTTCCGTACCTATGGCCTGCCTGTCATTACAACGAACTGTTCAAATAATTACGGTCCCTATCAGTTTCCGGAAAAACTGGTGCCGCTGGTCATTCGCAATGCGCTGCGCGGTCAGCCGCTGCCTCTCTACGGCGATGGGCTGCATGTTCGCGACTGGTTATACGTGCAGGACCATTGCGGCGCCTTGCTCGAAATACTGCGTCGAGGATCGCCCGGTGAAACCTACAACGTCGGGGGCAATTGCGAGCTCACCAATTTCGAAATGGTCACAAGGATTTGTACGCTGCTGGACGAATTGGCGCCCAACTCGGCACACTGCCCTCATCACCGCCTGATCACCCACGTGGCGGAGCGGCCCGGCCATGATCGACGTTACGCCATCAACGCAAGCAAGTTGCGCTACACACTTGGCTGGTCGCCGCGTTTCAGCTTCGATGAGGGCCTGCGCATGACCGTCAAGTGGTGTCTCGAAAACACGCGCTGGTGTGATGAAGTGCTACGTGGAAATTATGCGGGCGACCGCCTCGGGCTCGCCGCCTTCGCTGCAGAAGGCACGACAGTAGATTTTTAACGACACCGGCGCCCGTCACGGCGCCGATGCATGAGCGAGGATACGGGGAGGTAAACCCCCCGCGCCACTTATCGAACAGTCAGACCGGCGTAGTCGCCCTTGGCGCGCCACTCGGCCAGCATTTCGTAGAACTTCAGGCCGCCATCGGGGTAATGCCCCTGCAGGAAGCCGTCGTTGTTGGCCTTGGCATTGCCTTCGGCGTTGTAGTAGCCGGGCGTACAGGACTTCAGGTAGTCGGTCATGGCGTTCGGCGCCATCACCAGCTTCAACCATTCCTCCTCGGCCTCGAGGGTCGGTTCCAGCGCCTTCAAGCCGCGTTCCTTCGCTTCAACCAACAGCGCCGCCAGGTGACGGGACTGGTTGTCGAGCATGTAGGTGAAGTTCGGAGTGTAGCCAGTCTGGGTAAAGCCCATGTGGTAGCAGTTCGGGAAGCCATGGCTCATGAGACCCTGATAGGTCCGCATGCCGTTCTTCCAGTAATCACCCAGGCGCTTGCCGTCGCGGCCGATGACTTCGAGATCCGCCTGGTGGGTATAGGTCGCGCGGCTGACTTCAAAGCCGGTCGCGAATATCAGGCAATCGAGTTCGTACTCGACGCCATCCACCACCACGCCCTTCTCGGTCACGCGCTCGACACCCTTGGAGCCCGAGGCATCGACCAGGGTGACGTTGTCGCGATTGAAGGTCGGCAGGTATTCGTCGTTGAAGGTCGGACGCTTGCACCACGGGCGGTACCAGTGCTTGAGGGCTTCGGCGACCTTGTGATCCTTGATCGTCGCATCGACGCGCGCACGAATGCGGTTGTCGTGCTGGAAGTCCAGGATCTCACCCAGTTGCTTGAGTTCGGCGTCGGTCAGATCGTTCGCGCCGGAACCGTCCAGCAGTTGGCCGAGCGACTTGAAGATCTCCGTCCAGCCGTCATTCACCAGATCCTCTGCGACCGGCACACCCACCAGCAGGCAGGTGAAATTGTCGTTGCGCTCGCGCTGCCAGCCCGGCTTCTGGGCCTTGTACCAGCTGGGGTCGGTGGCGCTGTTGCGACGCAGGTCGACGGACGACGGCGTGCGCTGGAAGACGTACAGATGCTTGGCGGTCTTGCCGAGGTGCGGAATGCACTGGATGCCGGTTGCGCCGGTGCCGATGATGCCAACCCGCTTGTCGCCGAGCTTGTCGAGGTTGCCGAGCGGCGAACCGCCGGTGTAGTTGTAGTCCCAGCGGCTGGTGTGGAAGGTGTGGCCCTTGAACGTCTCGATGCCCGGCAGGCCCGGCAGCTTGGGACGGTTGAGCGAACCACTGGAAACGACCACATGGCGGGCGCGGAACACGTCGCCGCGATCGGTGGTGAGCACCCACTGGTCGGCGGCCTCGTCCCAGCGCTGCTCGCGGATCTGGGTCTGGAAGTAGGAGCGCGGGTAGAGGTCGTAATGCCGGCCGATGCGCTGGGCCTGCTCGTAGATCTCCGGCTGGAAGGCGTATTTTTCCTTCGGCATGTAGCCGGTTTCTTCCAGCAGTGGCAGGTAGATATAGGACTCGACGTCGCACTGGGCGCCCGGGTAACGGTTCCAATACCAGGTGCCGCCGAAATCGCCGGCGCGCTCGATGATACGGAAATCGCGGATGCCGGCTTCCTGCAGGCGGGCGGCCATCAACATGCCGCCGAAACCACCACCCAGAATCACCACTTCCACGGTCTCCGTGACCGGCTCACGCACGATGCGCTCAGTGATGTGCGGGTCTTCCTTGTAGTGTTCGAAGGCGCCGTCGATGTCCTTGTACTGCGCCTCGCCCTCCGGGCGCACGCGACGGTCGCGTTCGAAGTCGTACTTCTTCTTGAGTTCCTGCGGGTCGAAACCGAGCACTTCCGCGCTCGGGATGGTCAGTTTGCCGTCTTTGACGAGCGATACGGGTTTGTTCATCGGGTTCCTCTCCTCGGCCGGGCGTTGCGGGCGCGTAGTGCTTTTCCAAGGGCTGCGATGATAAGAGCAGCGGGCCCCCGACTCGATATCGGGATCTGTCAATCAATAGTAATTTGGTGACAAGGGATGACCGCCAGGCCTGGGCCTACTCTTTCCAGGGAGCAAAGGCCGGACGGCAACCCGCCCATGGCCCCCCGTGCGTCGAGGCGAGGTGCATGGGTCGCGAGCCATTCCCCATCCGGCATCACGCTCAGGCGCCGCACGGGTCTGGCGTGTCGGTGATATTCAACGCAACTGCCTGAAGCAGGTGCGCAGTTCACTCACGAAAAGCGCCGGCTGCTCAAAGGCGGCGAAATGGCCACCCTTGTCCAGCGTGTTGTAGTGGATGAGCTGGGTGTAGCGCTCCTCGCACCAGCGGCGCGATGCACGGAAGATTTCCTGCGGGTAGATACTGACGCCGACCGGCATCGTGATCGGCGTGCGATCACCGATTAGCGTGGCAAACGACTCCCAGCAGATGCGCGCGGAAGACGCGCCCGTGGCGGTCAGCCAGTACAGCATGACATTGTCGAGCAGCTCATCGCGGCTCAAGACGTTCTCCGGATGGCCGTTGCAATCCATCCACGCCCAATATTTCTCGACTATCCACGCGCATAGTCCGGCCGGCGAATCCACCAGACCATAACCGAGCGTCTGCGGGCGCGTGCTGTGTACCTTGGCGGTGCCATAGTCCCAGGCGAAGTAACGCTCGATGCGCGCCAGCGCCGAGCGTTCCTGCTCGGTCAGATTGGTCATGAGTGCGGGACTGGGCGAAACCAAGGGCAGATTGACGTGGATGCCACGGCAATGCTCGAGCTCACTCAAGCCTATGCTGTGCGTGACCGCCGAGCCCCAATCGCCGCCCTGCGCCACATAACTCGCGTAGCCAAGCCGCGCCATGAGTTGGCCCCACGCGCGTCCGATGCGTTCCATGGTCCAGCCCGACAAGCTCGGCTTCCCGGAAAAGCCATAGCCCGGCAACGTCGGCACGACAAGGTGAAAAGCATCATCGGCATTGCCGCCGTACGCCGTCGGGTTCGTCAATGGGCCGATGACTTTGGTGAATTCGACGATTGAGCCCGGCCAGCCATGGGTGAGCACCAGCGGCAGCGCGTTGCGGTGGGGTGAAGCAACATGCAGGAAATGGATATCGAGGCCATCGAGTTCGGTGACGTACTGCGGCAAGGTATTCAATTCCGCTTCGCACCGCCGCCAGTCGTAGTCGTCTCGCCAGTATGCGCAGAGTTCGCGCATATAACTCAGCGGCACGCCCTGACTCCATCCGCCTGGCGTCTCGCGCTCCGGCCAACGCGTGTGGGCGAGGCGGCGTTTGAGGTCGGTCAGTGCGCGGGCGGGGACTGCTATCCGGAAGGCGCGGATCTTGCTCATGGGCCTGCTCCCGATGAAGTGACGCCTGGTCGCAATCCTCCGCGAGCCTTTCGAGTCAACCGCCAAAGCCCATGCGTGGTCGAATTTCCTGGCGCAGTGAACGGCGGATGGTGAGAGCCGTGCAAATGCATCCGGGTGCCGATCTCAGCCTTGGCGAAAGAAGTTTGCGGTGCGCGTCTCGGTTACTACGGAACAGACGCTAAAGTACTGCGCTTTGCCACCGTTCGAAAGCTCGGCGCCTTTGCATGAGACCATCCCACCCTTGATCGCAGGCCGCAACACCCGCACGCGGAGATGATTTGAAACTACGACAAAGACCGGCGAGAGCGGGATACGCAACAACTTCCTTATAGGTGCGCATCCTTGCCGGGATGAGGCGGAACCTGACGGCTAGTTTGGGTCGCTGTGGCTTGATTGAAGTTGGCGTCAAACCTTCTGCACCGGATTGAAACACGCCGCAGATGACACATGTCATCGCGTTGGAACTGTTCGCGTCGAGCCTGGGCAAGCGAACCACGCATTCCGTCCAACGCCTCTGTTGCCGCCAACTTCTTACGAGTTTCACGCTGGTCGGCGATGGGTTCCCAGACGAGAACATGACGGGAGGAATATATTGGTGGCTATGGGTGGATTTGAACCACCGACCTCAGCATTATGAGAATGGCCCCGGGACCTTTAACCAATTGATTTAATTAAACTCTTCGCAGACGCCTGTTGCTGTAAGTGTCTGATGGTGGGGGACGGTGTTCAACCGTTCCCCACCAATTCCCCACCGCCGAATTTGCCCTATCGGATCACGTTCCCGCGAAGAGTCGAGGAAACAGCAGGTCGCGCTTTTCCACCGGGAAGCGCAGGAAGACTGCGCCTTTCTCGCTGTTGGAAGCCAGGATGCCGTCGTTAAGAAGATCCGCCAAAAGAGTTCGTGCGGTTCGCTCGCGCAGGCCAGTAATCACCTGCACGTCACCACGCGCAATTTCGCCACGATGAAAGATCTCGGTCAGTAATGTCGCAGCTTCCGTTCGAAAGCCAGTGATGACGGCATAGGCGCGCAAGCGTCCGGCAAGGCCGTCAATATCGAACAGCTCAGTCATGAAGCGCACCTGGTCGAGACAAATTTTCAGGAACCAGATTGAGAAATCCGCCAATGCGCCCTGAGAGAGATTTCCCCTGCCGTCGAGATCGCCCTGCCGTGGCATGTCCGCGTGGTCCATCATCCGTTTGTATTCGCCGGCATCTTCCAGCCCACGCGCGAGTCCTCGCGAGATCGACCACAGCCCGTGTGCGCCTATCCCTGCCGTAAGGGCCATCGCGTGACTCACGAGGCGGCTCACCCGCCCGTTGCCATCAGGGAAAGGGTGGATGTAGTTCAATCGATGATGCGCTGCCGGCAGTCCGAGAATGCGCTGCGCGGCACTCAGGCGCGTGAACGCATAGTGCTGCGAAAAATATTCCATGAAGTTGGCCACCACGGCGCTGCTCGGCGGCAGATGGCGGCCTACGACAACGTCCTGCCCGGGATCATTGCGAAACGCCCCCGGCTTCATGACAAAGTCTTTGCCGTTACCAGTGATCCGAAGCATCGGCTCGGGCGCACCGAGATAGAAATCGCGATGCAAGCGTTGGATAAAATCGACGGTGACGGGGTCGGCCAAAGTGCCGGCTGCATGCTCGGCGTCGATGGTCTCCTGCAGACGGATGTGGGCACGGGCCTCGATCTGAAGATTGCGCCGCGCCTCGTCGGTATCGAGTTCGTTGACCAGTGCTCTTTCAATATCCCGAGGACGAGTGTTGTGCCCCTCGATCAGATTGGAGTAATAGCAGTTCATGACCCGCACCAAGCTCGCCAGACTGGCGGCTGTTCTGGGGTGGAGGCGGTCGCCAAGCTTGCCGGCCGTGGCGGGCAACTCCGTCAGCAAATCCAGCAGTTCGCCTCGCGGCCCGTCCACAAAGCAGGGCTCGATTTGACTTGGCAACTCGACGGGTGGACGCGGGGATGGCATTTGCCGATATTAGATGACCTATAGGTCACTGACTATAATGGAATTTAGCTTCCGAGATAGTACCGTTTTGCCGATGTGCCTTGCCGATCCTCCGCCTTGTTTCGACAACGCCCCCATAGAGTTGCCTCGCGGCTTGCCGTTGGATTATTTGTAATCTTCGTGCTACATAAAGGCCGTCTTGGTAGCGCGAAGCCGTCAGATGCCTACACCACACCACCCGCCCGCCGCAGTACGGCGCATTCTGCGCAAGCTGGGCGCGGACATTCAAGACGCTCGGCGGCGGCGGCGCCTGCCCATGGCCGTGGTGGCCGAACGCGCGTTCACGTCGCGCTCGACCTTGCAAAAGGTCGAAGCGGGGGACGCCACCGTCAGCATTGGTATCTACGCCGCAGTCCTCCAGGCACTTGGTCTGCTAGACGGCCTTGGCGAGATAGCCGACATCGCCGGCGACAGTGTCGGCCAAGCCCTCGCCAGCGCGGCGCTGCCGAAGCGCGTCCGCTTGAGACGCCCTCCCGAGCCGCCTGCCCATGACTGACATCGATCTCGACGAAGGCACCTGCTCCATTGACCTGCTTGAGGCGGCGTCAGGATATTTTGGTTTTGGCCTCGCGGCGGCGCGCGCCATCATCAAAGAGGTGGACGTGGTGACAGCGACTTTGCGGGAGACTGCGAGACAGACTGGCGCGCGTGCTGCAGAAATCAATCGCAAGGCCAGTGCTTTTTAGCACGACGAGCTTAAACGCGCGCTGGCGTTGTGAGCGCCAACGATAGGGAGCGGTAACTTAGCGAGGTGATAGCGGAGTGGGATGACCACAAATGCATATCGCAATTACGCAGTAAGCTCGCGTGACGAAGAATTACGCGTCGACAAACAGCCAATAAGATGCCCACTTCCCCTACAAGCCGTTTGGACTAAAATCCAATACGGTCTTCGCTCTCGTCATCCGATTTTGCCTAATAAAATTCGAACTGCTAGCACAGGCTTGAAAGTGAGATTTAGCAGTGATGACCCTACGGTAAGCCAAAATTTAGCTCGGCCTAGCGAGTGCCTGAGCGATGGTCTCCAGCACCTGTCTCTTATCAGCGGCACCGGACTCGAAGTGCAAAACATCGCTTCGAATTCTTATAACTCTCGTGCCCAATTCAGCACTGGATATGACCTCATCAATTGCCGAATCCAAATCAACGAGATAGCTCTCCTTAATTCCTGCCTCCGCCGGTCGGCCACGCCGGCGAATACGGTCTAATGCTATGTCCGGAGCGCAATCTAACCGGATCAAAAGATCTGGAGCTCCGATCTCACCCCTAATCTCTCGGTAGATTTGCTTGTACGCGTGCAGCTTAGAGCCCGACAATGTGACTAGCGAATACGCCATGTCTAAATACGGCGAAAAATCACATGCGAATTTCAGAACGCGACCGTTATGGATCTTTATTTGATGATAATGCTGAAGCGTAAACGTAACTTCCGTTTCGAATGCGTATTCTTGGGGATTCTTGTAAAAGGATTCAAAAAAAGGATTCTTTTGAAAATCTTCCAGTGAAGCCGCAAACCCCAAACGAACCAAGAGGGTCGCCAATGTAGTTTTCCCGTATGCTATCCCGCCGCAAATTTCCACTGCGGTCATGGCGATTTATTGGGTAACTCAACTGCATGGTTAATGGTTGTATCGGTCGCGCCTTTTTTTTCCAATTCCGCAATTCGAGCCCTTAACAAATTGAGTTCTGACTCAATCTGCGCTACGGCCACGCGCTGCTGCGACTCCAGGCTACTTCGCATCTCCAAGGACGAGCCTTTAGCCTCAGAGACGTAATTACTCGCGTCTTGGATCAAACTTGTCGTTTGCTCCACGAAGCTATGTGCTGACAAAATGGTAGGAACAACGATCCCCCCCACTGCAAGGAGTCCGGATATCGCAGCAGCCCACGTTACGGTCCGTATGTTGCGCTTAAACTCCCTAACCTTCTGTTCCAAGTCAATTACTGAGCTTCTAATTACGCTGTGGCCACCTGCCTTACGGAGATAACTATCGGGTGAAATGTATCTGCCCGCCTCCGGAAAAGGTAAAAGTGTCCCGACCCTCGGTTCTTGTTTCTTAGTTTGCTGAGTCGAAGGTTGAATTGGGAGCTCGCTAATCTTTGTAAATTCGACCCAAATCAGACCCTCCCCGAATCGAATTCGATATGGTTGCGATGTCAGGTTGTGAAGGGGAATGAGTAACCGCCCGCAGTAACCTGGATCAACGAGAGGCCCGGTACCCAGCAGAAGCCCGCGATGCACGTGCTTGATGCGAAGATTAAATCGCAGTGCCATATAGCTGGGTATTCGGAAAACGACGTCTGGGGAGAAAAAGCATATCGAGTTGCGCTTCAATTCGAAAAATTCAGAAACCCCCGCCGTTCTTTCTATGCGCTTGTGTTCCGGCTCTCCTGATGCTTTTCTCCATGAGAAGATGTCGCCATAGAAGTCAATTTCGTATGAAGCGGGCTTTAATTTTCCCTGACTAGCGTTAAACGGAAACAGCATTCCTGTAACACGCACGTAATCCGAGATGTCAGCCGAATTAAGCAATGCCTGTGCAATATCTGGAAATGGATCTAATAGCTCATACGCTTCAAATTTGGCTTTCGCTTCGGCGTCGGTAGCCGCGAACGTAGCGCTCATGCCAGATAAACCTTTAGATTCTTGCTGCTAACCCGCTCGTGCAGTTCACGATTAGAGGTTCCAATATATGTGACGGAGCGGCCAATCTCCCGTTCGACCCCTTCAATAAAGGCGAGTGCGCTTGATGAAAGGTGGGCGCCGTTAACCGCCCTCGAGTCTATGTAGTCAACATGATTTAGGACGATGCGGGACGGGTTGTTGTAGGCAATCGCTAGCTTCACGATCGATGAGTCGAATCTGGCTACGCGTCGCACACGTTTGGTCACGGAAGTGAATTCGATAAGCGATGTTGTCGAGTTACATTCGGCTTGCACCACATCCCAAGTAATTTCATTGGGCAATGGGCCGGAATTCCCCGATACGCGTATTGGGAAGGCTCGAATTACCAACACGACGTCATCAACATCGAGCGGGCTTAACCCCGCCTCAGAAAGAAACGAAGCTGCGGTCGTATCTCTACTCGTTACAAATGGATAATGAGGGCTGTGGAGGAGCGATAGCCCGAACCCTTGCGTCCCCTCAATCAATACACGTTCCTGCGCTTGAAGCCTACCTCTTAAATGATGTGTGTAGTCCTCAACGTAGGGCGACAGCTCAACGCAGTCGCGTGCAAATGTCGCTTCGCCAGTCCTTGCAATTCGTTCTAGTAGTGCCGCGCCTACGCCGGACTCAGTAGAACCTAGCCGGGTAAAAAGATTGCATTTCGTCTCACTAGCCGCGTGTGCTCCGGTCAGAACGCAGGCATTCGGATGAATTCGAAGTTGCTTGGGAGTAATTGCGAGGCTTCGAATCTCCTCCAGAAGAACATCCAGCTTGATATAACTTCCAGCCGGTAATAAGGCTACAACGCCAGGGAGCAGGACAGGCGTGGGCAATTGTCTCAGGATCAGGACTTGCCCGGTGTCGGTGACCACCGTATGACCAGAATTTGTGCCGCCGACTCGAATTGCGAATTTTACCTTTTCGCGCTTCGCGATCTCATACGCAACCTTGCCCTTGCCCTCTGAGCCGAATTGGCCACCTACAATTACAGAAATGGGCATAGCTCAGTCCTTTTCCAACTCATCGATCTTCTGAAGAAATGCCGAAAGTCCGCCTTGATTTTTTATTATGCGATGCGCAAGTTTTTTCATTAAAGAAACACTATGCTCCACTTCGTGGCTGTCCGCTTCGGAAAACGGCTTTGCTTCCCCATCTCGGTCCTCGTAACGACTCTCACGAGTGCGTTTCGAGGATTCCAAGAATACATGGACGAATGACGAACCAAAAGACTCGACTAGCAGCGCGTGGTCTTCGGGAAACCGCATGCCATCTATGGCAAGCTTTGCGTTGCCCGCCAATTTGATGAGAAGCTTGCGCCCGAGCCACCGCTGACCGAGCTCTCGATTTACATGTAACCCGAACTCTTGGAGCGACTTTCTGCTAGGTTTCTTCCCGAGGGAATCCAGCTCTTCGGCCAAAACCATACTGTATCGACCGTACTCGAATCCCTTCCGCTTCAGATGCAACGCTGCAGTTGTTTTGCCGCTCGCGAGTGGGCCGCTGAATCCGAAAACTCTCTTCGCTCGCCACGGGGCAGGATCTATACGCATATCCGGAATAATTAGAGCCTCTTCGTCGTCCTTACCTAAGCGTTCAAACCTACCCGCAAAGAAGAATAAGCCGACGATAGCTGAGGTAACCGCATCGACTTCGTCATGCGAGACCGTTTTCGTCAAGAATTGACCGCGCACTCCAAACTCTCCAAGTCCTTGCTTCAACAAGTGCAGTCCTGCGCGCTTTCTTGGGATACCCATGATGTCTTGTGCTGCTCCTGGATAGCTTTCGATTACCGGCAGCCCTAGCTTTCGAAATCGATCAGCGAGATTCATCCCTCGCGCGGTGAGACGTTGCATACTAGGAATAAGTGCTGGATAGACATTTATTCCGCGTTTTTTCAATACTCGTTCACTATGGCGCATGATGCCGAACTCGGATCGCCCTGGGTCATCGTCGAAAGCCGTTTTGCGTCCCGTAGGCAATGAAAGTGGAGAATCGATTGACACCAGGTGAGGCTTCGATGCGACTGTTTCTCGCACGAGATCGTCGTCTGTGGACAGTAGTTTAACTACGGCCCTGGAGCCCTCAAGGAGGCACCATCCTGTGGGACGGGCTTCAGATCCCGTCAAATCTATTCCGACAATCCTGCAATCATGTATGCCGCACTCGCTAAGCAGGCTTTTTGCAGTGATCTTGGGGTTGATAGAGGGTGGGCGCGTTGGAAGGGATATGCCGCTTTTCCGTGTCTTGCTTGACCAGCGAACCACACTTGACTTGTAAAGACGCCTTCTATTTTCGAGGAGAGTTCGTGGAGCCCCAATTTGAGACATCGTTCTCGCCGCAACTTCATCGAAAATGAACTTTAGACCGGTGACGTCTGCATGGTTGTATGTAATGAGCCGCCGCAAAGCACGAACGTCGCCTCGCATGTACTGAGCCCAGAGCACAGGTGCGAACTCTCCTTCGACGGCTTGCGCGACCTTACTTCTCACCATTCCAAGCTCGGTTTCAATTTTCTTTTGGCCGCCAACGAGACCGACCCGCTTACCAGCGAATCTTAAATCGACATGGATCGGAGGGATCTCTATTCCTGGAAATTCCTTTTGAACAAATGGAATGTCGAACAGAGTCCCGTTGTACGTAACTACGGCACAGGCATCTCGCATGGCGTTGCGAAAAGTTGCGTCGTCCTGCCCCCGAACATGAACCGAGTATTTCCCATTTAGTGACCATCCAACGATTGTTGCGATGTCGTAATACTTGCTTAGCCCGGTTGTCTCAATATCGAGAAACAGAGTGTCTTCAGGGAACTCAAGCACAACACGGAACCAATCTTGGGGATCAAGTTCGTTAGCGAAGAATGCTGCGTCCTTATTTGAGATGGCTTCTCGTGTTGCCTCGATTAGCGGATTGATTTTTGACTCGCGCTCTTGAGAAAAAAAGTCCAACTGGTTGGATGGGTCAATGTAATCCTCTAGCCATAAGACTCCACGCTCCCAGATGCGACGCTCGGGTTCACGAATTGCGGCACGGAGATGCTTAAAAGTAGAGCGAAGCACGGCAACCTCAGAGATTTCTACTGTCGACTGATTCGGACGAGGAACTCGATCGATGTCTTGCGCGAGAAGCGCAGCCACAGTTTCACGAAAAATTGGTCAAATCTTCGATAGCTACTCTGTGGCGCAGCCGCGCTTTGGTTACTGCTACTTACCTTGTAATGTTGGAATCGATAACAGGGTAATGACCGGTGATGACGTTCCGCAGGCGGGCGTGGCCAAACCTGCGTCAGAGAGGCGTCATGATGGCTTAGTTCACGCGATATGATTCCGTGGTCCCGTCGGACACAAAGGGGCCTATCTTCTCGACGATACCGATAGTCATCGAAGTAAAGGAGCCAGCTACGCGACACGGATCATATCTTTCTCGACATGTCGGCGCGCGCGCGGCTTGAGACCTTTTTCCGTCACCAGGTCGACGCGCCTGCCAAGCAATTGCTCCAGAAATCCCTTCAGGTCGAAGTAGCCGTCGTAGGTTGCGGCCTGCTCAAACTCCACCAAGACGTCAATGTCGCTGTCGTCGCGCAGCTCGTCTCGCGCGGCCGACCCGAATAACGACAATCGCTTGGCGCCGAACCGGTCCAAGATCTCACCTCTGTGCTGGTTCAACTTCTCATGTATGGCGGCTTTGTTCATGTCCGTTCATTCGGCGGAAGGTCCAGGCTAGTTTGCCAGAAATATCAACCATTCCCACTTGTTGGGAGCGTCGCTACCGTGCCCCAACAGCGGCTCCCAGGTTTCGCACGCGTGTTTATCTGAAACCGGCCCTGTTTGCAGCGGGTGCCGGGTGGCTGGTGGCATTACTAAACCAGCCCTCAGTGGCGGCTTTCCTCCAGGAATCGGGACCTCAGCAGGACGTTTTCGCGATGGAACTCCAGGTAACGCTTCTGGCCATCACCGAACCGCCCGACATTGAGTGATCGATTTGGGTCGAGCCCCATCCGAGACAAGGACTCTCGATCGGCAACCGGTGAAATCAAAAGGTCGCCGTTGCTTTCGAATCCGATGAACCCACGATCGAACAGGTGATCTGCATTCGGAGTCAGCAGTAAGCCATTCTCGCCATCCAAGCGCTCGTCATTGGTCGCGTCACGCCATGGTTTGCAATGGCTGGCACGCAAGTGTTCAGGCCGAGTAACGTGCGTAATTCGACAGCTGCGCTCGATCCGCATCACCCGTTCCTTAAAGAGCCCTTGGCCGCGACGGGCCAGGACAATTGCCTGGCGGTCCGTTTCGATGACACGGTTATCCTGGCGCAGGACGTCCATTTCGTGTTCTTCCCACTCGACCAATCCTATGGCCGGCTGGATGCGCGGCTGGTCGGCGACGAAATGGCCGCGGATGAGGTCACGGGCTTCCGCGCCGATGAGATCTACCACAGCGAATGCCAGCGTCTCGGATAGATGGGTGAGGTAGACGCCTTGAAGCCCGCGGCCGTTACTTTGCAGCGGCGCATATTTCGCGGGGAGCAGTGGTGCCAATACGTGCATGTGGTCCACAGGTCGGATAGGTAATCGGAGTTCCGTGAAACCCACGTCCACCCGCCACCCGATCAACTCCCAGTAGGCGCCGGTCGAACCAAACTCCAGCGGTTTCGGTGCCTCGTACGCATGGGATCGCGCGATGCCAATCGACTTGATAAGTGTATCGGCGAACGAAAATACGACATCCCCTGGGGAGACCTCCCGCATGAAATCATAGAAGGGGTTGCGGGCGTCGCCTTTGTTGCGCTTCGGCGACCACAGATAACCTCCCCGCACCTCGTGGCGGTAGGTTTGATTCTGATTAACCCACCAATAGCGCATAGCGACATATCAAGGGAAGGGCGTCACCGAGTCGGCCGAATTCAACAAGTTTGCATTGTTTCTGGTTGCCACACTGTCTGAGCGCTGCCCGGGACTGGGCCTAACATTTCGGCGCTCGGACTGTGGTTCCCTGCAGGCGATTAGTCTAATCTGCCGCCAAACGATTAAAGCATGCTTTAATAAACTTAGGGAAAATTAAAGACTGCGTTAAATGGGGCGGCTGACCGGGACCTACCTAACCTCATCGACGCTTGGGGAACAAGTCCGGGCGTTCGTCCCTTTTGCCCTGCCGCCCACGGAACCGTCACTCTCACCGACCTCTTACGACACGTTAAATCGACAGGCCGAACTGGCACTGGCGCGCCTGTCTGGCTTGGCCGGACTGGTGCCATCAGTCGACTGGTTACCGTACGGCTCCGTCCGCAAAGAAGCGCTACTCACCTCCCAGATCGAGGGAACACAGGCCACCCTGTTCGACCTTCTCGACGACGAGGCGGGCTTCACCGTCAGCAACCCGGACGACGTCCAGGAAGTGACGAACTACCTGCGTGCCTTTCGTCTGGTGCAGCCCAAGACCTGGGAGCGCGACGGTCGTCTGGTTGAAGTGGCCAGCGGCTTGCGCGAAGTAT
>Ga0208492_1001092_pt1 | contig 18684 bp, 20 predicted proteins | sample Subbioar_CSW14AB_FD_184820 | JGI IMG/M metagenome (GOLD analysis project Ga0208492, IMG submission 184820) | Serpentinite rock and fluid subsurface biosphere microbial communities from McLaughlin Reserve, California, USA - CR12Mar_CSW14AB (SPAdes) | ecosystem: Environmental > Terrestrial > Deep... | reverse complement strand
CCGAGCGGCCGCGCGGTGTTCGCGACCATCGGTCTGTTCCCGCTGCAGCAGGTCGATTTTTCGTCCCAGGATAAATGGCTGGCGGGCGGTCAGCTCGGCGCGGCCTGGGAGTTCGAGAACCAGAACAAGCTGCAATTCGCCACTGCCTATTACAAATACATTCACATCACCGGCAAGAAGAACGCGCTTGGCAGCACTTTGCGCAACAGCACCCAGCCGGGCTTTCTGCAGAAAGGCAACCTGCTCTACAACATCGCCAATGATCCCAATCTCGACGGCGGCGCCAACGATGCGCTGTTCGCGTTGGCCGCGGACTATCACCTGCTGGATATGAATCTGTCGCTGGATCTTGCGACCTTCGCGCCCTATCACGTCATCTTCAAGGGCGATGTGGTGAAGAACCTCGGTTTCGATCGCGACGAAGTGGCACGCCGCACCGGCGGCGTGACGTATCTCTATTCCAACAGCGAGCGCACGCTCGGCTGGTTGTTCGAGATGGTGGCGGGCTGGCCGCAGGTCGTGAAGTTCCGCGACTGGCAGGTCTCGGCCAGCTATCGCTATCTGCAGCGTGATGCGGTGCTCGATGCCTTCACCGATTCCGATTTCCACCTCGGCGGTACCGACGCCAAGGGCTGGGTGATCGGCGGCAAGTATGGTCTGGCGCGCAACACCTGGCTGCAATTGCGCTATCTCTCCAGCGAGGCCATCGATGGGCCGCCGCTCGGCATCGATACGCTGCAGGTCGATCTCAATGCGAAATTCTAGGACTGCGCCGCTCCTCGTTGGCCTGCTGCTGTGCCTGGGCGGGCCCGCGGTGCACGCCGAGCCGCCCAATGCCCAGGCCGCGCTGGCCCGTGCGCAAAGCATGCTGCGGCAGTTGAACGACGCCAAGCAGCAGCTCGAGCTGGAGAACGCCAAACTCAAAGCCAGCAACGCCGCGCTGGAGCAGCAACTGAAGCATGCCAAGCTGAGCCTGGGCGAACGCGAGGGCGAGGTCGCGGCGCGCAGCAAGGAATTGGAGGGCGCCAAGGGTGGCATGACGCGCCTTGAAACGCGCAACGGCCAACTCACCGCGCGGCTCGAGGAGGTGGTGGCGAAGTACAAGGAGAGCGCGCGCGGTTTGCAGCAGGCCGAGGCCGACAAGTTAGATCTCGAGCGCTCCCTCAACGCGACGCGTGTCGAGCTGGCCGATGCCGAGAAGAAGAATCTCGCGCTCTACGAGATCAGTCGTGAGGTCTTGACGCGCTTCAAGCACAAGCCGCGCTGGACAGCCGTGCTGCAGAAGGAACCCTTCACCGGCCTCAAGCAGGTCGAGATAGAAACCGCGGTGCAGGACTACGAGCGCGCGATGGAAGAGCAGTTGCGCGAGGGCAACCTCGAAGCCGCGCAGGCGGGTGGCGAGACGGTAGAGTAGGCCGACGGCCGGCCAGCAGCGCTATGCGTGACGTCGCACCGACGTCCGCGACGCCAGCGGCGATGATGGTGTTGTTCCATCCGCGCGATCGCGAATCGCCGCAATGCACAGCAACGCATGAATGATTCGAGGTGCCACCGCGGTGGGCTATCCCCCATCATCACGCGAGTATCACCATGCAGTATTCCCTTCTTGCCGGCGCCTTGACGCTGGCCCTCGTTGCGCCGCTCGTCCTGGCCGATTCGAGCTCCACCGAAACCACCACGCATTCCACCACCACCCAGGCGGCGCCCGGCGCGCCGGCCTATAGTGCGACCAGGACCGAGCAGCAGCTCGACGCGCACGGCAATGTGATCAAGAAGACCGAGAGCTACAACAGCACTGACCCGGCGACGGGCAACGCCAATTCGAGTTCCTCGACGACCATCTCGAGCCCCGATGGATCGCAAAGTACCGTCGAGCGTGCGCGCTCCACCGAGACCGGCACCGGCGGTAGTTCGATGACCGAGAAGCGCACCACCACCACCGTAACGCCCTGAGTCCATCCGCCGCGGCGAGCCGCTGCCGTCACCAGGCGCGGCATCGCCATGGGCGCCGCACGGCGCGCCAGCCGCTGTAAAGGAGTGCCACCATGCGCATGAAATCGCTTTCCCTGTGCGTGCTTCTCGCCGTCAGCACGCCGCTCGCGGCGCAGGTCAGCATCAATATCGGGCTGCCCGGCGTCAGCATCGGATTGAATCTGGGTGGCTATCCCGATCTCGCCCCGATTCCCGGCTACCCGGTCTATTACGCGCCGCGCACCGACGGCAATCTGTTCTTCTACGACGGGCTGTACTGGGTCTTCAGTCAGGACGGCTGGTATTCGAGCGCCTGGTACAACGGCCCGTGGCAAGCGCTGGTCATCGATGCCGTGCCGCTGTTCCTGTTGCGTGTGCCGGTGCGCTATTACCGTCAGCCGCCGATCTATTTTCACGGCTGGCGTGAAGACGCGCCGCCGCGCTGGGGTGAGCGTTGGGGCCAGGCGTGGGAGCAGCGTCATCGCAACTGGGATCACTGGGACAACCGCCAGGCGCCGCGTGCCGCACCCTTGCCGCTCTATCAACGCGAGTACACCGGCGACCGCTATCCGCAGGGCGAACGGCAGCGCGAATTGCGCGCGCGCCATTACGACTATCAACCGCGTGAAGACACCGTGCGGCAGGTCTACCAGCGGCCCGTGCCGGTGGTCGCGCCGCCGCAGGGCGACGACCGCGATGAACGCAATACCCAGGGTCGCCAGCCACGCATGGAGCAGCGCGGGGAGCGCGCGCCGCAGACGCGCGAGGCGGCGCCGACGCGTGGCGACGTGCGCGAGTCGCGCCCGCAATTCTCGCAGCCGGCCATCACGCGGCCATCGCCCGAGCCGGCGCCGCGCGGCACGCCCACCTCACCGCGCGGTGAGGCGCCGCGTGAGGCGATGAAAGTGCAGCAGGGGCGTCAGCCGACACGCGAACGCGAACCACAGCACGTGCCCGCGGCGACGCGGGAAACGCGCGAGCAGCCGCGTGCCAACCCGGAACACAGGAACGACAACAAGGACAAGAACGACAAGGACGGCGAGCGCGGGAATCGCGGTCAGCACTGAAGTCGCGGCAGCGGCCGGCGGCGAGTTGTCGAGGATGACACCTCGCCGTCGTCTCGCGCCGCGACTTAGGACTTCATCACAACTTCATCGACAGCGACACCGCGCCGAACAATTCCTGTTTGCCCTGGCGCTTGAATTCGTCGGTGCGGGTCACGACCGTGAACGCGCCCTGCACGCGTCCGACTTGAATGACCAGTCCGGCCTGGCCCTCGGCGACCAGCGGCTTGCGATCGACGCTGGGACCGCCGTCGCGGAAGGCATTGCCATCGAGCACGATGTTGTAGGCCACCGCGCGGCCGTTCACGCTGGCGAACAGATACCAGGAGAAATGATCGCGCGGCGTGAAGAAGCCGGCGCCGGCCAGGGTCGGCGCAACGCGCGGTGGGCCATAGTCGTTGGTTAGATCCTGGCCGACGCGAAACGTCAGGCCGAGCAGACCCTGGGTCAGCACATTACCCGCCGAGACCGCGGCGGCGGGCATGACATCCACGCCGAGGCCGCCGGCGCGCCACTCCGCCAGGGCCCGCCACTTGCGCTCATAGGTGAGCATGAAGCCGAACTCGTCACGGATCTGATGATCCCAGCCCTGCGCTTCCTCCGCGCCCATGAGGTCATGCACGTGGTTCTGCACCCACTCCGCGCCGGAACTGGGGCCGACCAGGCCGACGTCCAGCGCCGCGGTGTCCAGCGTCCTGCCGGAATCGACCGAGGTCGAGAAGCGCGCATGCAGCCAGCCGGCATAGGGGTGTTGATCGGGCAGGGGTGCGGTGGCCTCGGTGTCGCGAGGCGTGAAGATGCTCTGGCCAATGCCGATGCCGGCGTAGATCGTGTCGCCCGCATCGGCGCCCATGACATGGCTGGCGAACCAGCGCGCCGGCAGCGGCGCGTGATTGGGCGCGGACAGATAGGCGATGTCGATGCCGTTGGTGTAATTGCGATCGGTGCCGGCGAACGTGTCGTTCTCGTAGACCAGCGACAGCGTGCCGCGCTCGGACGAGGGAATTTCATCGGCCAGCAGTGGCGCGGCCTGGCCGGCGAGCAGCAACAGGCCCGTAGTGAAAGCGGAGCGGAATTTCATGAGAGCGTCCAATATGTGCGTATGGGGTGCCAGCCGCGGCAAGCGGCGCGCTGGCCTGCGCCGATGGTCGCGACGCGCGGTGCGTCGGGATTGCGCAGATGAACGGCAGGCTCGCTCACGGCGGCGCGCGGCGTCGGTGCGATGTCCGACATATGAACAAAAGACGGGGTTCGGCGCCAGGCCTGCCGCCGGCGGCGGTCTGGCGAGGCCGTGGCCACCGGCACACGGCTGCCGGCGCGAGACGCGGCCGCGACGCGCAGGCGCGTCAGCAGGGAAGGCGACGCCGCATCGTCGCGTCGCGATCGAGAGGATGCCCATCATGTCCGCCGCCGCGAGCGGCGTAACGGAGCACACGGATTGAGAGCGTCCAGCAAGAATCGACCCGCCGCGCAGGCCGTGTCCGAAGCCTATTGGCAACTGCAGCCCGCCACGCTGCTGGCCAGCCTCGATACAGCTGCGGCAGGACTCGAACAGGCCGAAGCCGCGCGGCGTTTCGCCCGCGATGGTGCCAACGTGCTCGAAGAACAGCGTCGCCTCGGTGCGTTCGGGTTGTTGCTGCAACAGTTCAAGAGTCCGCTGGTGGTCATCCTGATCTTCGGCGCAGCGGTGTCGGCAGTGGTGGCGGAATGGGTGGACGCGGCAGTGGTGCTGGCCGTGGTGCTCGGCAGCACCTTGCTCGGCTTCCTGCAGGAATATGCGGCGGGCAATGCGATTGAAAAGCTGCGCGCCCAGATCACCGTCAAGACCCGTGTCTTGCGCGATGCAAAGCCCGTCACGCTGCCCTCGCGCGAAGTGGTCGTGGGCGACATCGTGTTGCTGGACGCCGGCAGCCTGATTCCGGCCGACGGCGTGGTGCTCGAAGCCAAGGATTTCTTCGTCAACCAGGCGGTGCTGACGGGTGAATCCTTTCCGGTCGAGAAACATCCCACACCGAGTGCCGCCGATGCCGGTCTCGCCGAACGCGCCAACTGCGTGTTCATGGGCACCAATGTGCGCAGCGGCACCGCCCGTGTGCTGGTGGTGTTGACCGCGCGCAATACGGTGTTCGGTCAGGTGGCCGACAAACTGCGCCTGCGTCCGCCACAGACCGAATTCGAACGCGGCATCCAGCGCTTCGGCTACCTCCTCACGCGCGTGATGGTGGTGATGGTCGCGGTGGTGTTCGCCATCAACGTGTTCTTCGACAAACCACCGGTGGATTCGCTCTTGTTCGCATTGGCGCTGGCCGTCGGCCTGACGCCGGAACTGTTGCCGGCCATCATCAGCATCACGCTCGCCCATGGCGCCAAGCGTATGGCGGGGCGTGGCGTGCTGGTGCGGCGCTTGAGCGCCATCGAGAACTTCGGTTCGATGGATGTGCTATGCACCGACAAGACCGGCACCCTGACCGCAGGTGTGGTGCGTCTCGATCAGGCCTGCGATGTCGACGGCGCGCCATCGGCGGCGGTATTGCGCCTGGCATTTCTGAATGCGGCCTTTCAGACCGGCCTCGACAACGGTCTCGATGACGCAGTAATGGCGCGCGCCGCGAGCGAACGGCTCGAGATTGCGGGCGCGGTCAAGGTCGACGAGATTCCCTATGACTTTGCGCGCAAATGTCTGAGCGTGGTCAGTGCCGATGCCACCGGCCTGCGCACCCTCATCACCAAGGGCGCGCTCGACAATGTGCTCGCGCTTTGCACTGCAGTGCACGGCGCGCAAGGCCGGGTCGGGCTGGATGGGGCGCTGCGTGCCGCCATCGAAGCGCGGTATCGTGACTGGAGCGAGCAGGGCTTTCGCGTGCTCGGTATCGCCGCGCGTGAGGTCGAGCCGCGCGCCGCTGCCTATACGCGGGCGGATGAACATGATCTGGTGTTCAGCGGCTTCCTGCTGTTCTTCGACGCGCCCAAGCCCGACGTCGCGAAGACCATCGCCTCGCTCGCCGCGCGCGGTGTGGCGCTCAAGATCATCACCGGCGACAACGAGCATGTGGCGCGCCATATCGCCGACGCCGTCAATCTGCCGACCCACACGCTCATGACCGGGCGGCAGTTGAATGCCTTGTCCGACGAGGCCTTGTGGCATGCCGCCGAACGCACCGCTGTGTTCGCCGAGGTCGATCCGAATCAGAAGGAGCGCGTGATCCTCGCGCTCAAGAAGACCGGCCACGTGGTTGGCTATATGGGCGACGGCATCAACGACGCGCCCGCCATGCATGCCGCCGATGTCGGCATCTCGGTCGATACCGCGGTGGATGTCGCCAAGGACGCCGCCGATTTCGTGCTGTTGCGCAAGGACCTCGACATCCTGCGTGTCGGCATCGACGAGGGCCGCCGCACTTTCGCCAACACCCTGAAATACATCCTGACCACCATCAGCGCCAATTTCGGCAACATGTTCAGCATGGCGGCGATCTCGACCGTCCTGCCGTTTCTGCCCTTGCTCGCTTCGCAGATTCTGTTGAACAACTTCCTGTCGGACATTCCTGCCACCGCCATTGCCAGCGATAACGTCGACGAGGAATGGGTGGCGCGACCGCAGCGCTGGGATACGGTATTCGTGCGCAATTACATGGTGTTGTTCGGCCTGGTCAGTTCATTGTTCGATTTTCTCGCTTTCGCCCTGCTGCTGTTCGTGTTCAAGGCCGCGCCCGAGGAGTTCCGCACAGGCTGGTTCGTCGAGTCGCTGTTGACCGAACTCGTGATCGCGCTGGTGGTGCGCACGCGTCGGCTGTGCATACACAGCCGCCCGGGGGGCTGGCTCATGATCAGCACCGTGCTGGTCATCATCGTGACCCTGGCCTTGCCCTACCTGCCTTTCAATTCAGTGTTCGGCTTCGTGCCGTTGCCCGCGCCGCTGCTGCTGACCATGATCGCGTTGACCGCCATGTATGTGGTGGCGGCGGAAATCGCCAAATCATTTTTCTACCGGCACTTGGTGCGGACGGGACACTGACCCATGAATCCGGCATTGCGCCAAGAGTCCGACGTGCCCGAAGTGATCGACGGGGCAGATGCCGGCGGCCGTGGTCGCGATTGGCTGGCCTGGCTGTTCGGCGCCGCGATGCTGGCTGGTGTAATTGCCGCTGCGCTGCACTTCGCCGAAGCCGAGGCCTTTCTGAGATTGGCCGAACAGGCGCAACCCTGGTGGCTGGGGCTGGCCTTGCTGGCGCAGGCCGCGACCTATGCGCTCGAGGGCGAGGTGTGGCGATTGATGGCACGGCAACGCGGTTTTTCGCTGTCCCTGGGCCGTGCCTATCAACTCAGTTTGAGCAAGCTCTTTCTCGATCAGGCGCTGCCCTCGGCCGGCTTGAGCGGCACTATCGCCGTCGCGCGTGCGCTGGCGCGCAACGCCATGCCGACCGGCGGCATCACCACCGCGGTGGTGGTGCGGATGGTGTCCTATTACGCCGCATACGCGCTGACCTTGGCGGTGTCGCTGCTGATCGCCTCGCTCTATGGACAAACAAATGCGTTGGTGGCGCTGGTCGCGGGGCTGTTCGTCGCCTATGCGCTGGTCTTCAGCGCCATGGTGCTGGCCTTGAGCGGACGCAAGCTGCGTTGGTCCGGCCATCGCATCCTCGGCCACCCCCACGTGCGCAAGGCGCTGCGCCTGTTGGAGCAAGTCGATCCGCAATTGGCCCGCGATCCGTGGGTGTTGAGCCAGGCCAGCGCGCTGCAGCTCGGCATCATCGTGCTGGATGTGGTGACGGTGTGGATGGTGATCGCGTCGCTCGGCTACAGTGCGGCGCCGTTCGGGGTGTTCGCGAGCGTGGTGCTATCCAATCTGTTCCGCTCGATAGGCATATTGCCCGGCGGTCTCGGCTCGTTTGAGGCGGCCTCGGTGTTGACGCTCAAGATGATCGGCGTGCCGGTCGCGGTCGCGCTGGCGGCTACCCTGATCTTTCGTGGCTTGAGCTTCTGGTTGCCGATGCTGCCGGGCTTCTGGTGCTCGCGGCGCCTGGTGGCGCCGGCCGCAGCGGCTACACTCAAGCCATGAGCACGCGTCACGATTCGATGGGTGAGATGCCGGTGCCGGCGGATGCGCTGTGGGGCGCGTCGACGGCACGGGCGCTGCTCAACTTTCCCGTCAGCGGTCACCCTATGCCGCCGGCCTTCCTGCGTGCCATGGGGCTGGTGAAGCTGGCCGCGGCGCGCGTGAATGCGCAGCTCGGGCGGCTCGACGGGGCGAAAGCGGCCTTGATCGAACGGGTCGCGCGCGAGATAGCGCAAGGCGAGCATCTCGCCCACTTCCCCGTCGATGTGTTCCAGACCGGCTCCGGCACTTCGACCAACATGAACGTCAATGAAGTGATCGTCGCGCGCGCCGCGCAGTTGAGCGCCGGCCAAGGCGTGGCGCTGCATGCCAACGACGACGTCAACCTGAGTCAGTCGTCGAACGACGTCATTCCAACCGCGCTGCATGTGAGCGTGGCGCTGGCCTTGCACGCCGATCTGCTGCCGGCATTGGCGACGCTGGCGGCGGCGCTGCATGGCAAGGCAGAGGAATTCGCGGCGGTGGTCAAACCCGGTCGCACGCATCTCATGGACGCCACGCCCATCACCCTCGGCCAGGAGTTCTCGGCTTACGCGACCCAGATCGACAAGGCATGCGCGCGTGCGTCGCGCGGCGTCGCGCTGCTCGCCGAGCTTGCCATCGGCGGCACCGCGGTCGGCAGCGGGCTGAATGCGCCGGCGGATTTCGATCAACGCGTGTGCGCGGTGCTCTCGCAGGAGACCGGTCTCGCTTTCCATCCGCCGCGCAATCATTTCGAGGCGCAGGCCGCGCGCGATGACTGCGTGGAAGTGGCGGGCCAGCTGGCGGCCATCGCGGCCAGCCTCACCAAGCTCGCCAACGACGTGCGCCTGCTCGGTTCCGGGCCGCGCGCGGGGCTGGCGGAACTGCGGCTGCCGGCGGTGCAGCCGGGTTCGTCCATCATGCCGGGCAAGGTCAATCCGGTCATGAGCGAGATGCTCGTTCAGGTCGGACTCTATGTGCAGGGCCTCATGCAGACCGTCATGGCCTGCGGACGGGAAGGGCAGCTCGAACTGAATGCCAGCCTGCCCCTGTTGAGCTACTGCCTGCATGAGGCCATTGCCTGTCTCGCCAATGGCGCGCGTCTGTTCGCCACGCGCTGCATCGCGGCGCTTGCCGCCGATAGCGAACACTGTGCCGCGCTGGCCGCGCACTCGCTGATGCTGGTGACGGCGCTGACGCCGCGCCTCGGCTATGACCTCGCGGCCGAGATAGCCAAGCAGGCCCAGCGCGAGGGTCTCGCGCTGCGCGAGGTCGTCCTGCAGCGGGGTCTCATGCACGCGCAGGAACTCGATGCGCTGCTCGATCCCTTGCGCATGGCGCATCCCCACGCAACACCGACGAAGTGAACAGGCAACAGGCGCGCCGACTTCGATGATCGCGCCTAAGCGGTGCCGCGTACCGACGGCGTGACTGCACCCGCATAGTCTTTGCCTTGTACATCCCCTGCCGGCCGCGGCAAATTCGCCGGCGCCGCCATGGGATCAGAGGTAAGCATGAACACTTCCATTGTTTCGACCACGTGCCGCCAGGATGCGTCGCGCTCCACCCCGGCCCGACCCGATGTGCCCGTTGCGCCTGACCACAGCGAGGACATCACCGTTGTACGCCCGCCGCGAGCGCGAGGGCTGAAGTCGCCATCGTCCGCGATGTTCTCAGGCTTCAAGCATCTGCTCGCCGGCGCGATGCTGGTCAGTGCCACCGCCTGCGGCACCACCTCGGGCGATCGTGTGGTCAGTGGCGCCGGCATCGGCGCCGGTGCGGGTGCTGTGCTGGGCGCGGTCACCGGCATGGGGCCGGGCACGGGCGCGGCGATAGGCGCGGCGGCAGGTGCCGCGACCGGTGGCCTGACCAAGAAGAAGCAGGTCAATCTGGGCAAGCCCCTATGGCGTTGAGCGCCGGCTGAGGGCACCGCTCGGCGGTACATCGAACGGCGCCTGCGGGCGCCGTTTCCTTGGGCGATTCAGATAATCCGCAAGGCGCTGCGCAGGAGTCGGCCGCGCCGCCACCAGAGCGCGATGCGCGACAAGGGTCGGCGCAGCACCAGGCGCAGCACGCCATAGCCGCCGGCCATGGCAAGCGGATGGTGGCGCACGAAACGCGCGACCGAGCAGCCGAGATCGACCATCGCCAGAGGCTGCTGCCAGTCGCGCAGGCGGCTCGCCATCGCGAGTCGTTCGGCGGCTATCTGCTCGAGCAGGCGTGCGCGTCGCGCGGCGAGACTGGGCCGGACGGTCTTCACGGCTCGCCTGCCAGGTGTTGTCCATCGGTGCGCAATTCCGCGAGGCTGCTGGCGAAGGGCGGTGCTTTTTCGCGTATACGCCGCAGTGCGCACAGCGCCGCGAGGCCACCCGCGCCACCATAGACTGCCGCGAGCGCAAGCAGCACCGGCAGGCGATGCGTCTCCCAATACACGACTATCAGCACCGTGGTGAGCAAGGCCACGGCCAGGCCCAGACAGAACGCCGCCAGCAGTATCAGGATCAGGAGCGCGAGCAGGTGTCGGCCTTCTTCCTCGACGTCGAGCGCCAGCAGTCGCAGACGCGAGTGGGCCATGCCCACCGCGCGCGTTGCGAGGTCACCCAGCGAGGCGAACAGACCGCTCGCGGCGGCGGCCCGTTGCTTCGCCGCGGGCATCAGCGTCGGCCGCTCAACACCCCTATCAACACGCCGATGCCGGCCGCGATGCCGATCGCCGACCAGGGATTCTGCTGCACGTAGTCGTGGATGGCGTTGACCGCCTCCTGTCCGCTGGCGCGCAGACTGGCCTGGGCGTCGCCGAGGCGCGATTTGACCCGTGCCAGGGATTCTTCAGCGCGTGCCCGCACTTCTGCGAGATCGGCACTGCCGTCCGCGGCGCTGGCTTTGATCAATGCTTCGGCGTCGGTGATGACGCGCCAGAAATCCGCAATCAGGAGATCCTTTGCGGCGTTGGTCGAGCTATGGTCCATCGTATTCTCCGGTCAATGTGCTGAATGAGGAAATGTATCGCCAAGGGCGCGGCTCACGGCCGCGCGCTGCGACAGCCTTGTGTATGTGTCTGTGCTCAGCGTCGCGCCAGCATGATGGAGGCGCCGATCACGATGGTCCCCACGCCGACCCACATCGGCACGTTGACGCGTTCGGTCTCGCTGACGGTCAGTTCGACTGGCCCGATCTTGGCGGCCTGGGTGTCCTTGGTGTAACTGAAGCCGCCATAGACGAGGGCGAGCACGCCGCCGACCACCAGCACCAGGGCGAATGTCTTGATGGCATCCATGGATTTGCCTCCTCGGGTATCTGCCGTGTGACGATTGATCATGGGGTGCCGTCGCCTTACAGGCGCCGACCCTGCACCACCCGCAGCAGGATGACGATGATGGCGATGACCAGCAGGATGTGAATGAAGCCACCGATGGTGTACGAGGACACCAGACCCAGCAGCCACAGCAGAATCAGAACGATGGCAAGTGTTTCGAGCATGTCATGTACTCCAAGCGGAAAAAGCCTGCGCCACAGCGGCGCCAGGGGTTCGTGAACGGGTAGGCGTCGCGCGGCTGGCGTGCGATGGCATGTCTTACATCATCCGCCGAAGCCACGCGCATCTCTGTATGGCAGCGCACCGATGGGCGGCGACGGGCATGCAGTGCAGGCGCTGGCCGTGGCGCGCGCGAACCTTTGCGCTAAGCGTCATAACGAACGGTGCGCACCGCCGAAGCGGCAGAGCATGGCCGCTCGTGACTGCATCCGCACCGGAGGCAGCACTGCCGAGGACGTCACCATGACCCAGCGCCCCACCCGTAGACCGGCCGTTCGCAGCACGCGTGTGGCTGTGGCCATGCTCGCCGCGGCGTTTTCCTTCGCGCCCATCGTCGCCCTCGCGGCCGACAGTGAAGCGCATGAGAGTCGCGCCGAACTGCGTATCAAGGATCTGCACGGGCGTTTGAAGATCCTGCCGGCGCAGGAAGCGCAATGGACGACGGTCGCCGGCATCATGCGCGACAACGCCATGACCATGGACAAGCTCACCCAGGCGCGCGTCGATCATGCCGCCGAGGCCAGCGCGGTGGACGATCTGACTTCTTACGGCGAAATCAGTGCGGCCCATGCTGAGGGCATCAGAAAGCTCACGCCGGCCTTCGCGGCGCTCTACGGTGCCATGTCCGATACGCAGAAGAAGCAGGCTGATCTCCTGTTCCGCGAAGGCGAGCGCGCGCAGGGCGGCAACGAAGCCGTGACTCAGACGCCGACGGCGAAGTAACTGCGATGCTGACGCCGATTGCCCGTTTCCCCGCGAGTGTCAGCACGACGCTTGATACGCCAGGAGTGCTCCCCATGAATGCACGTTCATCCATCAAGACCGCATCCGGTCGCGCTAGCCTGTTGCTGACATTGCTGCTCGGCGCGGGGCTGACGAGCCTCGCCCCCGGTGTGGCCTGCGCGGACAATGACAATCATCGTGGTCGGGGCCATGAGCAGCGCGGCAGGAACCATGGCGACGGCGATCGTCACCGCCAATGGCGAGGCGAGGATCGGGGCTACGTCTATCGTCCCTACTATCCGCAGCCCTACCTCTATGCCCAGCCGGTCTATGTGCCGCCGCCGGTGTATTACGCGCCGCGCCAGTCACCGGGCATCAGTCTGTTTTTTCCCTTGGATCTGCGTTGAGCCGTGCTTGGTGCGCTATCGAACAGACAGGGCGGCTGTAGACACTAGTCTTCGCTCCGGGATGTGGCTGTGGGCAGCCAGTCTGCCCCCCCGTCCGTTCCCGCGAAAGGCTCCTATTTGATGATCACTCGAAAATCCCGCGGCTTGCCGCCCACGCCAGGCAAGCTCGCGACCGGCATTGCCGGATTCGATGCCATGAGCCACGGCGGCCTGACTTCGCATCGCACCAGTCTGCTGCTCGGTGGCCCCGGCGCCGGCAAGACCTTGTTTGCCGTGCAGACCCTGGTCAACGCCGCGCGCCAGCGCCAGGAAGCGGGCATCTTCGTCGCTTTCGAAGGGCCCACCGCGCAGGTCATCGCGGACGCCGCCGGCTTTGACTGGAAGCTGCCGGCGCTGATGAAAAGCAAGCTGTTCTTCTTTGAAGCGCGACTCTCGCCCGACGATGTGCACAGCGGCGATTTCGATCTGCGCGGCATGCTGGCCATGCTCGAAGCCAAACGGCTGGCCATGGATGCGCGCTGGATAGTGTTCGACGGCATCGACGTGTTGCTGCGCATCCTGCACGAACCGCTCGGCGAGATGCGCGAGATATATCGCATCCGCGACTGGTTGGCGGCCAATCGCATGAATGCGCTGATCACTGCCAAGGCCAACGGCCCGCTGGCAAGCGACGGCCAGCACGATGGCATGCAGTTCATGACCGATTGCGTGATTGCCTTGAGTCGCCGTCTCGATCAGGGCGTGCCGCTGCATCGCATCCAGATCACCAAATACCGCGGCTCGGATTTCGTCGCCGGCGAGTACCCGGTCAGCTTTGGACCGCAGGGCATGGAAGTGGGTGGACCCGAGCCCAAGGAGATTCATCACGCGGCGTCCACCGAGCGGCTCTCGGCCGGCTTCGAGCGGCTCGATACCCTGCTGGGCGGCGGCCTGTTTCGCGGCAGCAGTACGCTCATCACCGGCGTGCCGGGCACGGCCAAGACCACCGTGGTCGGCAAGTTTGCCGAAGCGGCCTGTCTGCGCGGTGAGCGCACCTTGTTCGTGAGCTTCGATGAAGGCGCTGAACCCATACAGCGCAATCTGTCCTCGGTCGGCATCAAGCTCGCGCCGCATGTGAAATCGGGCCTGTTGCGCATGTATTCCGGGCGCACCGAATCGATAGGGGCGGAAGAGCATCTGCTCATGATCAAGGCCTTGATCCGCGAGCACCGGCCGCGCTGCATGGTGATCGATCCGCTGTCGGCTATAGCCAAGGCCGGTTCGCTCGGCACCGCGCGTGCGGTCGCCAATCGCCTCATCTACGCAGTCAAGGACGAGCGCGTGACCGTGATGGTGACTTCCATCAACGAAGGCGAGGACCCGCGCGCCGAAGCCACCGAACTGCAGGTCTCGGCGATCGCCGATACCTGGATCCATCTTTCCTATCTCATTCACGGCGGCGAGCGCAATCGCGCGCTGACCATCATCAAGTCGCGCGGCACCTGGCATTCGAATCAGGTGCGCGAGCTGTTGCTCGATGAACACGGCCCGCGGCTGGCCGACGTCTACACCGCGGGCGGCGAAGTGCTGATGGGCGCGTTGCGCTGGGAGAAGGAAAGAGAAGAGCAGGACCGGGGCCAGGCCCGTCACGTCGAGTTCGAACGTAAACGCGCCGAACTCGAATTGGCCGAGGCGGATACGCGCTTGCGCATCATCGCCCTGCAACAGGATCTCGAAAGCCAGTTGGTCGAATTGAAAACACTCGCCATCGCCAACGATGCCAGCCTGGTGTCGTCGGGCAAGCACAAGTCCGAGTTGCGCCGACTGCGCAGCGCCGACCGCGCGACGGCGACCACCAAATCCGGCGCCGGCAATGGCGCGAGCAAACCGGGCAGGTAAGTTGAGATGAGCAAGAAGTCGCCGTCCGCGAAGTCGAAACCCCGCATCGCCAGCGAAACCGCCAGCGCACAGGTGTCGCTCTGTCTCTACGTGGCGGGCAACGCGCCCAACTCGCAATTGGCGGTGAGCAATCTCGCCGCCATCTGTGAGGAACACCTGCAGGGGCGCTTTCAGCTCGAAGTCGTCGATGTGCTGATGACGCCGTTGCGCGCGCTCGCCGATGGCATCCTCGTCACGCCCAGCCTGGCCTTGCTGGCGCCGCAACCGGCGGTGCGCATCATCGGCAACCTCAACGATCGCAACAGCGTGCTGCACGCATTGGGTATCACATGAGCCACAAACAAACCTCAGCCGCGGGCGGCGAGCACACGCGGCGCAGTACGCCGCCCTTCGAGGCGCGCATCCTGCACCTGGTGCCTGGCGTGCGCGAGCGTCGCGCGATTGCCGAGGGTCAGGTGGATGCCATCCTCGACCCCGCCACCGGACGCGCGATCCTGCTGCCCGATGCGCAGACCGCCTTGCTCGCGCTCAAGCACCAGTTTCGCAGCCTGCTCGATCTCGCCGCCGACGGCGACTGGGAGCAGGATGACCAGCACCGCTTCACGGCCTGCAACGGCACGCCGCTCGGTGCCGCCCGTTGTGCCGATACGCTCGGCCGTTGCTGGTGGGAACTCGGCTTTGAAAGTGTCGATCCCATCGCCTGGCAGAATCTGCGCGCGCAACTGGCAGCGCACGCGGCATTTCGCGATCTCGAACTCCACCAGCGCGACGACGACGGCACGCTGCGGCATTTGAGCGTGAGTGGCGAGCCGCGCTTTGGCGCCGACGGCGAGTTCCGTGGCTATCACGGCATTACGCGTGATGTCACCGCGCGTAACCGCTCCGAGGGCCATGCCACCCAGCCTCAGCCCGTCGAGCGGGCCACGCTCAACGCGCTGGTCGCGCCGGTATGCGTGCTCAACGAACTGGGCATCATCATCGCGAGCAATGCCGCATGGCGGGTGTGGGCCGAACTGCCGGGCGCCGGCGTCGAGGTGGGCAGTCATTATGTCAGCGCCTGTCGTGCCCATGGCGCATTGGCGCCTTTCGACAGTGAGGCCATCGGCGCCGGCCTGGCGCAAGTCGCGCGGGGTGAACGCGCGATGTTCCAATTCGAGCATGGCTTCAACACCGCCAACGGGCCGCGCTGGTTGATGGTTTCGGCCAGCGCCCTGCGCGCCGCCGGCGTGGCGCACTTGATGCTGGTGCACGAAGACATCAGCGAACGTAAACGCCGCAGCCAGTGGCTGATGCTCGAGAGTACCGTCGCCGCGCGACTGGCCCACGCAGCGGACGCGCCGACCGCGCTGCATGCGGTACTCGCCGCCGTCTGCGAAGCCCAGCATTGGGATTGCGGACAATACTTCGCGCACGATGCCGCGACCGCCACCCTGGGCCATGTCGCGCAGTGGAGCGATGCGCGCGCCGCTGAAGTGTCCGCCTTCCTGGCGCAGTCGCCCATCGGGCGCTTTCGCGCCGATGCGGGCCTCGCCGGCCGCGTCTGTCAGGCCGCGCAACCCTTGTGGATGCGCGATGCGCACAGCGATGCGCGGGCGGCGAGCGCGCTGCCCCATGAAATCGGCTTGCGCGGGGTGTTCGTCTTTCCCGTCATGGCGGACGGCACGCTGTGCGGTGTGCTGGTCTTCGGCAGCCGCAATGAATTGAACGAACCGGATGAATGCTGTCTGCGCTCAGTCTCGAATCTCGGCAATCTGCTCGGTCATTTCCTGCGTCGCGAGAGCGAACTGACCGAACTGCGCAACAGCGAGCAGCGTTATCGTCGCTACGCGGCGCTCGGCTGTGACTGGCACTTCGAAACCGATAGCGACCTGCGCTTTATCACCACCACCGCGACCGGCATCGCCGGCGTCAGCGACATCCTCGGCAAGCGCTTGTGGGAACTGCCGCATCTGCGTGTGAACGATGAAGAATGGACGCGGCTGAAAGCCGAACTCGCGGCGCAATGGTCGTTCTGTGATTTCGCCTGCACGGCGGTCATGGCGGACGGACGCGAGGTGCGTTACGCCTTGAGCGGCGAGCCGGTGTTCGACGCGGCGGGTGTATTCAGCGGCTTCCTGGGTATCGGTCTCGACATCACGCCGCGCCAGCGTTGATGGCGCGGGGCCACCCCGCACCATCGTCGTTCATGGCGTCGGACTATTTCTGCGTCCAGCGTCCGTCTGCGCCCTGGAACCAGGTGCCGGCCGGTGCTTTCTGCAATATCTCGGCCGCATAGACCTTGCCGACTTCCGTGGCCGGCGCACTGGTGGCCTGGGCCTGCTTCTCGTAGACCGCACGCCGCGCGGTATTGGTGCTCTCCACCAAGCTGCGGATCGCGGCGCTGGCCTTGGCATCGCGGACCACCGCATAGCCGTCGAAACGCTCGCCGATGAGGCCCTGCGCGCGTGGCGCGTCGAGCGGTCGTTCCTCGGCCAACGCCGTGCTGCCGAGCGCGATACTGAGCGCGGCACACAGCGCCAGGGCGTAGCGGCCGAAAGTCTTCAGGGATGATTTGATCTGCATCGCGGGCACCTTAGAAAATCGGTTTGGTGGCGACGTCATCCTTCGCCTGCTGCTCGAGTTTGACGCGCACGTCGGCATCGAGCTTGATGTTGAGATTGATGGTGATGGGTTCCTTCGGCGCTTCCACTTTGACGGTGGGCGAACAGGCCGCCGTGACGGCGACTGTCACAAGCAGCGCCGCCAGCGCAGGGCCGCGTCTCAACGCAGGGCTTGTTTCCACGATGGCCTCGATGTGCTTGAACAACAGGGTCGCAACATACTGCACATGACCTGCGCCTCGCCAGCACCCGTGTCATTGTTTGAGCATTTCGCCCGCACCCCAGCCGAGCGCGCTGCTGGTGATGCCCGAGAGTTGCAGCAGCAGTCGTGCGAGGTAGTCGAAATCGGTTTCGAGACTGATGTTGAAGATGAAGGGCTGACCATCCATCACCGCCGGATTGTTGCCCTGCATGTGGAACAGGGCCTTGCCCGCGCCCAGCAGTGGTTTGTCTGCGCTGATGGCGAGACTCTGGTAATGGAAATCCGAGAGCGCGCGAAACGCGAGATCGACATCCTTGCCATAGGACTGCAACTGATCGGTCAGCGCGCTCGCGCCGATCTGCACCACACCCGGCCCGCTGGCCTGCATGCGGCCCTGCTCGACGGCCAGATGCCCGCCTTCGAAGCGCAAGGGCAGACGGCCCGAGACGCGGCCGCTGCCTTTCATCTGTTCGAGGTTCAGCACCGTGAACACCGAGGCCAGATCGACATCCACCACGCGCAGGTCGATGTGACTCGCGCCGCTCGCGATGTCGACCGCGCCATCGTCGGTTTCAAAGGCGCCATTGAAGACTTCGGCGCGCGCATGTTCCAGACGCAGGCGCTTGTCGGCGACACTGAAGCGCAGGTCCAGCGGTACGCCTTGCAGGGCCGGCAGTTCGAACGTCGCGCTCAAGGTCTGGCCGGCGGCGCTGTGCAGGGGCGCGAGACTGTCGAGGTTGAGGCGCGCATTCAGCGCCGCCACTTTGAAGGCCGGGGTGGCGAGGGCGATGTCCTGCAGGCGCAGCGCGAGTTGGCTGCGCAGCGGGCCTGTACCCCATTGCGCGCCACCCTCGGCAGTGATTTCGCCGCTGGCGGCGCTGACACCGGCCGCCAGCGCCGGACTCATGTCGCGCAGGCCATCCGCGCCGGCGAGCACGAGCGGGCGCATGACGAGCGTCGCTTCACCGCTGCCGCTGCGGCGCTGGTGCGTGGCGTCGAGCTTGATGTCGATGCGGCCGCTGGCGTCGGCGAGGTGCGCGGCAAGGCGCGCCGTGTCGCTGGCGATGTGTGCGCTCAGCCCGGCCTTGAGGGGCGCCAGCAGCGCGGGCTGACGGGTGCTGCGCAGTTCGCCGATGTCGAGTGTCAAGGTCGCGGTGCGCGCGGCGGTATAAGTCGCGCTCAGCGACTGCGCGGCCCAGCCTTGTCGGGGCAGTTCTAGCTGGCCTT
>Ga0208492_1001091_pt1 | contig 18712 bp, 14 predicted proteins | sample Subbioar_CSW14AB_FD_184820 | JGI IMG/M metagenome (GOLD analysis project Ga0208492, IMG submission 184820) | Serpentinite rock and fluid subsurface biosphere microbial communities from McLaughlin Reserve, California, USA - CR12Mar_CSW14AB (SPAdes) | ecosystem: Environmental > Terrestrial > Deep... | reverse complement strand
GTTCTACCGGGAAAAGTGAGGCGAGAGAGGCGATGCGGCGGGGCCCCGAGCCCGAAGGCACAAGACCATGAAGAAGATCACCGGTTACGTGAAGCTCCAGCTCCCCGCGGGGAAGGCGAACCCGTCGCCCCCGGTCGGCCCGGCGCTCGGTCAGCACGGCGTGAACATCATGGCGTTCTGCAAAGAGTTCAACGCCAAGACCGCCGGCGGCGACATGATCATCCCCGTGGTGATCACGGTCTACTCCGACCGCAGCTTCACCTTCATCACCAGGACCCCGCCCGCTGCAGTCCTCCTGAAGAAGGAGGCTGGTCTGCCCACGGCGAAGAAGCCGGGCGCTGGCTCCAAGGAGCCGAACAAGCAGAAGGTCGGTTCGATCACCAAGGCGCAGCTCAAGAAGCTCGCCGAGATGAAGATCCAGGACATGAACTGCGGCTCGACCGAGACTGCGATGAAGACCATCGCGGGCACGGCGCGCAGCATGGGCATCGAGATCAAAGAGTAGTCGTCAGTCGTCAGTCGTCAGTCGTCAGCACGAGAGTGCGACGGCGAGACGCTGGCAAAGGCGACCTGTAGCGTGCGTCGGAATTCGCCGACGCTCGCGAGTGAACAACCTCCGCAACCACCGCAGCGCAGGCTTCAGGAAGAAGCGCCGGCAACAGCTGACGACTGACGACTGACGACTGACGACTGATCGGTGGGAGGCAATCAGCCGCAAGGAGGCTCATGGGTAGCAAGTTGGCAAAGAAGCGCGCCAAGTCCCTCGAGGGCTTGGATCTTCAGAAGCGCTACACGGTCGATCAGGCCGCGGAGCTCGTGAAGAGCAAGGCGTACGCGAAGTTCGACGAGACCGTCGACCTCGCAGTTCGTCTTGGCGTCAACCCCAAGCACGCGGACCAGATGGTCCGTGGTGCGATCGTGCTTCCGCACGGAACCGGACAGAACGTCCGCGTCCTCGTGTTCGCGAAGGGCGAAAAGGAAGCGCAGGCCAAAGCGGCCGGCGCCGACATCGCGGGTGGCGACGAGCTCGTGCAGAAGGTCGCCGAGGGATTCCTCGACTTCGATCGCGTCATTGCGACGCGCGACATGATGGGTGCGGTCGGCAAGCTCGGTCGCGTTCTCGGTCCGCGTGGTCTCATGCCGAACCCGAAGGTCGGCACCGTGACCGACGACGTCACGACTGCTGTTCGCGAAGCCAAGGCTGGCAAGGTCGAGTACCGCGTCGAGAAGGCCGGTATCGTCCACGCCCGCATCGGCAAGGTGTCGTTCGAAGCGAGCAAGCTCGCCGAGAACGCGCATGCGCTGATCGAAGCCCTGGTGCGCGCCAAGCCGTCGACGGCGAAGGGCACGTACCTCAAGTCGATCACCCTCTCTTCGACGATGGGTCCTGGCGTTCGCATCGAAACTGCGACGCTGATGGGCACGGAGGAGGCGTAATCATGGACAAGAACCAGAAGCAGAACGCGATCGGCGAGCTCAAGCAGCGCTTCGATCGCATGACCTCGCTGGTCCTCCTCGATTACAAGGGGATCAACGTCGAGACCGTGACCAAGCTGCGTGCCGAGTTCCGCAAGGCCGGCGTCGAGTACAAGGTCGCGAAGAACACCCTCGTCAAGCAGGCGTTGAAGGGCACCAAGCTCCTCGACGTCCTGGCTCCCCACCTGCGCGGCATGACCGCGTTCGCGTGGAGCTACGAGGACCCGTCGGCTGCCGCCAAGGTCGTCAAGAGCTTCCTCAAGGACAACGAGGGGAAGATCGGCGTTCGCGGCGGTGTCATCGACGGCACCGTTCTCGACTCGAAGGGTGTGACGGAGCAGCTCGCCACCATGCCCGGCAAGGACGAGCTTCGCGCTTCGCTCCTCGCCACGATGCAGGCGCCGCTGCAGCAGTTCGTCATGCTGCTCAACGCCCCCGCGCAGAACTTCGCCTACCTCCTCGATGCGAAGCATCGCGAGATGGGCGGCACCTCGGAGTAGTCGTCACCGACGGCTCCGCGACTCGATTCCAAAAGACTTCAACCGATTCCGAAAACGACAGGGAGTACTACGAAAATGGCTGACATCACCACCGAGCAGGTCATCGAGCACCTCAGCAACATGCCCGTCATCCAGCTTGCTGGCTTGATCAAGCAGCTCGAGGACAAGTGGGGCGTCAAGGCGGCTCCGGTCGCCGTCGCTGGCCCCGCCGCCGCCGCTGTTGCTGCCCCCGCCGCCGTGGAGCAGACCGAGTTCACGGTCGTCCTCGACTCGTTCGCGGCCGACAAGAAGATCGGCATCATCAAGGTCGTCCGCGAGCTCACGGGCCTTGGCCTCAAAGAGGCGAAGGACATCGTCGAGGCCGCCCCGAAGCCCCTCAAGGAGGGCGTCGCCAAGGCCGAGGCCGACGACATGAAGAAGAAGCTCGAAGAGGCCGGCGCCAAGGTCGTCCTCAAGTGATCGAGCCGGGAGCGACTGCGCGCCGTGCGTGGTCGCTCCTGTGACTCTGCCGCGATGTCAATGCATCCAATTCGACGTCAAGCAGAGTCTGACCCCGCCCGCGAGCGCTCGAACCGCTCCGCGGGCGCGGTCGTCTTCGCCCCTCTCACGGCAAGGTTCGCGCCGACCGGGTGCATCCGGACGAAACCCGGCGCGACCTACAGTGTAACCCCGCGAAAATACGGGACTTCACAAATCGTGCCTTCGACACTAGCCCGCGCGAGCCACAGGCGCTATGCAACCGCCGCACCGCTGCCGGGCATTACGTTTTTTGATTGACCGAGGCTCACGCGAATGACTTGCCCCAAGGGGGGGTGCCGATCGCGATGGGTCTTGTTTCTCCGAGGATCCGCCGTAGGCGGGACTCGGGTATGTGAATTTCTCTCTCGAGTCGCCGTCTTCGAGTGACGACCGCCTGAGAAGCACTGAGGAGCGAGATGGCTTCCGTCATCCAGACCAACTTCCGCGTCCGCAAGAACCTCGGCCAAGTCCGTAAGATTATCGAAGTCCCCAACCTGATCGACATCCAGAAGTCGAGCTACGACAAGTTCCTGCAGACGAACGTCCATCCGCGCGATCGCGAGGACGTGGGCCTGCAGGCGGTCTTCCGCTCTGTCTTCCCGATCAAGGACTTCAACGGGACCAGCGAGCTGGTCTTCGTCTCGTACAACCTCGAGAAGCCCAAGTACGACGTCGATGAGTGCCGCGCGCGCGGCATGACGTTCGCTGCGCCGATCAAGGTCACGACGCAGCTCATGATCTACGACACCCGCGAGGGTGGCGAGCGCCTGGTTCGCGACATCAAGGAGCAGGAGGTCTACTTCGGCGAGATCCCGCTGATGACCGAGACCGGTACGTTCATCATCAACGGTACCGAGCGCGTCGTCGTCAGCCAGCTGCACCGGTCGCCGGGCGTCTTCTTCGACCACGACAAGGGCAAGACGCACTCGAGCGGCAAGCTCCTCTACAGCGCGCGCGTCATCCCGTACCGCGGCTCGTGGCTCGACTTCGAGTTCGACCCGAAGGACATCATCTACGTCCGCATCGACCGTCGCCGGAAGATGCACGCGACGGTGCTGCTCCGCGCGCTCGGCTACTCGACGCAGGACCTGCTCAACTACTTCTACAGCACCGAGCAGGTGTACCTCGAGAAGGGCGGCAAGTTCGCCAAGTCGCTCGAGTACGATCTCCTCTACGGTCAGCGCGCGACGCGTGACATCCGGATCGACGGCGAGCTGATCGTCAAGAAGTCGACCAAGTTCACCAAGCCCGCGATCAAGAAGCTCAAGGAGAAGAAGATCGACCGCCTCCCGGTGGAGATCGAAGAGCTCGTTGGCAAGGTCGCCGCGCACGACGTGATCGACCCGGAGACGGGCGAGGTCCTCATCGAGGTCAACGAGGCGCTCACCGAGGCGAAGCTCGAGAAGGCCCGCGAGGCCAACGTCGAGGCGTTCAAGATCCTCTTCATCGACGGTCTCAACGTCGGCTCGTACTTCCGCGACACGCTCCTCGCCGACAAGGTGAAGACGGCGGACGAGTCGATCATGGAGATCTACAAGCGTCTCCGCCCGGGTGATCCGCCCACGATCGACACGGCGCGCAACCTGTTCGGCAACTTGTTCTTCAACCCCGAGCGCTACGACCTCTCGAAGGTCGGTCGCCTCAAGCTGAACTACAAGTTCTACCGCGACGCGGCCGACGAGCAGAAGCCGTCGATCGACACGCAGACGCTGACCCGCCAGGACATCCTCGAGACCGTTCGTCACCTCATCGAGCTGAAGAACGGCCGCGGATCGGTCGACGACATCGACCACCTCGGCAACCGTCGCGTTCGCGCCGTCGGCGAGCTCATGGAGAACCAGTACCGCATCGGCCTGGTTCGCATGGAGCGCGCGATCAAAGAGCGCATGAGCATGTCGCAAGAGATCGACACGCTGATGCCGCACGACCTGATCAACGCGAAGCCGGTCTCCGCGGTCATCAAGGAGTACTTCGGCTCCTCGCAGCTCTCGCAGTTCATGGACCAGACGAACCCGCTGTCCGAGGTGACGCACAAGCGTCGTCTTTCGGCCCTCGGGCCCGGCGGTCTCACCCGCGAGCGTGCAGGCTTCGAGGTCCGTGACGTCCACGCGACGCACTACGGCCGCATCTGTCCGATCGAGACGCCGGAAGGTCCGAACATCGGCCTCATCGCGTCGCTCTCGACCTACGCGCGCGTCAACGAGTACGGCTTCGTCGAGACGCCGTACCGTGAGATCGGCGACGGCGTCGTCACCGACGCAGTTCGCTGGTTCTCGGCCCTCGAGGAAGAGGGCATGTACATCGCGCAGGCGACGGCGAACCTCGGATCGGACAACCGGTTCAAGGACGCGTTGGTCTCCGCCCGTTACAACGGCGACTTCAAGATGATCTCGCCGGGTGACGTCCAGCTGATGGACGTCGCGCCGAACCAGATGGTGTCGGTCGCTGCGGCGCTGGTGCCCTTCCTCGAGCACGACGACGCGAACCGCGCACTCATGGGCGCGAACATGCAGCGTCAGGCCGTCCCGCTCATCCGCACGCACGCGCCGTACGTCGGCACGGGCATGGAGGGCAAGGTCGCGATGGACTCGGGCGTCTGCATCCTCGCGCGCCGTCCCGGCGTGGTCGAGAGCGTCGACGCTGCGCGCATCGTCATCCGTGCCGAGACGTCCGAGGGCGAGGCCCCGGACATCTATCACCTGATGAAGTACCAGCGGTCGAACCAGTCGACTTGCTACAACCAGAAGCCGGTCGTTCGCGCCGGTGAGACGGTGAAGGCAGGAGACGTCCTCGCGGACGGACCGGCGACCGACATGGGTGAGCTCGCCCTCGGCCAGAACGTGCTCGTCGCGTTCATGCCGTGGCAGGGCTACAACTTCGAGGACTCGATCCTCATCTCCGAGCGCATCGCCAAGGACGACGTCTTCACCTCGATCCACATCGAGGAGTTCGAGTGCGTCGCCCGCGACACCAAGCTCGGCAAGGAAGAGATCACGCGCGACATCCCGAACGTCGGCGAAGAGGCCCTCAAGGACCTCGACGAGTCGGGCATCATCCGCATCGGCGCCGAGGTGAAGCCGGGCGACATCCTCGTCGGCAAGATCACGCCGAAGGGTGAGACCCAGCTGTCGCCGGAGGAGAAGCTCCTCCGCGCGATCTTCGGCGAGAAGGCGGGCGACGTCCGCGACACCTCGCTCCGCGTTCCGCCGGGCATCGGCGGCGTCGTCATCAACGCGCGCATCTTCGCGCGCAAGGGCACCGACAAGGACGCCCGTGCGCAGGAGATCGAGGACACCGAGCGCGCGCGCCTCGAGAAGACCCGCGACGAGGAGATCCAGATCCTCCGTGAGTCGGTCTACCGCCAGCTCCGCAAGGACCTGGTCGGCAAGCTGACCAACGGCAAGCTGGTCGACGAGAAGGGCAAGGTCCTCCTCCAGAAGGGCGCCACGATCGACGACGACGCGCTCGATCAGATCCCCCGCAAGTACTGGGCGGAGATTCCGGTCGAGGGCTTCCAGGAGATCGCCTCCAAGCGCATCCAGGACCTCGAGGCCCTCATCGCCGAGCGCGAGGAGCACTTCCGCGACAAGATCGATCGCCTCTCGCGCGGCGACGAGCTGCCGCCGGGCGTGATCAAGATGGTGAAGGTCTACATCGCCATCAAGCGCAAGCTCCAGGTCGGCGACAAGATGGCCGGTCGTCACGGAAACAAGGGCGTCATCAGCCGGATCCTCCCCGAAGAGGACATGCCGTATCTCCAGAACGGCAAGCCGGTCGACGTCGTCCTCAATCCGCTCGGCGTTCCCAGCCGTATGAACGTCGGTCAGATCCTCGAGACCCACCTCGGGTGGGCTGCTCGTGGCATCGGCGAGCAGCTCAAGGAGATGGTCGAGACCAACTCGGGTGCCAAGCAGATGCGCGAGTACATCGCGCGTGTGCTCGGTGGCGACGCGGAGCTCGAAGCGCTCCTCGCCCGCACGCCCGAGGACGAGATCAAGAGCATGGCCGCCAAGCTCGGTCGTGGCATGCACTTCGCGACGCCCGTCTTCGACGGCGCCCACGAAGCGCACATCCACAGCGCGCTCGACTCGGCCGATCTCCCGCGCACCGGTCAGACCGTCCTCTTCGACGGCCGCACCGGCGAGGCGTTCGATCAGCCCGTCACCGTCGGCGTGATGTACGTGCTCAAGCTGCACCACCTCGTCGACGACAAGATCCACGCTCGCTCGATCGGGCCCTACTCGCTCGTCACCCAGCAGCCGCTGGGTGGTAAGGCGCAGTTCGGCGGTCAGCGTCTCGGCGAGATGGAAGTCTGGGCGATGGAAGCGTACGGCACTGCGTACGCGCTCCAGGAGTTCCTCACGGTGAAGTCCGACGACGTGATGGGTCGTACCCGCATGTACGAGGCCATCGTGAAGGGCGAGTACACGTTGGAGCCGGGTCTCCCCGAGTCGTTCAACGTGCTCATCAAGGAGCTCCAGTCGCTCTGTCTCAACGTCGAGCTCATCGAGACGGGCGCTGCGCGTCCGTCCGACGCCGCGGCGGCTGAGGAAGAGTGATCCCAAGTCGTCCGTCGTCCGTCGTCAGTTGGCAGCCAGGTGGCGCGACTGACGACGGCTCGACGAAGCTCTCGGGCCGCGCCCGATGACTGACGACGGCGACCGACACGGTCGCGACATCCAGCAAAGTTTCAGCGAAACGTCACGTAGACACCGGAGGCCACTGTGAGGGACATCTTCAGCTTCTTCGAGAAGCCCAAGGACCCGCTCTCGTTCAGCGCGATCCGCATCTCGCTCGCCAGCCCGGACAAGATCCGGGAGTGGTCGCACGGCGAGGTGAAGAAGCCCGAGACGATCAACTACCGCACGTTCAAGCCCGAGCGTGACGGCCTCTTCTGCGCGAAGATCTTCGGGCCGGTCAAGGACTACGAGTGCAACTGCGGCAAGTACAAGCGCATGAAGCACCGTGGAATCGTGTGCGAGAAGTGCGGCGTCGAGGTCATCCAGTCGAAGGTGCGTCGTGAGCGCCTCGGCCACATCAACCTCGCCACGCCCGTCGCGCACATCTGGTTCCTCAAGAGCCTGCCGAGCCGCATCGGCGCGATGCTCGACATCTCGCTGAAGGACCTGGAGAAGGTCCTCTACTGCGAGGCGTACATCGTCATCGACGCGAAGGAGTCGCCTTACCAGCGCGGCCAGCTCCTCAAAGAGGACGAGTACAACCAGATCATCGACCAGTACGGCGAGGAGTTCCTCACCGCCAAGATGGGCGGCGAGGCGATCCTCGACATGCTGAAGTCGAGCGACGTGCACAAGCTCGCCGAAGAGCTGCGCATCGACATGCGTGGCGCGACCAGCGAGGCGAAGAAGAAGAAGTACGCCAAGCGCTTGAAGGTCGTCGAGGCGTTCCGCGAGAGCGGCAACCGCCCCGAGTGGATGATGCTCACGGTGATCCCGGTCCTTCCGCCGGATCTCCGCCCGCTCGTCCCGCTCGACGGCGGTCGCTTCGCGACGTCGGACCTCAACGACCTCTATCGCCGCGTCATCAACCGCAACAACCGCCTGCAGCGCCTGCTCGAGCTCAACGCGCCGGAGATCATCATCCGGAACGAGCGCCGCATGCTGCAGGAGGCGGTCGACGCCCTCTTCGACAACGGCCGCCGCGGCAAGACCATCACCGGTCCGAACAAGCGCCCGCTCAAGTCCCTCAGCGACATGCTGAAGGGCAAGCAGGGCCGCTTCCGCCAGAACCTCCTCGGCAAGCGCGTCGACTACTCGGGCCGTTCGGTCATCGTCGTCGGCCCGACGCTGAAGCTGCACCAGTGCGGTCTTCCCAAGAAGATGGCGCTCGAGCTCTTCAAGCCGTTCATCTACAACAAGCTCGAAGAGCGCGGGCACGTCAACACCATCAAGTCTGCGAAGAAGATGGTGGAGAAGGAGAAGCCCGAGGTCTGGGACATCCTCGAGGAGGTCATTCGCGAGCATCCGGTTCTCTTGAACCGCGCTCCGACGCTGCACCGCCTCGGCATCCAGGCGTTCGAGCCGGTCCTCATCGAAGGCAAGGCGATCCAGCTCCACCCGCTGGTCTGCGCGGCGTTCAACGCCGACTTCGACGGCGACCAGATGGCGGTCCACGTGCCGCTCTCGATCGAGGCGCAGATGGAGGCCCGCGTGCTCATGATGAGCACGAACAACATCCTCCTCCCTGCCTCGGGCAAGCCGATCATCAACCCGACGCAGGACATCGTCCTCGGGCTCTACTACGCGACCCGCGCCAAGAAGTACGGCAAGGGCTGCTACCGCGAAGACGCGCTCGCGACCAAGGGCTTCGTCCGCGGTCTCTACTCGAGCCCGTCCGAAGTGCGCATGGCGTACGACGCGGGTGAGGTCGAGATCCACTCCGACATCCGCATGCGCGTCACCGACGTCGATGCGGAGGGCAACGAGAAGAAGCGCGTCGTCACCACCACGGTGGGTCGCGTGCTCGTCGCCGAGATCCTCCCTGAGGGCCTCAAGTTCGACCTGGTCAACAAGACCCTCGACAAGAAGGCGCTCTCGTCGCTGATCGACGCTTGCTATCGCCAGTTCCAGAACAAGGCGACGGTGCTCCTCGCGGACCGTCTGCGCAGCTTCGGGTTCGAGCACGCCATGAAGGGCGGCATCTCGATCGCGATGCGGCACATGATCATCCCCAAGGAGAAGAAGGTCTATCTCGACGACGCCCAGGGGCAGGTCGAGAAGGTCCTCGAGCAGTACCAAGAGGGTCTGATCACCGACGGCGAGCGCTACAACAAGATCGTCGACATCTGGGCGGGCGTGGCCGACAAGGTCACCCAGGCCATGATGAAGGAGATCGGCACCGAGAAGGTGATCGATCCCGAGACCGGCAAGGAGGACACCCAGCCGTCCTTCAACCCGATCTACGTCATGGCCGACTCCGGTGCGCGCGGTAGCACGCAGCAGATTCGTCAGCTCGCTGCAATGCGTGGCCTCATGGCCAAGCCGAGCGGCGAGATCATCGAGACGCCCATCACCGCGAACTTCCGCGAGGGTCTCTCGGTGCTCCAGTACTTCATCTCGACCCACGGCGCTCGTAAGGGCCTCGCGGACACCGCGTTGAAGACGGCGAACTCTGGTTACCTCACCCGTCGTCTCGTCGACGTCGCGCAGGACGCGGTGATCACCGAGTACGACTGCGGCACCCTCGACGGCATCACGGTCACCAAGCTCGAAGAGGGCGGCGAGACCATCCAGCCGCTCGCGGACCGCATCCTCGGCCGCGTGACCCTCGACGACATCGTCGACCCGCTCTCCGGCGACTCGATCATCCCCGCCAACACCGAGCTCGACGAGGCCTCGGTCCGTCGAATCGACGAGGCGGGCATCGAGGAAGTCACCATCCGTTCGGTGCTCACGTGCAACGCCAAGCGTGGCATCTGCGCGCACTGCTACGGCCGTGACCTCGCACGCGGCTACCGCGTGAACATCGGCGAAGCGGTCGGCATCATCGCTGCCCAGTCCATCGGCGAGCCGGGAACCCAGCTCACCATGCGCACCTTCCACATCGGTGGTGCGGCGGCGCGCGGCAAGATCGAGCAGAGCTCGCTCGAAGCCCGCACCGAAGGCAAGCTGGTCATCCGCGGCGCCAACCTCGCCGACCGTGGCAACGGTCGCAGCGTGGTCATGAACCGCCACGCCGAGCTCGTCATCGTCGACGACACCGGCCGCGAGCGCGAGCACCACCGCCTGGTGTACGGCGCGCTCATCTTCAAGCCCGAGGGTGCTTCGGTGAAGCCCGGCGAGATGCTCGCCGAGTGGGATCCGTTCGCGCTCCCGACCCTCACCGAGGTCTCGGGTCAGATCAAGTTCGTCGACCTCGTCGAGTCCGTGACCATGGTCGAGAAGGTCGACGAGGTCACCGGTCTCTCGCGCAAGGTCATCATCGAGTCGCGTTCGGCGGACCTCCGCCCCGCGATCGCGATCCTCGACCCTGCGACGGGCGCCGTCCGCAAGCTGCACAACGGCATGCGCGACGCGATCTACCTCCTGCCGGTGGGCTTCAACGTCCAGGTGCAGGAAGGCGAGCTCGCCGCCGCCGGCGACATCATCGGTCGTATGCCCCGCGCCACCACCAAGACGCAGGACATCACCGGCGGTCTTCCCCGTGTCGCGGAGCTCTTCGAGGCCCGCAAGCCCAAGGACCACGCGGTCATCTCCGAGATCGACGGCGAGGTCTCCTTCGGCAAGGACACCAAGGGCAAGCGCAAGGTGGTCATCACTCCGCTCAACGCCGACGCCAGCCTCGATGCTGACAACGCGCGCGAGTACCTGATCCCCAAGGGCAAGCACATCCAGGTGCAGAACGGCGACCACGTCCGCGCGGGCGATCCGCTCCAGGACGGGCCGGCGAACCCGCACGACATCCTGCGCGTGAAGGGCGAGAAGGAGCTCGCTGCGTATCTCGTGAACGAGATCCAGCAGGTCTACCGTCTGCAGGGCGTCACCATCAACGACAAGCACATCGAGGTCATCGTCCGCCAGATGCTCCGCCGCGTGCGGATCAAGGACCCGGGCGACACCACGTTCCTGGTCGACGAGCAGGTCGAGAAGTTCGTGTTCGAGCGCGAGAACGAGAAGGTCCTCGCGCGCGGCGGAACTCCGGCGACCGGCGAGCCGCTCCTCCTCGGTATCACCAAGGCATCGCTCTCCACCGAGTCGTTCATCTCGGCGTCCTCCTTCCAGGAGACGACCAAGGTGCTCACCGAGGCGGCGATCCAGGGCAAGACCGACGACCTCCGCGGCCTCAAGGAGAACGTCATCATGGGACGCCTCATCCCGGCCGGTACCGGTCTCCCCGCGTACCGTCGCCTCCGGATGATCGTCGAGGGCGAGCACGAGGCCGCCTCGGAGATGCCCGAGGATCGTCTCGAGTACCAGGTGGCGAACGAAGAGGAGTGATCCTCTCCGCGTAGTCTGAAGGCAGCGAGCGCCTCACCCGAAACGGTGGGGCGCTCGTGTTTTTGCCGGCCGCACCCGAGAAGTCACAGGGAGGCGCGGAGGCGCGGAGCTGTGATTTGTGCTGCCGCTTGCTTCGCGCGGGCGGGCAGTCTGCTTCCGATCACCAGGTGCCCTGCGCAGAGAATGCGACAAGCTACTTGGGCGCATGCATCGGCAGACGATCTCGACCTCCGTGCTTCCGTGCCTCCCTGTGATTCTCCGAACACAGCTAGAAGATGGGACCGCCGGGGGCCGGGAACGGGAACTCGTCGTACTCGTCCGTGATCGGCTCGGTCTGCTCCGGAGGCTTCGGTGGTTGGGTCTTCGCACCCTCCGACGACTGATCGTCCAGGCGGGGCGGCTCGGGCTGTTCTTGTGGGTTCTGGGTGGGCATGCTTCCTGACGATGCAGGTCGCGTGCGCGCCTGGAGTACGCACCTGAGCGCTACTCGCGGCGGATCTCATAGGAGTCGATCTCGACCCCGCCGGTGCTCTTCACGTACCCGCGAGCCTTGTGTGGATCTCCGTCGACGTTGAACGTGACGAAGGTGACGCCGTACCCCGCGTTGGTCGTGAGCTTGACCCCGTTCTTCAGGTGGACGCCGACGCCCGTCTTGAGCGCCGTGTCGTCGCCCCAGTACGAGGCCCACCACGTGTCGTCGTCGTGCTTCGATGCGACGTAGTCGCGGATGCCCGTGCCGCCGAGGCCCGAGACCGTGACGAAGGTGCTGCCGGGCGAGCCCGCCTTCACCACGAGCTTGTCGAACGCGCCCGTGGCTCCGTGGCCGGCTGCACGGTTGCCGAGCGCGGTCAGCGTCTTGGTGCGCGCGTACGAGTGCTCGTGGCCGGTCATCACCAGCGCGCCGCCGTTCTGGCAGGCTTGATACGGCCCCCAACCAGCCTCGTCGCCCTTGTCGCCGATCTGCATGTCAGCCATGTTTTTGTGCCATGCGCACACGCGCCAGATGGACTTGTCGGCCGCGAGCTGGTCTTTGATGAACGTGTCGTGACCCGTACCGAGGGTGCCGGCGCCCGAGAGGATGAACGACAGCCCCTTGTAGGTGCAGAGGGACTTCACGCCGTACTCACCGGTGCACTTCGCGCCGGCGATTTTGGCGAGCCGGGCCGTCAGCCGGGACTTGTAGCCGTCGGTCACCGCCCAGCGCGCCTCGTCGTGGTTCCCGATGACGCCAAAGACCGGAAACTCGGCGCCGAGGCCGGCGACGAGATCGCCTTCCCACTGAGCCGGGTCGTCCTCGTAGTCGAAGTCGCCGAGAAGGACGACGAACTGTGCGCCCTCCTTCTTGATCAGGTTCAGCACCACCAACGTGTTCGCGTTGGTGCCCTGATCACCGACGAAGGCCACCTTCAGGTTCGGCTCGGTCGCCCCTTCGACGATCGTCGCATCCGTGCCCGTCTCGCCGACGGTGCCTGTGTCGTCCCCCAGCGGAACCTCGGCGGCCGCGGAGTCCTCGACCGAGCTCGTCTCGTTGGTCTCTGCGTCGACGGGCGGTGCCGCCTCCTCCCCCGAGCCGCTGCTGCAGGCGAGCGAGACGAGAGCAAGCAGGACCGGGGCGGGGAGCAACCTCATCGGTCGAGTATACTGCCGACTTGGCAGAGCGCCGTTCCGACCTCATGAAGATGTCGTGACAGAGCCGCCTTGGAAGCGCCTGGTCGACGAGCTCTCCGCCCAGGGCCACGAGAGCCCACATCTCGAGCGGCTGCGGGAGCGCCTGCCCAAAGGCGACTACCGAGCGCTCGAGCTTGAAATCGCACAGGAGATGGCGTCCGCGCTCGGCCGCGCCGGCGACAAGGTCGATCACGCGTTGTTGAAGCTCGAGGTCATCGGGCGGCGGCTCGACCAGGCGAACGACGCGGCCGCCCGCGTGGCGTTGGTCCACGAGTTCAACACCCAGCGTGAGGTCGCGCTCCACGTGCTGTGGGAGCTGAAGGTGCACCGCGAAGCGACCGACTCGAAGGGAGGAAGTGCCGGCGTGCTATCTGCACGCCGGCCGATCGGTCTGCGGCAGCACCACACGCTCGCACAACTCTATCCGGTGCCGCCCAAGCGCCGCTGAGGGTACGCTGTCGCCGCAATGCAGGCGGTCGACGATCTCGCGGCGACGATCGAGGCCAAGTGGGCGACTCTCGCGTCGAAGACGCGCGGACAGAACCCGCGCTCGACCGTGGAGCCCCCGCGGCCCGAGAGTGACGAGCGCACGCGGCACGCGCTCGCGGCCTGGCAGGCTCTGGCCAACGCGGCGACGCCCGAGGCTCATCTCGCGATCGAGCGCACGCTCGGCGAGGGCGGCATGGGCGTCGTGCACCTCGCCGAGCAGACCACGCTCGGCCGCAAGGTCGCCGTGAAGACCCTTCGCGAGGGGAAGCGCGATCGCGACGCGGTGCTCAAGCTGCTTCGCGAGGCGTGGATCACCGGTGCGCTCGAGCACCCGAACGTGGTGCCGATCTACGACGTCGGCGTCGACGCGAAGGGCGGCCCGCAGATCGTCCTCAAGCGTATCGAGGGCGTTGCCTGGGGCGAGGTCATCGACGCGCCCGTGGAGATCGATCGTCGCTTCGGCGCGGCCGATGCGCTCGAGTGGAACCTCCGGATCCTCGCGCAGGTGTGTCGGGCCGTACATTTCGCGCACGTGCGCGGCGTGCTCCATCGCGACCTCAAGCCGGACAACGTGATGATCGGCGAGTTCGGCGAGGTGTACGTGCTCGACTGGGGCATCGCCGTCGCCCTCCACGACGACGGGACCGGCCGGCTCCCGCTCGCATCGGAGGCGGACGACATGGCGGGGACGCCCGCCTACATGGCGCCCGAGATGTTGGGCGGGTCGGCGTCGCGGCTCGGTCCGGCGACCGACGTGTACCTGCTCGGCGCAATCCTCCACCAGATCGTGGCCGGCAAGCCGCCGCACGACGCGCCGAACATGCAGGGAATCATCGCGAGCATCATCCTCTCGCGCACTTCGCTGCCCGACTCGGTTCCGCCCGATCTCGCGCGCATCGTGGAACGCGCGCTGGCACGCGAGCCCGGCGATCGGTTCGCCACGGCCGACGAGCTGCGCGAGGCCGTCGAAGCGCACCTCCGGCACCGCGGCTCCCTGCGCCTGTCCGAGGACGCGACGCGCAGCCTCGAGCGCTTGCGGGCCGAGCTCGCTTCGGGGGCGACCCGACGGGTGCTCTACAACCTGCTCGGCGAGTGTCGCTTCGGCTACCGCGCGGCGCTGCGCGAGTCCGAGGGCAACGACGCGGCGCGCGACGGCCTGCGCTCCGCCGTGCGGGCCGTGGCGGAGTGGGAGCTCGATCAAGGCGACGCCGAGTCGGCCACGCTGCTCCTCGACGAGCTCGAGCACACGCCGCCCGAGCTGCTCACGCGGCTCGAGGTCGTCCGCAAACAGAAGGCCGAAGAAGCCGCGCGCAATGCGCGTGCGTCGGCCCTCGCGCGCGATCACGACAAGAGCACCGGGGCCCAGACGCGCACGTTCCTCGCGGCGGTGTTTGGCGTGCTCTGGATCGGCGCGCCGCTCGTCCGCCACTACGTCCCCGATCCGGCGATGCGCACGCATCGCATGACGCTCCTCGGCGACCTCGGGCAAGCGGCGCTGATCATCGCGCTCGGGATCTGGGCGCGCGAGTCGATGACCAAGACGGCGGTGAATCGGCGCCTCTACGCCTCGCTGCTGTGCACGCCGGTCATCCAAGCCGTGCTCGACGTCGCGCTCTGGCGGGCCGGATTTCCCGCGCCGACGGTGCACTGGATGCACGCATTCATCTGGGGGGTGCTCCTCACCATGGTCAGCGTTCACGTCGAGCGCGCGTTGTGGCCGAGCGCCGTCGTGATGTTGCTCGTGTTCGTCGGCACCGCGGGCGATCGCACCTGGCTGCACTTCGCGTTGGCGTTCGCCGACGCGGTCGCGATGATCAACATGATCCTCGTGTGGTCGCCCTGGCTCGAACGGTATCGGTCACCCCGCGTCTGAAGACCTGTCAGAAGTTCCCCCCGGACTGAAGTCCGGGGCACCGACAGCGGACCTCAAGTCCTTCGGACTCACCGCCTCGCTGGCCTGGCTTCGGGCTGTCGTTGCAGACGGAACGAATGTGGTTGTTGCAAGCAAAGAGTAGCCGTGATCGACAAGAGTCCTGGCGAGTCGAGCGACTGCACTTCCTCGCTGCCACCGTCGCAAGCCCGGAGGGCTTCGTCTTGCTGTCGGTGCCCCGGACTTCAGTCCGGGGGAATTCCTAGTCGCGGGCGATCGCGACGATCGCCACGTCGCTCTCGGCGAGCGCGGTGGCGCGGCCGCGGGCCCACGTGACCGCGTCGCGCACCGCGACGTCGAGCCCGGTGCCCTCGACGCCGTGGGCGCGCGAGACGAACGACGCGACCTCGTCGACGTCGAGCGGTCGGCCCCGGCGCCCCGCAGCATGGCCGAACGCGCCGACCATGAGTGCGCCCTCGGGCAGGTGCCCGGACAGCCGCGCGAGTGGCCCGATCAGACCTTGCTCGTCGGAAATGGGTGTTCGCTCGACCGGGCGTGCCGCCGCGCCTTCGAGCACGCGGAGATCGGCGAACGGGCTCGCCACGCCGTCGATGGTGCCGTCGCGGTCGACCCGAACGATGAGGATCCCGAGCGGCCGCGTCAGCGGGATGTCGAGGATCGCGGTTCCGACCGCGCGCGCCTCTTCGAGCGGCCTCCCGGTGGTGGCGCGCAGCGTGCGCAGCGCGTGCAACGCGACCGCGGCGGCGTCGATTCCGTCGCCGTCAGGGTCGATGACCGTGAGCGACACGCCGTCGTCGTGGCGCTCGGTCTCCCACGCCATGCCGTCGACCTTGCCGGTTGCTTGATCGATCGCGCCTGCCACACGCAGCGGGCCCTCGAGCAACGGTTGGGAGAACGCGGCGCGCAGCTTTTCCTTGGCGGCGGCATAGCGGGCCTCGAGATCGAGGAGGCGAAGCTTGTCGCGACGGGACATCACGTTCTGCACCAGGATGAGCCCGACGAAGAACACGACCATGCCGAGGCCTTTGAGGTACTTCACGCGGATGGCCGCGTTGGTGCGCTCCATCGAGAATGCGACGACGATCGCGCCGATCGTCTGCCCGTCCTTGCGCACCGCCGAGAGCGCGTACGTCAGCGCGTCGTCGCGCTGTTTGTCGGGCGTGCGCAGGCGATCCTGGTAGAGCGCGAGGCCCCCCGCCCGGGGCGGCTTGGGCGTGGAGAACCGCGCGACGAGGGTGTCGAGGGCGTCGTTCCATCGCTGCGCGAAATCCCGGTAGCGACTCGCGCCCATGCGCTGCCGAAGGCCGTCTGGATCGCGGATGATGCCGTCGACGTCCCGGGTCAGCTGCGAGGCATAGTAGTCGCGGAGCGTCTGGCCACGCTCGGCCACGAATCGCGCCTCGAACTTGTCGTTGGTGCGTTCCCACACGATTGACCCGTCGGGCCTCGTGAACCGCACGAACGCCACGTCCTCGTCGTCGAACAGCCCTCCGGTGAGCGTCGCGATCGCGTCGGCCTGGCCGGAGGCGAGCGGCGTCTCGGTCGACTTGGCGAGGATCCCCACGTAGTTGTACCCGCGCTCGCGCATCCGATCGCGGAGCACGTTGATCTCGGTGAGCGTCGCGTTCCAGTCGACGAGCACCTCGATGCCGCAGGCGATGACGACGCCGAGCATGAACACCCGGCTGCTGCGTGCCAGGCGGTCGCCGAGGCGCGCGAACCTGCTCTGCTTCAGCGACTGCTGATCCATTCGAGTACCCCTTGATAACCGAACCCGATCTGCACGGACGCACCCTCGCGAAAGAGGTACGTGCCGCGGGCGCACAAGTCGAACAGGAGCAGCGTGCCGATGCAGCCGGTCACCTGCGGGCCGACGCGATGGAACGTGGTGGCGACGCCCCCGGCGAACGTGCCCGACCGGAACTTGTCCTTGTCGATGCCGACGTACTGCAGCTCGAGGAACGTCGGGCCGACCTCGGCCCGGTCTCCCGAGCCGGGGTAGACGCGGGCGAAGGTCATCCCGACGTTCGGTCGGAGCGCGCCGTCGAGGACCGTCGAGGCGACGAACCCTTGGTGGCTCCTCGAGAGCGAGTGCCGCGAGAACGCGAGCTCCAGCGAGAACGGCATGTAGGTGCGCGCCTCGCGCGTGCCGAACGACGACCAGCCGACGCCGAGCGGCGTCGCGACGGCGCTGACCACGGTCACCTCTTCGCCCGGATCGGTCGGCGGCTCGGCCGCGCGGACCGCGAGATCCTTCGGCGGCTCGTCGACGGCAACGTGGCCCGGCGCATTCGCCGGAGACTCGTGGTGCACGAGGCAGCCGACGCTCGACAGACAGCACACGACCAGCGCAACGCAGCGCTTCATCGCGGATCGCACTCCTCTCGCGACGGCAACGTCTGCTTCAGGGGGAACGTGACGCTCGTCGTCGGTCCGGTGATCACGAGCGTGCCTTCGGCACCCTCGTTCCAAGCCTTGTCGCCGTCGAACCCGAACGCGAGGTAGGCGTGCACACGTTGGCCGAGTCGGAGCCTCGGCGGATCGGGGAGTCGACGCGCGGCGTGGTCCTCGTTGCCCACGCGCAGGCGTGCGGAGGCGATGGTCACGAGACAAGGTTCGCTCGAACGTCCGCGCAGCTCGAGGACGATGCCCACGCCCTCCTTGCCCGACTTGCTCACCCAGGCGTCGGCCTCGGCACATTCGGCAAAGGTTTGCGCGCCCTTGGTGGTGCGCTCCCAACTCGGGTAGCGACGGGGCCCTTCGGAGACGAAGCACCCAGAGGCGAGCGCCCCCAGCAAGAGGAGCCTCTTCACGGCGCCTCCTTCGGTCGGCACGAGAGGATCGGCAGATCGACGATTCCGCCGTCGACGAGCAACCCGAGGCGCAGGCCGTCGCACGCAGCCGGGTAGGGGAGTTGCGCTTGCACCGACAAGCGGCTGGTCTGGTCGATCGCCCCCGACGGCGGGGGAGCGATCGAGGCCGCCAACGGCGGCGCGGTGATCGTGCGCGCGGAGAGATCGGGACGTGGCGATTGATCGATCGCGAAGCCGCGCCCCGGCAGAACGCACCCGGGCGCACTGGGCGTGACGTCGAACGTGATGAACACGGCGGCGCCGCTGGTGAGCACCGAAGCTCCCGGGGTGCGCGCACACAACGAATCCCACGAGCGATGAACCTCACCCGTTGGCACCGCGGGGCAGGGGGGGCGGGAG
>Ga0208492_1001090_pt1 | contig 18713 bp, 14 predicted proteins | sample Subbioar_CSW14AB_FD_184820 | JGI IMG/M metagenome (GOLD analysis project Ga0208492, IMG submission 184820) | Serpentinite rock and fluid subsurface biosphere microbial communities from McLaughlin Reserve, California, USA - CR12Mar_CSW14AB (SPAdes) | ecosystem: Environmental > Terrestrial > Deep... | reverse complement strand
GCGGTCGAGTTCACGCACCGAAAAGGTCTACCGCTCGAAGATCGACGCATGGATCCTCGCCATCATGATCGCCGTCCTCGCCGCCCTGACGATCGGCATGATCGCAGCGCTGGCGATCGGAGACTGGGTGCACGCCGCCCAGCGGTTCTTCGTGTCGCTCGGCATCGGCGGCCTGGTCGTCTGGGTGATGATCGGAACGCATTACACGCTGTCCGGGCGCGACCTGATCGTGCGCTCAGGCCCCTTCAGCTGGCGCATCGATATCGGGACGATCAGCAGCGTCGCGCCTGTTCGCGGCGTCGGCATGCGCATCCGCAGCAGCCGCTCCAGTCCGGCCCTCTCGGTGGAGCGGTTGGAGATCGTCTACGGTAAAAACAAGCGCCTCTTCATCTCGCCCGCCGAACAGGATGCTTTCATGAAGGACATCGCAGCACGCAGGCCGTCCACATGACCTCGCTCACCCTGCTCCTGATCGCCGGCGGCCTGCTGGTGGTCATCCTCATCATGCTGGTCGCCGTCCTCGTCGCGCGCAGCCTCGACGGTGCGTCCGGTGAGAAGTCGATTGCAGACGTCCAGAAACTTCTCGCTGCGAAGCCGCCCTCAGGCGGCAACACCAAGTGGAGCACGGGCGCGCTCAGCGCCACGCTCGCCGCGCTCGCAACGCAAGCCAACACCGACAGCAAGAAGACACCCGGCGAAGACAACAAGACCGTCAAGCAGATCATCACCGGCATGGCCGTGGTCGCCGGCCTGATCGCACTGGTGATGGGCATCATCGCGTGAGACGGCTGACGCCGCCTCCCGCCAGATTTCCTAGTACTTCTGGTACGTCCCCTTGATAGTAGAATAGCCGACGCTCGGCTTGCTCCAGTCGCAAACGCCGCCCGGGAAAGCCTTCTTCAACCGCGCCTGCTGGCTCTTCGAGAACTTCACCGCATACGTGGACACATCGACCGGCTTCAGCTGGCACTTCATCACATCGTTGGTGACAGGCGCGCCCGCGATCAGCCGCGGTTCGGAATGCAGCGGATAGACCTTATTCCACGACGTCGCCGGATCCCAGCTCGCCACTTCGTTCACGCGCTTGCCATCCGGCGTCCAGTAGGCGTCCACCGCATCCGCCGGCTTGTGTTTCACGACTTTCGCCGCGGTCAGCGGCGCGGGATCACCCGCCATCGCATCCAGCCATTTCGTGATCAGGTCCAGCGCCGACGGACCAAGGTCCACCACGGCCGGCTTCGAGCGATCCTGCGCCCGGTCCGCCACCCAGATCACCTGGTTCGCCGATGAGCCCGTCGCCTTCTCCAGCCGCGCGCGAATGGTGAGGTCGCGATGGCGGTCGTGGATGTCGCCCGGCGTCGTCGTGTCGGTATAGCCGCGATAATTCACCATCGGCACGCGATCGAGGTTCCGATACGTGTTGAACGTGCCCGAGGCGTAGATCGCCTTGATCGCCTCTTCGTCGCCCACCGTCCGCTTCGCCACGAACCCGCCATCGATATCGTTGCCGCCGACCTTCTCGTTCAGCGTCAGGAATTCATCGACCGAGATCGCCTTGTCGTTCAGCGCCTTCAGCCCGTACTGCACGCCGACATTGTCGATCGGCCGCCGCGCGAATCCCGTCTTCGGATCGCGACCATAGATGTTGACCCGCATCTCCTGCGTCGTGCAGCGGATGCCTTTGGGGTTCTTCTTCGGGTCATAGACCTGGCTCTTGTCCGACACAGCACAGCCATCGGCATAGCCCGCCTGGATCGTGCGCACGAAGGAGCGCTCCCACGAGCCGCACGTCCCGTTGCTGTACCCGGCAACGGCATCCTTCTTGGCCTCACTCCATCCCTTGCCGCTCTTCGAGCGCCAGAAATTCTGCAGCAGGCCGCAATCCGCCGTCTGCATCGAGGAGTCCGGGAAGCTCAGCGATGGCTGCAGGCCATCCAGCAGCCCCGGATACATCTGCGTGATCACCATCTGCTGGATCGCGCCGCCCGATCCGCCCGTGCCCACGGTCCATTTCGGCACGCCGTAGTTTTCGATGAAATGCTCCTTGAGCATCATCAGCGTCTCGCCCTGCAACACCTGGTTGCAGTGCTGCTGGTTCACCAGCTCGGTGGAATTCATGAAGGCAAAGCCGCGCGACAGGTAGAGATCGCTCAGCACCGACGTCGCCGTGTTCGAGCCCTGATTGTACTGCGTCCCGCAGCCGCCGCCGAACACCACGCCGAGGCGCCCGTTCCAGCCCTCATTCGCCGACACGCCCGTCGTTGCCGGATCGTCCAGCACGGCGATGCGATAGACTGCGCGGTTGATCACCCCGCTCTCGACCCGCACGATGTAGGGCACCGAGCGCCCGTCGATCGTCCGCGCCATCGCCACATCGGCTGGCCGCTGCGCTTTCGCATCGGCAATCGCCTTGAAGGCGCCGCCGCCGCTCGGCTTGTAGAACCAGTCATACTTCGTCGGCGCCGAACAGTTGGCATCCAGAGCCTCGCCGAGCCCGGATTCCTTCGTCTTGCACTCATAGGGCGTCATGTGCGGGCCCGACAGGATCGGCCCCGAGATCGGATAGTTCACGATCGGCTGGCTCACCGAATAGCCCGACGGCCCGCGCGCCTGCAGCCAGTTCGCGCCATTATCCAGCCCGCTCACCAGACCGCGCAGCGTGTTGCTCTGCTGGTCATAGACGAGCGGCTTCACCAGCTCGCGCCCGTTGAGCGACAGCTTGATCTCGCTCGCCTTCGCGCCCTCGCTGGCCTTGATCTCGACCAGCGCATCTCCGCCCGACGCAAGGTCATAGCGCGAGGACAACACCTTGACCTCGATCTTGCCCCGCACCGCCGTCTCACCCGATTGAGACAGCGCCGGCGCCGCCACCAACGACCCGATCGCCAGCGCGCCCGCAGCGCACCCGGCAAGCACACGTATCCTCATTTGCGACATTGATCCCTCTCCCGCCGATCCAGCCGTTTCCCGGCTTCTTGTTGGTCAGGAGTTTAGCGTGGCTGTTCAGGTTGTCAGGCACAAATCGGTGAGGGTTGCGACGCTGCATCCGCCCGCTTCGCGGTCGGCCCCCTCCGTCGCTTCGCGCCACCTCCCCCGCCTTCGGCGAGGGAGGACTTCCCCACATTGCCAGCGGTTTGTGGTCCTGCCCCGCGAAGCGGGGAAGGTGGCACGCGAAGCGTGACGGAAGGGGCCGCCTGCGAAGCAGGCGGATTGGTCGTCCGGCACAAACGCAAGCGCCTGCACTCAACCGCACAAAACAAAAACCCGGAGCATCGCCCTAAGGATCCCGACGCCTTGGAATAGAAGCTGGTCGGCTCCAGCTTCCGCCCGATCAGTTCACCCTGACGCGCTCGACCTGCGCGTCTCGGACTACGCGCCACAATTTACCTGCACCAAGGCGAGTCCGCGCCGTTGCGCAGCCTTCGTCACATACACGGACCAGGCGTCCGACCAATCTGTCCGCGGGAGATCATCAAGCCATAGCCTGAGCAGGCCCGCTTGCTCGTCGAACCGCGAGAACCTCACGGGAAGCGTCCATTGCCTGTGAAGGTCACCCCCCAACGAAACGAGATGACCCTTTGCATCCGGGATACTGGCCGCGCCATCTGCCTCGCGAAAGCAAAGCTCCCTGAGCCAACCGGAAAGTCGGCTCGGAGGTTCGGTGAGGCCGTTGAAATCCAGTTGGACGGCATAGCCCCCACACACGCGTATATGTTCCTCACCATAACCAAGATTATGCGGTTTCAGCTGCCAGCCCGAATCGATCAGATCCTGAACGTTACAAACCTTGGCGGTCGGAGGCGCCGCGCCATTCAGAATCTCCCAGCTTGAACGGGTTTCAGGAACGCGAGCGAACGCAATGCCGATCATCTTTCGATCGTCGAACGAGACCCATGAACAAAACCGGCCATCTTGCGAGAAAGCGTCCGCGATCTCTTCGATGCCGATGCCTTTCGGCGCCGTCGCCTCGAAATGACAAGCGACCCCATCGAGTGGAAACTGCGATGCATCGTCCGCAAACTGATCAGGCTGTTCGCACGCCGCCGCCACGGCGCAGCACGCCAGCATTGCCCGCAGCGGTCGAGCAGAGAAAAACATGAAGCCCCTAAGTCAGCCGATCGACGGAAATCATGCTTCACCGCAGATGAGCGTGCAAACAAAAACCCCGGAGCATCGCTCCGGGGTTTCTGATTTTTCGACTGAGCCGACGCCCTACGCCAGCTTCCGCTCGATCAGCTCCACCTGGAAGCATTCGATCTGGTCGCCTTCGCGGATGTCCTGGTAGTTGGCGAAGGCCATGCCGCATTCCATGCCCTGCTTCACTTCGGGGACTTCGTCCTTGAAGCGCTTGAGCACGGAGAGCGTGCCTTCGTGGATCACCACGTTGTCGCGCAGCAGGCGGACGCCCGAGCCACGACGCACGACGCCTTCCGACACACGGCAACCGGCAACCTTGCCAGCTTTCGAGATGTTGAAGATCTGCAGGATTTCCGCGTAGCCGAGGAATGTCTCGCGACGCTCCGGCGCCAGCATGCCCGAGAGCACGCCTTTCACGTCGTCGATCAGGTTGTAGATGATCGAGTAGTACCGGATCTCCACGCCTTCACGCTCGGCCAGATCGCGCGCCTGCTTGTTGGCGCGGACGTTGAACGCGATGATCGGGGTGCCGGCCGAGATGGCGAGCTGCACGTCGCTCTCCGAGATACCGCCAACGGCGCCGAGAACCACGCGCGCGCGGACCTCATCCGTAGACAGCTTCTCGAGCGATTGCGTGATCGCCTCGACCGAACCCTGCACGTCGCCCTTGACCAGGAACGCCGCTTCCTTGACGCCGCCGCCAGCCGCGTTGCCGCCTTCCTTGAGGCGGGCCAGCATCTGGTCGAGCGAGGTGCCCGCCCGCGCCGACGGACCCGTCTTGTTGCGCTTGGTGCGCACGCGGTAGTCGGTGATCTCGCGAGCGCGAGCCTCCGAGTCCACCACCACGAACTGGTCGCCCGGATCGGGCGCGCCATCGAGGCCGAGGACTTCCACCGGCGTCGCCGGCAGCGCCGCATCGAGCAGCTGGCCACGCTCGTTGTTGAGCGCCTTGACCCGGCCCCACTGCGCGCCGGCGACAACGATGTCGCCCCGCTTCAGCGTTCCGCGTTTCACCAGCACCGTCGCCACCGGACCCCTGCCCTTGTCGAGCTTGGATTCGATGACCACGCCGTCGGCGTCGCGATCCGGGTTGGCCTTGAGTTCGAGGATCTCGGCAAGCGCCGAGATCGTGTCGGTGAGTTCGTCGAGGCCGGTCTTCTTCAGCGCCGAGACGAACACGGCCGGCGTCTGGCCGCCCATGGCTTCCACCTGCACGTCATATTGCAGGAGCTGCGTCAGCACGTTTTCCGGCTTGGCGTCATGCTTGTCGATCTTGTTGACCGCCACGATGATCGGAGCGTTGGCCGCCTTCGCGTGCTGGATCGCCTCGATCGTCTGCGGCATCACGCCGTCATCCGCCGCCACCACGAGGATGACGATGTCGGTGGCGTTGGCGCCGCGGGCGCGCATGGACGAGAAGGCCGCGTGGCCCGGCGTGTCGAGGAAGGTGATCTTCTCGCCGGACTTCAGTTGCACCTGATAGGCGCCGATATGCTGCGTGATGCCACCGGCCTCGCCCGACACGACGTCGGTCTGGCGCAGCGCATCAAGCAGCGAGGTCTTGCCGTGGTCGACGTGACCCATGACGGTCACGACCGGCGGACGCGTCTCGAGGTGATCGTCGATATCGTCCTGGCCTTCAAGGCCGATCTCGACGTCGCTTTCCGCCACGCGTTTCACGGTATGGCCGAACTCCTCGACGATGAGCTGGGCGGTATCCGCATCCAGCACGTCGGTCGAGCGCACGAGTTCGCCCTGCTGCATCATGAACTTCACGACGTCGGCCTGGCGTTCGCTCATGCGGTTCGCGAGATCCGCGACCGTGATCGATTCCGGCAGCACGACTTCGCGCGAGACTTTTTCAGTCCCGCCGCCAGCCATCTTGAGGCGGCGCTCACGCTCGCGTTCGCGGGCGCGTTTCACAGCGGCGTAGGAACGCTGCTTTTCGTCATCATCGCCGAGCGCGGCCGAAACGGTCAGCCTGCCCTGACGGCGCTTGGGCTCATCCTTGCGCGCCGGACGGTCAGCGCCGCCGGGGGCATCGTCGCCGCCAGCAGGCTTCACGCGTTTGACGCGGCCGCCGAGTTCGCTCAGCGGCGTCAGATCATCCGTATCCAGCGGGGCCAGAGGGCGCGGGCCGCCGCCAGGACCACGCGGTCCACCCGGACCACGGCCGGGGCCGCCGCCCGGACCACCCGGTCCACGCGGACGATCGCCCGAAAAACCACCCGGGCGCGGACCGCCACGGTCGCCACCGGGGCCACCCGGCGGGCGCGGACCACCCGGTCCACGCGGACGATCCTGATCGGGACGCACGCGCACGGCGCCGCCCGGACCACGCGGCGGTGCGCCACGATCGCCGGAGAAACCACCCGGACGCGGACCCGCGCCCGGCGCGCCGCCACGGCCCGGACCACCACGCTCGGGACGCTCGCCGCGTTCCGGACGTTCGCCACGGATGCCACGGGCAAACCGATCCGGAATTGTGGCCGAGGACGAGCTGTCGTCTTCGGCAGGCGCAGGCGCACGGGCGCTCGATTCAGCGCGGCGCTTTTCTTCTTCCGCGAGGCGGCGCGATTCCTCGGCGCGGCGGCGATTGGCTTCCTCGATGGCTTCCTGCTCGGCGCGGCGGCGTTCCTGATCGGCGCGGGCAGCATCGATCGCGGCCCTGCGCGCCTTCAGTTCGGCTTCGGAGAAGTTTGATTTCTGCACTGCCTCTTGCGCCGCGGTCGGCTGCGGCGCGCGCGCGGCTGGCGCGGGCTTCTTCTCGGTGGCAGGCGCGGCGGCTGCGGCCGGCTCAGGCGGACGGGCCACCTTCGGCTGCGCGCCCGGCGTCACCACGATCTTCTTCTTCTTGACCTCGACCGCCACCTGTTTGGAGCGGCCATGGCTGAAGCTCTGCTTCACGGTGCCGGTATCCGACCGCGGCTTGATGCTCAGCGGGCGGCGTCCGGAGTTGTCCGTGTTATCTGTATCGCTCATTCAGTCTCTTCGTTTGCAGTCGATTTGGCTAAAGCACGTGAAGCCGGAGGATCGTCCCCGGCGCCACGGGCCATGGTGTCTTCAATGTCGTGCCCGCTGGCGCCCTTACCGGATGCGTCGACAGGCTGCCAGCCCGGCAGCCAGACACGCCGGAACCCGGAAAGCCTTGCCAGCTCCCCCATCCAGGCATGCACTATGCGGCCTTGTTTGAGGCAAGCGTGTACCACACGCTCACGCCCAAGCGCCATGCCCATTTCGTCGCCCGAAAAACAGTCGGCGACGGGCGGTAATGGCCGGTTTGTAACGGTTTCTTCCGGTTGCGGTCCGTAGAGCCCCTTTACGAGGGCCAGGACCTTGTTCCGCTGGTCCTCCGAAGCGTCAGACGCCGCCAGCACACAGGCCGGACGGGCTTCCCGGATCGCCTCGCGGACCTGCTCAAACCCCAAGATAAGATCGCCGGAGCGTTTCGCCATGCCCAAGAGGTCAAGCGCGCGCCGGACAAGCAGCTGTTCTGTCTGGGTAATCAGCTCGGGGCCGGCCTTGAACTGCGCCTTGAAAGCGCGGGCAAAAGCGCCCTTCTTCAGCGCGATTTCAAGGGCCTCGCGGCTGGCCGTGACCCACGCTCCCCTGCCCGGCAGGCGGGCGGCAAGGTCGGGCGTCACCTGTTTGTCGGGCGACAGGACGAACCGGATCAGGGCGTCCTGCGGCTGCACCGTCATCGTGGCGATGCACCGGCGTTCGGGGGCACGCGATGCGGCCTTGCCGGCGCGGGCGGGGCCCGCGTCGGTTTCGACCGCATCAGCGGCTACTGGCTCATCACTGGTCGTTCGAGCCGGCATTGGCCCCCTTGAGGTTGAACAGTTCGTCGCCACGGCTGCGCGCCGTTTCCGCCGGCGTTTCGGCGGCGGCGGCATCCAGGGCGGCTTCTTCGGCGTCGAGCGCGGCAGCGCGGGCGGCCAGCGCATCTTCCAGCGCCTGCGGCTCAACCCAGCCGGCCACGACGCGGGCCTTGAGGATGAACAGCTCGGCGTCCTCGCGGCTCATCTCGCCCTTCTCGATGATGCCCGGCACGAATTTCGGCTTGCCATCCGGGCCCGGCTCTTTCCAGCCAACCAGGTCGTCCGGCACGAGGCCAGCGAGATCCTCGATCGACTTGACGCCGTTCTCGCCGAACTTCACGGCCATCTGCGGCGTCACGCCTTCCATCTCGGCCACTTCGTCGGCGACGCCCAGCTCCTTGCGCTTGGCGACCAGCTCGGCGGTCAGCTTGTCGAGGTATTCGCGGGCGCGCTGCTGCAGCTCGCTCGCCACTTCCTCGTCGAAGCCTTCGATCGACGCGAGTTGCTCGATCTCGACATAGGCGATCTCTTCCACCGTCTCGAAGCCTTCAGAGGCCAGCAGCTGGGCCAGCGTCTCGTCGGCATCCAGCGCCTTCTGGAACAGGTCGGTGCGCTCCTTGAAGTCGCGCTGACGACGTTCGGAGTCTGCCGTTTCCGTCATCAGGTCGATCTGCCAGCCGGTCAGCTGCGAGGCGAGACGCACGTTCTGGCCACGGCGGCCGATGGCGAGCGGGAACTGGCTCTCCTCGACGACCACTTCCACGCGGCCCTCTTCCTCGTCGATCACGACCTTCGAGACTTCCGCCGGCTGCAGCGCGTTGACGATGAACGTCGCGTCGTCGCCCGACCACGGGATGATGTCGATCTTCTCGCCGCCGAGTTCGGACACGACCGCCTGCACGCGCGCGCCGCGCATACCGACGCACGCGCCGACCGGGTCGATCGAGTTGTCATGGCTGAACACGCCGATCTTGGCGCGCGAGCCCGGGTCGCGGGCGCAGGCCTTGATCTCGATCACGCCCTCGTAGACTTCCGGCACTTCCTGCGCGAACAACGCGATCATGAAGCTCGGGTGAGCGCGGGAGAGGAAGATCTGCGGGCCCTTGGCTTCGGCCGAGACCTTGTAGAGGTACGAGCGGACGCGGTCGCCCGTGTTGAAGTTCTCGCGCGGGATCGCGTCGTTGCGGCGGATGACGCCCTCGGCCTTGCCGAGATCGACGATCACATGGCCGTATTCGACGCGCTTCACCGTGCCGTTGATGATCTCGCCGACGCGGTCCTTGAAGTCATTGTACTGGCGGTGACGCTCGGCTTCACGGACCTTGCCCGTGATGACCTGTTTGGCCGTCTGGGCAGCCACGCGGCCGAATTCGAACGGCGGCAGTTCCTCGCGGAATTCGTTGCCGATTTCGGCGTCGCCATCCATCTTCTTGGCGTCGGCCAGCGTCAGCTGGGTGACCGGATTCTCGACCGTCTCGACCACCGTCTGCACGCGCCACAGGCGGGTGTCGCCCGAATCCGGGTTGATCTCGGCGCGGATGTCGTGCTCGAGGCCATAGCGCGAGCGGGCGGCCTTCTGGATCGCCTCTTCCATCGCCTCAAGCACGATGCGCTTGTCGATGTTCTTCTCCGCCGCGACCGCGTTGGCGATCTGCAGGATTTCCAGCCTGTTTGCCGAAACTGCGCCGGTAGCCATTTTCCCTATTTCCTCTCGTCTTCGTCTTCATCTTCGTCGAAATCCGCGTCGTCCGCGTCTTCGTCGAAATCCTCATCTTCGTCGTCGACCTCGACATCGTCGAAGTCATCGCCCAGCTCGTCGCCGAGTTCGGACAGATCGTCCTCCTCGTCGACATCCTCATCGTCCGCGACATCGGACGGCGCCTGGCCCTTGGCGCGCGCCGCCTGGATCAGCTTCTCGGTCAGCACCATGGTCGCCTTCGCCATGTCGGCGACCGGCAGCTTCACGCCGCCGCCATCCTTCAGGTCCAGTTCGACCATACCGTCCGTCTCGGCAACGATTGATCCATGGAAACGCTTGCGGCCATCGGCGCCCGGCGTCGCCATCTCGACCTTGATCTCGTGGCCGATCCATTTCGCGAAATCGCCCACCCGCGTCAGCGGCCGGTCGATGCCGGGCGAGGACACTTCGAGATGGTATTCGCTGGTGATCGGATCTTCGACTTCCAGCACCGGCGAGATCGCGCGCGACAGGCGTGCGCAGCGCGCCACCGTCATCGTGCCATCGGGCAGTTCCGCCATGATCTGCAGCGTCGGCGTCTGTGAGCCCACAACACGCACGCGAACGATATCGAGGCCGAGGCTGGCGGCCACGGGCTCGACCATGTCGAGGATGCGTTTTTCAAGTTCGCTCAGCGCCCGCATGGGCAGAAAACCCTCAGAAATACCCGTAAATCAGGCCAGAAACGCGAAGCGGCGGCCCAGTTCCCGGGGCCGCCGCTTCGATGTGAGAACTAGTTCGAGGGGGCATATAGGCGCTCCAGCGCGGGAAGTCGAGCCCCTTCATGAGCCGACTTCCCGCTCCGGACGGCGTGTCCTCTAGAACGTCTTCGACACCTCCACCGCATACGTCCGCGGCGGCGTCACCACGCAGCGCAGCGCCGTGCCGCCCTGCACCGTATTCACCAGGCCAAGGCCCGCATTGTTCGGCTGCGCATAGCGCGAGGTGCACGCGATGTCGTTCGTCAGGTTCTGCCCGATCAGCGCGATCTGCAGCCCATCGTCGTTGCGAAGGGCAAGGCGCGCGTCATAGGTCATGAACGAGCTTTCGTTGTTGAGCGGATAGTTGTCGCCGGCCGCCGACAGCATGCGGTCATCGACATACTGGAAGCCAGCGCGCGCCGACCATTCCCATCCCGCAAAGCCCGGCACGGTGTCTTCCCAGCGCGCATAGCCCGCCAGCTGCCATTCCGGCGAAGACGGCACGCGCTCGCCCGTGAGGTCAACGGCCGCCGGCACGGTGAGGCCCGGCCAGTTCGGCGCACCCCGGAAGTCGGTGTATTCCGAATCGAGCCACGTGCCCGCGACGTTCACCGTCAGCTGCTCGACCGGATAGGCCGTGAGATCGAACTCGACGCCCTGCTGCCGGATCGAACCGTTGTTGCGCACGGCAAAGGAAATGCCGTCATAGGTGCGGAACTGGTAGTTGTCGACCTCGGTGCGGAACGCCGTCGCGTTCGCGACCAGCAGGCCGTCGAACAGCGTGGTCTTCGCGCCGGCCTCGATGTTCTCCGTCGTCTCCGGGGCAAAGATGCGCGCCTGCCCCACGACGGTCGCGTTGCGGCCGCTATCGAACCCGCCCGACTTGAAGCCGGTCGACCACGTCGCGAACAGCATTACATCGTCGTTGAGCTGGTACGTCGTGCCAAGACGATAGGTCATCTTCGTCCCGTCGGTCGCCAGCACGGTGTTCTCCGTCGCCGCCGCATCGACCGAGGCGATCGTGCCCGTGATGATGCCCGGGATCGGCGTCGTCAGCGAGCGCTGGTCGAACACGCCGGACTTCTCGTCGCTGGAATAGCGCACGCCCAGCGTCACATCCCACTCCGGCACGATGTCATACGTGCCCTGCCAGAACGCCGCCCAGCTCTGCGTGTTCTGGTTGAAGTTCGTGTACGACGAATACGGCAACCCCACATCCGCGTTGCAGTAATCAACCCGCCGCTGCCGCGTTCCCGCAGGCGTATCGGCCGTCGTGTTGCGGATGAAGATGTTGCAGAAATCGTTGTTCAGGAAGCGATAGTCGCCGATGTAGAAATCTTCCTCGTAGGCATAAAGACCCGCGACGAAATTGGCTTTTCCATCCAGCAGGTCGTCTGGCGACAGCAGCTGCAGCTCGTGCGACTTGCTCTCGCTTGCGAAGAAGCCCTCACGTCCCGGCATCTTGATCGGCAACGTGCCGCTCGAGACCTGGTACTGGTTGTCGTTCCAGTCGCGCCAGGCGTTGATCAGCTTGACCTGCCAGCCGCCTTCAAGGTCCCACGTCAGGTTGCTCGCAAAGCCCACCGTATAGTCGTTGAGATTGCCCTCGCTCTCCTGGTTGACGTTGTGCGTGTACGTCTGGTCGAGGATCGGGGTCTGGCCGATCAGCGGGCCAGCGCCGTCCGGATCGAGGCGCGCGCGCCAGTTGGCGGCGAAGGTCGGCGTCACACTCTCCGCCACGACGGTCGAGATCGGAATGCCATCGCCCGTCGTGTGCTGGTAATCACCACGCACGACCCAGCGGATCGAGTCGGAAACATCCCACGCGGCCGAGAGCCTGCCCGAGAACGTATCCAAGAAGCTGATATCCTTGCCGGTCAGCAGGTTGTGGCCATAGCCGTCGCGGCCATCGCCCAGCACCGCCGCGCGCACCGAGAAATTGTCGGTGAGCGGCACGTTGATCATGCCCTCGCCCTTGAGGCGGTTGTAGTTGCCGGCGAGCACGCTGAGCTTGCCCTCGAAACGGTTGGACGGCTCGTTGGTGTTGACCAGCATCGCGCCCATCGAGGCGTTGCGGCCGAACAGCGTCCCCTGCGGTCCGCGCAGCACCTCGACCGAGCGGATGTCGTTGAGGCCGGAGACCAGCGCCGCCGTGCGCGGCACGTACGCCCCATCGAGGAACAGCGCCACCGAAGGTTCGATCGCCGTGTTGCCCGACGTACCGATGCCGCGGATCTCGACGCGCGTGTTGGCCAGCTGCGGCGCTGTCGCGAGGTTGAGGCTGGGCGCGATGTTGCGCAGGTCGCGGATGTCGGTGATGCCGGCTTCGTCCAGCGCGGCCTCGTTGAAGGCGCTGATCGAGATCGGCACGTCCTGAATGTCCTCGTCGCGCTTCTGGGCGCTGACGACGATCACATTGCGTCCCTCCTCCTGCGCGGCTGGCGCCTGGCCTTCCTGAGCGAAGGCTGGTGCGCCGATGCCGAGCACAAGCGCGAGCGAGGCGGATGTCTGCAGAAACTGTTTCACGAATGACTCCCCGGGTTTGCGCGGCGCCTGCAGGCAGCCGCGCACGATCCAACGCTACTGGTTGGTATCTAGATGGTACTTATCGGTAACGTTTGAGCGGAAAGTCAAGATTGCGCCCCGGGCGGCCAGTCCTCACAGGCCAGCGCAGGACGGGTCTTGTCCCGCAAAATCCATCTAGGACGCTACGGCAGATACTCTCAAGTAACACCAGACTTCAGCAAAGCTGACCCAAGGGACGCGGCCCGCACCCTGTCCCCGGCCTCGACAAGGCTTACGCGCACGTCCAATCAGTGCGGAAACACTCGGGGAAACACCATGAAGCCTTCTATCAAGCGCCACCTCCTGCTGGCGGCCTCCGCCGCTGCCCTCTTGCTTGCGGCCTGCGCGCCGGAAGCGGCCAAGCCCGCCGCCGAAGCAATGCCCCCGCCCGCGCCGACCGCCGCTGACCCGGCCCAGACCTCGCTCACCCTGGCGGCTGATCCCGCCGCCCTCGGCTTCGACGCGACCGGTTTCGACAAGGCCAAGGCCGATCTCGAAGCCGCCGTCAAAGCCGGCACGGTCCCCGGCGGTCTGCTCCTCGTCGCCAAGGGCGGTGAAGTGGTGAACATCACCGCCGTGGGCGTCGAAGGCCCGGGCGATGCAGACCCGATCTCGCCGGAAACCATCTTCCGCATCTATTCGATGTCGAAGCCGATCGTCTCCGTCGCCGCGATGAAGCTGGTGGAAGAAGGCAAGCTCGGCCTCGAAGATCCGGTCTCGAAATACATTCCCGAATTCGCCAACCCGAAAGTCCTCGTCGGCAATGGCAAGACCCGCCCGGCCGCACGCGAGATCACCGTGCGCGACCTGCTCGCCCACAAGTCCGGTCTCATCTACGGCGTCTTCGATCCGGAGAGCGAGCTCGGCAAGCTCTACATGGCCGCCGGCGACACGCGCTTCGACTTCACCGACCTCGACCTCGCCAAGGCCATCGCCGCCCTGCCGCTCCGTTTTGATCCGGGCTCGGCCTGGCACTATGGCCGTTCGACAGACGTTCTCGGCGCCGTCCTCGAAGTCGCCTCGGGCAAGACGCTCGACGTGCTGCTGGACGAGTCCATCTTCACGCCCCTCGGCATGAACGACACGCACTTCTATCTCGAGGAAGACGAATTCAACCGCCTCGCCGAAGGCCCCACCACCCTGAAGACCCCGCTCTCGAAGCCGAAGGAAAAGCAGCCCATGCTCTCCGGCGGCGGCGGCCTCAACTCGACCACGGAAGACTATTTCCGCTTCGTCGAGATGCTGCGCGGCAAGGGCACGTATCGCGGCGTGCAGGTCATCAAGCCGGAATCGCTCGACGCGATGCTGGTCAACCAGATCACGCCGGACGTTGACCGCAAGGCCTGGTTCTACGGCCCCGCCGGCGGCTTTGGCCTCGGCTTCGGCCTCCTGCCGATCGACATGAAGGACCCGTCGAAAGGCGAGTACTTCTCGTGGGCTGGTTACGCCGGCACCAATATGTGGGTCGACCCGAAGAACGACATCACGACGATCTTCATGATCCAGAGCAACGAGATGGCCGGCAAGTTCGCCCATCCGGATTACGTCTACGCCGGCTACAAGGGCGTCGCCGCGCCGGCTGCGCCCTCTGCGGCCCCGATCCCGACCACCGCGCCCGCCCCGGCGCACTGATCGGTCTCACACGAAGCGCAAAAGGCCCGGCTGCAAAGCCGGGCCTTTCTGTTTCTACCACACCTGCACCCGCTTTTCCGGCGGCGGGTACAGCGCCTCGCCCGGCTGCACGTTGAACGCCTTGTACCACGCATCGAGGTTGCGCACCGTTCGCGCGATACTGCGCCGGCGCGCGGCCATCGGTGAGGATCTGCTGGCGCAGCGCCGCCTCCCGCGCCTTGAAGCGCCAGGTCTTCGCGAACGACACGAAGAACTGCTGGTCACTGCTGATGCCATCCATCGACGCGATCACGAAATGACGTTTCATCATCACGCTCTCACACGGAACCCGATTCCGCGCCCGTGCTTACGCCTTTGAGTGTGACGCAGAAAATGAGAGTCGGCGCACAATGGAAGCCGTATGGTGTCACTCTCGGGTAAGCCGAAGGCGCATCCCGAGAGTCTCGGTTGCTTGATCATCGGGAACGACAACCGTCCCACTGAAGCTCACAACCGAGATTCCCGGGACAAGCCCGGGAATGACTCTATCTCGATCCAAGCCCCGCCCGCCCCAACGCCGCCCTCAACACCTCCGGCTCATACAACGACCGCCCCTGCTCCCGCGTCACCAACGCACGCGCAACCTTCAGCGCGTCCACCACCGCCGCCTCACCCGCAGCATCCGGCGCCTCCATCCACGCACCAATCGCCCGGCTCGCCTCCAGCAGCGCGCCACGCACATCCGCCTGTCCCGGCGCAACAAAGCGTTCGTTGAGCCGCTCCAGTCGTTCGCGCGCCGCTCGCGCCATGATCCGCCGCCCGTCGGGCGCCAACCCCTGCGCAATCCAGAAAGCCGTGTTCGCTGTCTCCATGTCTTTCTGCGCTGTCAGCGACTGCCGCGCCGATGGATCAGCACACAGCGCAAGCCCGTCCATGTAGGCGATCACATCATAGAGCATCTGTTCCGGCGGCTCCTGCCCGTCGAACTCCTCGACGATCAGGCCGTGCGTCTTCGCCTTGAACGCATCGCCCTTGCGCACCTGCATCTGCTTGCCGTCACGCGCCGCGAGATCGGGGATCGGCGTCGGATCGAACGCGCCATTGCCGCGCGATTTCGAGAACAGGCTGTTGGTGACATCCGCCGTGCCCGGCGCACCCGAGACGCCCTCGATGAAGAAATCCGGATTGCCCCGCCCATTCACATGACAGGACGCGCACGACAGCCCCATCCGCCCCGCCGCGCCGCCCAGCAGCGCCGGCGATTCAAACGCGATCCGGCCGACATCCACATTCGAATAGGTGACGCCGCTGGCGAGCACCTCAACCTTGCTCACCGGCTCCAGCGGCACGCGGCAGGACACCGGCTCGCTCGTCAGCGCGCGCACAATGTCAGCCCCGGGCGCGATCCAGCGCAGCGCGCGCAGGCTGTCGCGATTGATCGGCGCGTCGGCAACAGGCGCGCTCGCGCACGCCGCAACAGCCAGGACCAGGCAAGCCGTAACCCGTCTCAGGATTTCGAACCCGCGATCCAGCGCCGCAGCTCCTCGGCCTCTTCACAGCCGAACTTGCAGATGCCATCGAGCTTCACCAGCTGCGCGCGCGCCTTCGCCATCTGCCCGGTCTCGACATAGTACTCGCCGAGATATTCGTTCGCGCCGCGATGATCCGGCTCCAGCGCCAGCGCGGCCGAATAGAAGCTGATCGCCGTGTCGTAGTTGTGCAGCTTGCGGTTGGCGAAGCCCTGATAGGTCAGCACATCCGGATGCGGACCGAGCGCATATCCCGCCTGCCGCAGCGAGCCGAGCGCATCCTCATACCGGCCCTCATTGATGAGGCCGTACGCCGCCAGATAGGCCGCATCGCCCTCGCGCGCCGACGCGAAGCGCGTCATCTCGCCCGAGAGCTGCATCGGCCCCGCGGGATTGGCGACCGCCGCATCGATCTGCATGATCGCCGCATCGATGAACTTGGCCTCGGCGCAAGTCCCAGCGCACTTTGCCTTCATGGCTTCCAGCGCCGTCTTCTGCTCGGCCGCCTTGCCCGCATCGCCCTGCTTGGCCTCGACCGCGCCGAGCCATCCACGCGCGGTGGCGTTATTGCCGTCATACTTCACGGCGTTGCGGAAATACTTCCGTGCGCTGTTGAAGTCCTGCTGGCCGATCTGCGTCAGGCCCATCATGTAATTCGTGTTGGCGTCCTTGGCGGCGACATCGAGCACATCGTCGAACGCCTTTTCCGCCTGCTTGTAATTCCCCGCCTTCAGCAGCTCCGTGCCCTGCTGGTAACGCTTCACCGGATCGATCCGGCTGGACGACATGGAGGGTCCTCCCCCACCGCCGCCTCCCCCACCACCCGCCGCCAGCGCGGGTGTTGCAACAAGAGCTGCGACCGCTACGGCGATCAGCATGAGGTCACGGGTTTTCATGGGGCAGTCCTCCCAAAGGACGACCAGAGCCTACACCCGCGCCAAATCCACGCCAGCAGGAAAATCGGCCGCGCCTGCAGACGTGAAAAAATGCCGGACCAAGCAAATGAGAGTGACCCTTGGGTAAGGGATCAGGGAGCAGCGCCGAGCGCGCGCAGTTTTGCCATCAGCCAGTCGATGTCCCGCTGCTGCCCTGCCGAAACAGGATGATCGGGGCGTCCTGCCTCCGCACGCACAAGGACCGGCGTGAAAACGCCATGCGCCGGTAGCGGCTCGCGTTCATCGGCTTTCGTAGTCATCTCGCGCATCCCTCCGACGATCAGGGCGCGCGCGAGGCTGCGAATGTCTTCAGGCGCACCCCCGGAAATGTAGAAGCGATCCGGAGACGCCGGCGTCGCATCTGCGGGTGCATCATCAGGGACAGGAGGCCCCATCGTTCGGTTTTGCTGCGGCGACGGCCTGACACCCGGATAGGATGCCGCGTAGGTGACAACGCGCTCGTCGGATGGCAGCGGCAGGATGGCGATCGCATCGCCATGCGCCATCCCGGCCATCAACATGAACGGCCACGACGTGTCGGGGTCCTGCTCCGCCTCCTGATTGTTGAACTGCAGAAGCAGCAGGCCGTCGCCAAGATCGGCAATCGCAAGTTCTCCGGGCTTCACGACCGCGTAGATGTCGCGGGTCTCATCGCTTTCATCGGAAAGGACAAAAACCCGGCGCGCGGCGTCCCAGGTGAAGGCGGCGCAATTGTTGTCGTCATCCGCCTCCGCGCTGCGGACAACCAGCTGGCCGTCTTCGTCATCGTCGAGGCCGCAATACTCCCCATCCGCAAACGGCGCCTTTGCCGGACGCGCCTCGAACGGCGCGGCATCCACCGCTGACGGCAGCCCGAATGTGCAGCCGGAAGCGGCGAAAATCATCAATCCGGCCATCAGGATGCGGAGCATCTGTCCCCTCCACTGCTGGCCGTACCCTCCGCCCGGCGCTGGGCGGAATGAAGGCGCCGGCCCCGCCCGGCTACCTTCCCGTCCGTTACGGTCTTGCCGTCCGCGCACGGCATGCTTCACTGCCGCCGAACCGACGGAGCCACCCTCTGGCCATCAACTTCGCCCTCTCGGCGGCCCGCGCCACCGCCCGCTCGACCAGCCGGGACACCCGCACGGTCCTCCGCAAGGCTGCCGAAAGCTGGCGCGCCACCCACCGTGAACAGCGCGAGAACGAACTGTCGGGCATGGGGGTGGTCATCCCTCTCTCGGAATGGCTTGGGCACAATAACGGGCCCGACATTCTGGAGAACACGACGTTCAAACAGTGGTGCTGGACCCGCGCCCGCGCCGCCGCCTTTGCCCCTCCCGACACTGAAACGGGTATCCGCTGGGCCCGAAAGGCCCACGAATTGGGCCTGTCTTACGAGGAATATCGATTGGAACTGCTTGAACGCGGGCGCTATCCGACGGATGAAGACGCTCGGCGTATCCGTGCCGCCCGGCCCTGACTGCGGGCTGCGGCACGGTTGCGTGACAATATCTCTTGAGCCTGACCCGCCAGTTCCCATATGAGCCCCAGCCCGCAGGGACTTCTTCTCTTTCCTGCGCGCGATCAAAGTTGAAGACCTAGGGGTCGTCCAATCAGGGTGCTGCACGTCAGGCCCGGAACACTGGATGGGGCGGCCGCCGCAGAAAGGACGTTTGTAGTATGGCTAAGATCATCGG
>Ga0208492_1001088_pt1 | contig 18759 bp, 15 predicted proteins | sample Subbioar_CSW14AB_FD_184820 | JGI IMG/M metagenome (GOLD analysis project Ga0208492, IMG submission 184820) | Serpentinite rock and fluid subsurface biosphere microbial communities from McLaughlin Reserve, California, USA - CR12Mar_CSW14AB (SPAdes) | ecosystem: Environmental > Terrestrial > Deep... | reverse complement strand
GCGGCTCATCAGGTGATTTCCTTCAACTTCTCGCCCCGGCGAACCGGATCAACAGACTTGAACACTTCGGCCATGAACTTGCGGCGGCATACCGTCAGCTGGTCGCCTACCTCGCGGTCCGGCCCCGGCGATGCGCCCGACTTGTCGATCTGTGCGTAGGCCTCCACCAGCACATCCAGCGCAGGATGGCGGCGGCCCTGGAAGCCAGCTTCCTTGTCCGCGCCGTAGTCGCCATCGGCGCGGTTGGGGAAGAACAGCCGCCCGCGATCAATCAGGGCAGACAGCTGCGCGCGCGCGGCGGAGCGCCGGCCGCGGAATTCCGCCTCGGGATAGGAGACACCCTTCTCGACCAGCAGCTCCTGCGTCGAGGCCAGCAGCACGATCACATCATCCGACCAGCCGATGACATCTGAATCGTGCGCCATCTTCATGGCGATGGCGTTGCGCTTCTCCTGCCGCCCGACCAGACGCAGGTTGAGAATGAAGGAGGCAAGCGCCAGCAGCGCCGAGCCGATGGCCAGCCCTTGCTCGAGGCCGAAATTTGAGAAGAAGTCGGCCATGCCCTTACCTTGCCTGCCGCTTCATGCGGTCAGCACCGCAGGTTTCGCGAACCGTCGCGGGCACCGCATAGCCCTGCCATGACTTGCCCTTGGGCGCGGCAGCGGCCTTCGCCTCTTTCACAAGGCGATCGAGCTGGCTCGCATCCAGCGCGGTGAACACCGAAACATCCGCGCAGTCTGTGCCGGGCTTGGCATATTCGAAATAGTGCTGGGCGCCCGTGGCGCCGACCTGCACCCACCCGGCCGTGGCCATCTGGTAGTCGAGGACACGATCGAACTCGCTGCCGTCGGGCGCCGGCATCGCGCCATCGCGGAGGAAAAAGACGCAGGCCATGACAGGCGGCTGGTTGTAATCGACAGCGACGATCTTCTCGCAGCTGTTGATGACGTGAGCATCGATCGGCGCTGCGATGTTCATGACGCCGGGCAGGATGATCTGCTGCGCCTTTTCGCCGCCAGCCAGCTCACCCGGCGCATCCGGCGTGGCCTTCGGCCCGCCATCGAGTTCGGGCGCGCCATCAAGCGCAGGCTCTTCCTTTTTCGGCTCGCAGGCGGCGAGCGAAACAGCAAAGAGCGCAACGAGGCCAAGTCGTCCAAGCATCAGACCAGCATCTTTCCTGCTTCGCCGATCTCGTCGCCGGTGATCTTGCCGAGGATCATCTCATTGTGCGCTGCGCCCGAAGGGATCATCGGGAAGCAGTTCTCGGCCTTCTCAACACGGCAATCGAACAGCACCGGCTTGGGCGTATTGATCATTTCGAGGATCGCATCGTCCAGCTTCGCCGGATCATCGCATCGAATGCCATGACAGCCAAACGCCTCCGCCAGCTTCACGAAATCCGGCAGGCTTTCCGAATAGGAGTGCGAATAACGCTCGCCATGCAGCAGCTGCTGCCACTGGCGCACCATGCCCATCCATTCATTGTTGAGGATGAAGATCTTGACCGGCAGGTTGTGCTGGATGGCGGTGGACATCTCCTGCATCGTCATCTGCACGGAGGCATCGCCCGCAATGTCGATCACCAGCGCATCCGGATGCGCCGCCTGCACGCCCACCGCCGCCGGCAGGCCATAGCCCATCGTGCCGAGGCCGCCTGAGGTCATCCAGCGATTGGGCTTGTCGAAGTGGAAGAACTGCGCCGCCCACATCTGGTGCTGGCCGACTTCGGTGGTGATGTAGACGTCCTTGTCCCTCGTCAGCTCATAGAGACGCTCGATCGCGTATTGCGGCTTGATCAGCGTTTTCGAGGCCGGATAGGCGAAACCCTTGCGGGCGCGCCAGGCGTCGATCTGCTTCCACCACGGCGCGATGTCCGGCTTCTTGCTGGCCTTGCGGTTCCAGCCCGCCGTCAGCGCCTTCAGCGCCTTGCCGCAGTCGGCCACGATAGGAATGTCGACGCGGACGTTCTTGTTGATCGAGCTGGGATCGATGTCGATGTGGATCTTCTTCGAGTTCGGCGAGAAGGCATCCAGCCGGCCCGTCACGCGATCATCGAACCGCGCACCGACACACAGCATGACGTCGCAATCATGCATCGCGTTGTTGCTCTCGAACGAGCCGTGCATGCCCAGCATGCCCAGCCATTGCGGGTTCGACGCCGGGAAGGCGCCAAGCCCCATCAGCGTGGACGTGACCGGCCAGCCCGTCGCCTTCGCCAGCGCGCGCAACGCCTCGGACGCAGCCGGCCCGGAGTTGATGACGCCGCCGCCGGTATAGATGATCGGCCGCTGTGCGCCCGCCATCAGCGCGACGGCTTCCTCGATGCGTTTGTCCTGCGGCTCGGTGCGCGGATGATAGGTGCGGTGCTCGATGGCGTCGGGGCCGATATACTTGCCGCGCGCGAACTGCACGTTCTTCGGGATGTCGATCACCACCGGGCCAGGACGGCCAGTCGTCGCGACATAGAACGCCTCGTGAATCACGCGCGCGAGGTCGTTCACATCGCGCACCAGATAGTTATGCTTGGTGCAGGAGCGCGTGATGCCGACCGTGTCGGCTTCCTGGAACGCGTCCGAGCCGATCAGGTGCGTCGGCACCTGGCCGGTGAAGCAGACCATCGGGATCGAATCCATCAGCGCATCGGCCAGCGGCGTCACCATGTTGGTGGCGCCCGGGCCGGACGTCGCCAGCGCCACGCCGCACTTGCCGGTCGCGCGGGCATAGCCCTCGGCCATATGCCCTGCCCCCTGCTCGTGGCGGACAAGGATGTGGCGCACCTGCTGCTGTGCGTAGATCGCGTCATAGATCGGAAGGACAGCGCCGCCCGGATAGCCGAAAATCGTGTCGACCCCCTGATCGGCAAGCGCGCGCAGGACGATCTCGGCGCCCGTCAGGGTATCCGTGGTCTGCGTGTCCATGTTTGAGTTTCCGTCCATTTCGCCGCTCGTCAGTGTTCTTCAGGTTTCGGGAAAAGAAAAAGGGCCTCTGCGGGCCCTTTGATTTTGCATAACTCGCCATCCCGCCCGGTTTTTACCGGTACGGCGGCGAGCCAATTACAAGTACGAGCGCCTGACGGCAGCCGGACATGGCGTTTTCTCCCAAGAACGCAGTGGAAAAGGGAAATACCGTTTCAAGTGCGCAGCGTCAACAGGGGCTGTGGGGCAAGAATTGACCCGCGAAGCGACTTTGGGCCGGATTTTTCTCGCCGCAAGCTAGCGGACCGGAGGCACAGTGCAATTTTACACTACACGAATGGTTCGTGTAGTGTAACGGGCAAAGAAGCCGTCAATCGGGCTTACACTACGCGAATCATTCGTGTAGTGTAAGCGCATGAAAGCGATCTCCGCAACGCTCCAGACCACCTACGCCAACTTGCTGCAGGCCCATTTGAACAGGCCCGTCTTCGAATTCGAAGGCGCGCCGTTCACGCGCAAGCTGGGGAGCAAGACCTATTGGTACGCCAACCAGCGAACAGCCCCGGGCACACCGCTAAAGCAACGCTATCTGGGACTCGACTCGGACGAGATGCGTGCGCGCATCGCAGAAATGCAGGCGCAACGCCAAAGCCAGGCCGACTTCCGCGCGTATGCATCGAGCCTTGTGGCGATACTGAGAGCCGGCGGGATTGCCGGACCTGATCGAAAGACAGGCCCCATGCTGCGAACGCTTGCCAACAGCGGCGTCTTCCGCCTTGGCGGGCTGCTCGTCGGCACGCATGCGTTTCGTCACTACGATCTCGTGCTCGGCGCCCAACTGTCAGACAACTCAGGCTGGGCAACACAAACAGACGACATCGACATAGCCGGCTTTGAGAAACACTCGATTGCCATCGAGGATCGCGTGGATCCGGATCTCGCGCAGGAGTTGACCAAGCTGGGCTTCAAACCGAGATCGACAATCGGCCGGAAGCCGAGCACCAGCTGGGTTCTTCCTGACGCTTCCTATGTGATCGATTTCCTGACGCCATCATTTCGCGACGAAGAGGGACCTGTCGAACTGCCCGCACTGAAAATGTGGGCGCAAAGCCTGCACTTTCTGAACTTCCTGATTGCCGACCCTATCGATGCAGTGAGTCCGTACATGGAAGGCCTGCTCGTCAGAATCCCGCGCCCTCAGAACTATGCGGTGCACAAGCTGATTGTCTCTCAGCGCAGAAAGATCGGCAGCGCCAAAGCCAGGAAGGACATCGAGCAAGCGCGCGCAATCATCTGGGCGATGGCGGAAGACCAACCGTATGAAATTTACAAGGCAATCGCAGAAGCGGACGAAAAGGGTCCGGCGTGGCGGAAGGCCCTGGATCAGGCATTGGACGTCCAGTTCAGCGCAAAGCCGGCCAAGTACAACACAGAAGACGACGCAATCGAACTAGAGGGGCGCGCTATGGGGGCAATACAGACGTTTGCCGTCAGCGGCCTCGCCATTTCATTTTTCACGGAAACTGAGGGCTCGCCTAAAAGACGCCTGGATGCCGTAAGCGCCAACCGTCCGAGAGTTGAAAACGCGATAAGACGACGCTTCAGGCGCGCGCCCTCTAACAACCCTCTGATAAGCGTGGCCGACTTCCATCCAGATGACTGGAACTAGTCGATCAAATCGCAATGCCAGCAACTAACTAGCCTGCCCCTCCGCCCAGATGTCCGACACCACGCGGGTGCGCACGTCCAGCGCTTCCGAAGGAATGCGGGGCCAGAGGGTGAACTGGTGGGCGATCCAGGTCATCTGGCGCTTGGCATAGCGGCGGGTGTCGCGCTTGCAGCGGTCCACGGCATCGGCAAGCGACATGCGCCCGGCGAAGTACTCGGAAAAACCCGGCATGCCATGGGCGCGCATGGCCGGCAGCGCCTCATCTAGCTTGCGCTCCCACAGGCGGCGCGCCTCTTCCAGTGCGCCATGCTTCATCATCAGGTCGACGCGGGCATTGATGCGCTCATAGAGCGTCTCGCGCGGCGGGGTGATGGTGACGCCCACCCAGGCGCCCGGCGGCAGCAAGGGCGCGGCCTGTCCGTGAAAGCTGGACAGCGGCTTGCCGGTCGCAAACAGGACTTCCAGCGCGCGCGCCGTGCGCTGGCGATCGTTGGGATCGATGCGGGCGGAGACGATGGGATCGTGGGCAGATAGATGCGCGAAGGCCGCCAGCTGGTCGATTTCGGCCATCTTGCGCGCTCGGTAGCGATGCGCATCCGGAATGGCAGGGATATCGGAGAGGCCCTCGGTGAGCGTCATCAGGTAGAGCCCGGTGCCGCCGACAAGGATGGGCACTTTGCCCGCTGCGCCCAGCTCCGCGATCTTCGCCATGGCGTCCTTGGCCCAGATGCCCGCCGAGTAGCGGTCCGCGGCATCGACATGACCGAACAGGTGATGCGGGGCGGCGGCCTGCTCTTCGGCATCGGGGCGAGCGGTGAGCACGTCGAGGTCGCGATAGCACTGCATGGCGTCGGCATTGATGATCTCGCCCCCGTGCTTGCGCGCGAGGGAGATCGCCAGCTTCGTCTTGCCGCTTGCCGTGGGCCCGTGGATGAGAATCGCGGGTCGCATGCCGTATTACTGGTTTACCCCAACATCTGGCGGTTCACTGTTTACGCCTGACCGCAGCGCCTGATAGAGCGCGTGACCCGCCCTAACGCGTGCCGCAAGTTACGTCCATGACCCAGACGCCGAACCTTGTTCTCACCCTTGTTTCGCAGAGCGGCGACGCCGTGCGCCTTGCTGCAGGCGCGCCCGGCAGTTCCGGGCAGGCCGTGGATCGTTCGGGCAATGGCTGGAGCGTGGCCGAGCGCGCTGTCGCCGGCGGGCCGGATCTCGTCGGCTGGCTTGAGGCCGAAGCCCCGAAGCTGGCCGCGGACTGGGCGATCACGCCGGCGACCAACCGGAAGAAGCGCCTGCTGATTTCCGACATGGACTCGACCATCATCGGACAGGAATGCCTCGACGAACTGGCAGACTTCGCCGGGCTCAAGGCGGAAGTCTCCGCGATCACTGAGCGGGCCATGCGTGGCGAACTCGATTTCGCCAGCGCCCTCACCCAGCGCGTCGCGATGCTGAAAGGGCTGGCGCTCACGGCGCTAGCGGCCTGCCATGAACAGCGTGTGCGGTTGAACCCCGGCGCGCGCGAACTGGTCGAGACGATGAAGGCGAACGGCGCGCGCTGCGTGCTGGTGTCGGGTGGCTTTGGCTATTTCACTTCGCGTGTCGCGAAGATGGCGGGCTTCCATGCCGATCGCGCCAACAGGCTGATCGATGATGGCGCGGCGCTGACGGGTGCGGTGGGCCAGCCGATCCTCGGGCGTGAGGCGAAGCTAACGGCGCTGATCGAGGAAACAACCGCGCTGGGCGGCACACCGGACGATGCAATCGCGATGGGCGATGGCGCCAACGATCTCGATATGATCCGCGCGGCGGGCCTCGGCGTCGCCTACAAGGCCAAGCCGATCGTGGCGGCGGAAACGCTGGCGCGCATCCAGCACACAGACCTGCGCGCCGCACTGTTCTTCCAGGGCTACGCCGTCAGCGAGATTATCGGCGGCTAGCGCGCGCGCACCGCGACATAGCTCACCTCGTCCTCGCCCCACAGCTGGAGGAGAACCGGCTTGCCGGCCTTCTTCGCAGCTTCGGCGGCGGCAATCGCCTGCTCCGGCGAAGACACCGGCTGGAAGTGGACTTCCGTCACCACGGCGCCGATCGGCAGCTTGCCCAGCGCGTCCGATCCGGTCTCGATCGACTGCACCAGCACGCCGCGCACCGAGTTCGGAATGCCACGGCGGCGGCGGTCGGCGTCTTCGATGACCTTGAACTTGATGCCGAGAATGTTGGTGAGTTCGGTCGCGACATCGCGCTCGGCCGGCTTGTTCGTGGTCGCCGTCGAGGACGCGGCGAGTTTCACCGTCGCCGTCGCCTGCTTGCCATTGCGGAGATAGCGCACCGACACCTGCGTGCCGACCTGCGTCACACCCATGATGCGGAACAGGTCGCGGCTTTCCTTGATCTGCTGGTTGTTGAGCGCGGTGATCAGGTCGCCCTGCTTGAGGCCGGCCGCTTCGGCCGCGCCGCCCTTGGCCACGGACGTGACAATCGCGCCGCCCGGCGTGGAGAGGCCGTAGGCCTCCGCAACCGACTGGTCGACCGAGCGGGCCGAGAGGCCCATCGTGCCGCGGCGGGTTTCGCCGTACTGGCGCAGTTGCTGGACGACGACCTTGGCGAAGTTGGCCGGAACCGAGAAGCCGACGCCGACCGAACCACCGGCTTCGCCCGGCGAGATGATCGCCGTGTTGATGCCCACGACTTCGCCGCGCAGGTTGAACAGCGGGCCGCCGGAGTTGCCCTTGTTGATGGCCGCATCCGTCTGGATGAAGTCGTCATAGGAACCCGCGCTGATGTCGCGGTTGCGGGCCGAGATGATGCCCGCGGTCACCGTGCCGCCGAGGCCGAACGGGTTACCGATGGCGACGACCCACTGGCCGACTTCGGCCGCATCCGAGTTGGCCCACGGAACAGCCGTGAGCGGATTGCGCGATTCCACTTTCAGCAGCGCCAGGTCGACATCTTCGTCCGCGCCGATCAGCTTGGCGGCCAGCACCGAGCCATCCGAAAGCACGACGTCAATCTCGTCCGCGCCCTCGATGACGTGGTTGTTGGTGACGACGAAGCCCTCGGCGTCGATGATGAAACCCGAGCCCAGCGAGGACTGGCGGCGCATGCCGCCCTGCCCGCGACCCAGCAGGTCATTGAACTCGTTGAGCGGGGAGTTGGGCCCGAAAGCCGGCAGGCCATCGCCCCGCGCCACCGTCTGCCGCGTCGCGATGTTGACCACCGACGGCATCAGGCGCTTCGCCAGCGCCGAGAAATCCTCTCCCGAGAGCCCCGCGCGGCTGCCCGAGACGGCCGGCGCAGGCGTGCCGCTCGGCTGGGCGATCGCCACTTCGGGCGCTTCCAGCTTCAGCAGGGCCGGAGCAAAGAAAGCGCCCGCAATGGCCGCAAGGCCGAGCACCGGAATGCCCACCTTGATGAGCAGCGAGCGCTTTGAAGAGGTGGCCGGCATGCGTTCGGAACTCCCTGCAAACAGCCCCGCCGGGGCTGGTTCCGCTGCGGACACTGGCGCTAAAGCGGCCCGTCCGCAAGGCGATCAGCCCCTCCCGGAGCGGCTCACCTGCGGCTGTTGAAGCCTGAAATTGCGGAACAATGATGGCCGCGACCACCGGACAGGCCGGCAATCACGCCCGCGTGTGGCCGGAACAGGCGGCTATCAGGCCGTCTTCGCTGCCGCCGGAGCGCCGGCGTCGAGGCCCATGACGTGGTGCAGCTTGGCGATCAGCTCACGCTGGTCGACCGGCTTGGACAGGTAGTCCGTCATGCCCAGCGCCAGGTACTTCTCGCGGTCGCCGGACATGGCATCAGCCGTCAGGGCGATCACCGGCAGGTGTTTCCAGCGCGGCTCGGCGCGCAGGCGCTGGATGGCTTCCTTGCCATCCATAACGGGCATGTGGACGTCCAGCAGGACGATGTCGAACGCATGTTGGGCGATGAGGTCCAGCGCTTCCTTGCCGTTGGTCGCCTCGGAGATGTCACAGCCCTGCGGCGCGAGGAACAGCTTGATGACCTGGCGGTTGATGGCGTTGTCGTCGGTCAGCAGCACGCGCAGGCCGCGCAGGCTACGCTTGACGGGCTCGGCGACGCGCTGCTCCGGCGCGGGCGCGGCGCCGCGGGCGGATACGGCTTCCTGCGCGCGGAACGTCAGGCGGAAGGTCGAGCCCTTGCCGGCGTTGCTGGTGACTGTGATGTCACCACCCATCATGCGGGCCAGCTGGCGCGAGATGGCAAGGCCGAGGCCCGAGCCGCCGAACTTGCGCGTGGTGGCGCCGTCGGCCTGCGTGAACACCGTGAACAGCTTGGCCTGCGTGTCTTCCGACATGCCAATGCCAGTATCGCTGACTTCCACGGCGACGAGATAGTCGCCTCCGTCGATGCGCGACGAGCTGATGGCGACTTCGACGCGGCCCTGGTTGGTGAACTTGATCGCGTTGGAGATCAGGTTCGAGACGCACTGGCGCACGCGCGTGGGATCGTAGGTCAGGCGCTGCGGGAAATGCGCATCGTAGCGCACCAGCAGGTCGAGGCCCTTCTCGTCGGCGGTGGCCTGGAAGAGCTGGCGCGTGCGTTTCATCGTATGCAGGAAATCACCCGGCACGGCGGAAATCTCCATCTTCCCGGCCTCGATCTTGGTGAGATCGAGCACATCGTTGAGCAGGGCCATCAGCGACTTGCCCGAGTCGAGAATGACGCCGACTTTTTCCTTCTGCGGCGCCGTCAGGCCGTCGGCCTCGAGCGCCTGCGCCATGCCGAGCACGCCGTTGAGCGGCGTCCGGATCTCATGGCTCATGTTGGCGAGGAATTGCGATTTGGCGTTGGACGAGGCCTCGGCCACATCCTTGGCGGCGCGCATTTCCGCTTCAATCTTTTTCCACGCGGTGAGATCGACGATCGTGCCGATCAGCTTGCGCGCATCTATGGCGTTGGCGGCGATCACCTGGGCGCGCAACTGCATCCAGCACCAATCGCCATTGGCCATGCGGACGCGCAGTTCCTGCTTCCAGCCATCGATCGTGCCTTCGCGCGCGGTATCGATGGTGGAGAAGACAAGGTCGCGGTCTTCCGGGTGGACGAACTGGTGGAAAAGGTCCAGCGGGCCCTGCCGCCCCTCAGAGCCGATAATATTTGCAAGCGACTCGTCGATGCTCGCTTCCATGGTGTCGAAATCGACTTCGAAATAGCCGTCACCCGCGCCACGGATCGCGAACTGCAGACGCGCCTTGGTCGAGTCGGCCTGCGCCAGGGTCTGGCGCAGCGCCACCACGTTGGCGTGCGAGAGCTGCGCCGCCGCCGCGATGCTGAGCAGCATGCCGATGGCCGAAACAGAAACCGCGACGGCGACCCAGAACGGAAATTGCGTCCAGGCCGAATGGAACATGAAGCCCATCATCGGCACGCAGCACATGGCCAACGCACGCAGGGTCTGGCCGAGGCTGGCGCTGGGCGAGAAGATGATGTGGATCGCCCACGATGCCGGGATCATCACGGCGACAACCCAGGCGCCCTTGCCGCCGGTCGACCAGAAGGCGCCCGCGGCAACCATCCAGACTGCGATCAGCGCAAGCTGTGCGAATTGGTATGGCTGTGTTGCTGACTTGTCGCCCTGCCCGAAGCGGTATCCGAAAACGACACTGGCAAGGAGCAGCATGACGGCGGGAACCGCCCAGGCGAACGACCACATCGGTCCAAACGAATGGCCGACGAAAATGGCGTTGGCGATCGCCAGCACCACGCCGGTCAGGGTCGTGCTGTTGGTCAGGTACTCCGGCCGGAAGCCCGGCATCGGGGCCGCAGCAGGCTCCGCCGTTCCGCCCGAGATCCGTTCCATCACGTCACCCCGATACACAAAATCCGGGAGACCATGGCAGGGATTGATTAAATTCCCGTAGAGCAAGGAGTTGTTAAGCAAGACACCCGAGCGCGCGTGATCAGGTCCGCGTACGGATCAGTATCGATCTAATGCCCGGCCGCGCTGCGCCCTGCCCGCGCCATGTTCCGCGTCTTCCACAGCGAGGCGAGGATCGCGCCGCCGACCAGCACCAGCGTCGCGATCAGCGACCAGTGCGCCTCCAGATACGGAACAAGGCTCATCTCCTTGTAGAGCAGGAAGTTCCAGATGATTTTCCCGCCGATCAGCACCAGCACGGCGGCCAGGCCGACCTTGAGGTAGACGAAACGATCCACCGCCGCCGCCAGCATGAAATACATCGATCGGAGGCCGAGAATGGCAAAGATGTTCGAGGTGTAAACGATGAAGGGGTCGCGGGTTACTGCGAAGATGGCCGGCACGCTGTCGATGGCGAAGATCACGTCGGCGACTTCGATGGAGATCAGGGCCAGGAACAGCGGCGTGGCGTAGAGCACCAACTTGCCCGTCGCATCCGGCTGCCGGATGAAGAAGTTGTGATTGGTGATGGTCGGCGTCACCGGCACGAAGCGCTGCACGAGGCGGACGATCCAGCCCGTATCAGGCGCGTGATGCGCCTCGCCGATCGACCGCAGCATCTTCCAGCCGCTGAAGATCAGGATCGCCGCGAAGATGTAGAGCACCCAGGTCAGCTGCGTGACGATCACCGAGCCAGCCCCGATGAACAGCGCCCGGAAGACGATGGCCCCCATGATGCCCCAGAACAGAACGCGGTGCTGGTAGGCGGCCGGCACGGCAAAGAACGCCATGATCATCGAGATGACGAAGATATTGTCGAACGCCAGCGCCGTCTCGAGCATGTAGCCGGTGAGATACTGCACCGTCGCCTGCGTCCGCAGGTCGCCGCCATTGGGGTAATAGATCGGGTCGGGCTGGTAGAAGAAATACACATACCCGGCGAAGGCCAGCGCACAGAACGCAAAGCCCGCCCACATCAGCGCGCTCTTGCGAGCCGAAACCTCGCCATCCTTCTTGTTGATCACGCCAAGATCGAGCCACAGCACGAAGCCGATCACGGAGAAGAAGGTGGTCCATAGCCACAGCGGCTGGCTGGCGAATTCGGCGGAGAAATTGATCGACATGGGTCAGCCCTGCTGGCGATAGGTCAGGAAAATGGCGAAGTGCAGACGGCGGCGGTCATCCCGCCGCCGTGCAACGCTAGAAGTCGAAATCGTCGGAGAGGCGCGAACGCATGTGCAGGTCGTACTGCCGACGACGGCGCGCGCCGCCATCATCCTCGCTGTAGCCATATTCGGCTACGTCCTCATCGCGGACGCGGCGGTTGGTCACCTCGCCCTGCACATAGGCGATGATGCGCTCCAGCTCGCCCGGATCGAGCCAGACGCCACCCGTGCGCGTACAGATATCCAGCTCGACGCCATAGCGCCGGATCTTGCGCATCGGCGCGCCGTCGATGGGAGAGAGACGCTCGCTCATGACGCGGCCCGCGCCACATCCGTGCCGCCGACAATTGCGAGGCGCGACCTTGCGACTTCCGCCGCCATTATGCGGGCGATCTTCCGCATGCTGCGCTTCAGGACGAGCCTGAGGCGTTTCAGCCGGAAAAGGCGAATTGGGTCCGGCTTCGGCGCGCCCTGTTCAGCCTCGATCTGTTTCTGGATCATGCCGTGCCGGAACAGCAGGGCGTTGAATCGTCTGATCAGCATTGTTTGCTCCTCGGTCTGTTGGCCGGGAGGAACACCGATGAGGCTCTAGGAGGGGGGAGAGGGGTCCGAGCCTACATCGGGTTCCACCCGATGCGGTCCGACATCGCAGGAGATCAGCCGGGGAGCTGTTCAACCTGCCAGAGGGGCCCGGTCCGCATGTCAAACGTGGCGGATGCTCTGCGAAGGTTCAAGCGGAGACCCTGCGGTTTCCGATAACGAACCCGCGAACGGGTGTTGGCATGTAATATCCGCTCCTGCGCGAGATGCCGGCCCGCAGCGGCAATCTTCGTGCGCAAAACCACGCTGCTGACACTCCACCGTTCACAGCTCTCTCCTGGCCACGCTGGCAGAGCCCGCCCCGGCCTGTTAGGTGAAGCGGTGAGGAGACTTCCGATGCCGGTCCAGCGCCCCGTAGACGCCACGAGCCATGTCTATCTGATCGACGCGTCCGGGTTCATCTTCCGCGCCTATCACGCCCTGCCCCAGCTCACCCGCAAGTCGGACGGCCTGCCCGTCGGCGCCATTTCCGGCTTCTGCAACATGCTCTGGAAGGTGCTGGAAGACCTCAAGGCCGGCGACCAGCCGACGCACTTCGCCTGCATCTTCGATGCGGGGTCGCACACTTTCCGAAATGATCTCTACGATCAGTACAAGGCGCATCGTCCCGATCCGCCGGAAGACCTGATCCCGCAATTCCCGTTGGTGCGCAAAGCCGCCATCGCCTTCGGCCAGCCGGCGCTGGAGATGAAAGGCTTCGAAGCCGACGACCTGATCGCCACCTATTCCCGCCAGGCCGCCGCCAAGGGCGCGCGCGTCTCCATCGTCTCGGCGGACAAGGACCTGATGCAGCTGATCACCGACCAGATCAGCATGCTCGACACGGTGAAGGACCGGAAGATCAGTGCGCCGGAAGTGTTCGAGAAGTTCGGCGTCTCGCCGGATAAAGTCATCGACGTCCAGGCCCTCTGCGGCGACAGCGTCGACAACGTGCCCGGCGTCCCCGGCATCGGCGTCAAGACCGCCGCCCTGCTGATCAACGAGTTCGGCGATCTGGAAACGCTGCTCGCCCGCGCCGGCGAGATCAAGCAACCCAAGCGCCGCGAGTCCCTCATCGAACACGCCGACAAGGCGCGCCTCTCGAAAATCCTCGTCACGCTGAAGGATGATGTCCCGGTCGAAGTCCCGCTCGAACAACTCGGCGTCGCCGATCCCGAACCGAAAGCCCTGCTCGCCTTCCTGCAGGAAATGGAATTCAAGACGCTGACCACGCGCGTCGCCCAGACCCTCGGCGTCGAGGGCGTCGCCCCCGCCTCCTCCTCCGCCGGCGGACAGGCGCTCTCGAAAGCCCTCGCCGCAAATGGCGGCAAACCGGCGCCGGCCCCGATCGCGGCGGCCAACGGCCAGCCCGGCGAAAGCTTCGAACCCGTTGCCCCCGAAGCCCAGCCCTTCGACCTCGACGCCTACGAGACTGTCACCACCGCCGAGCGCCTGATGTGGTGGATCGCCGAAGCGAAGCACCAGGGCTATGTCGCCGTCGACACCGAAACCGACGGCCTCGATCCGATGGCCGCAGCCCTCGTCGGCGTCTCGCTGGCGCTGGCGCCCGGCCTCGCCTGCTACATCCCGCTGGCGCACGGCACGAAGAACACCGACCTGCTCTCCGGCGAGAAGCCCGCGCAGATCGACATGGGCACGGCGATCGAGCTGCTGAAGCCGATGCTGGAAGACCCGGCCGTTCTCAAGATCGGCCAGAACATCAAGTACGACATCTCGATCTTCTCTGGCCACGGCATCGCCGTCGGCCCGATCGACGACACGATGCTGATCTCGTTCGTCCTCGAAGCCGGCCAGCATAATCACGGCATGGACGAGCTCTCCGAGCTGCATCTCGGCCACACGCCGATCCCGATCAAGGAGCTGATCGCCTCGGGCAAGTCGCAGATCACCTTCGATCAGGCGCCGCTCGACAAGGCCACGCGCTACGCCGCCGAAGACGCCGACGTGACCTTCCGCCTGTGGGAGCGCCTGAAGCCGCGCCTGCCCCGCGAAGGCGTCGCCACCGTCTACGAAACCATGGACCGCCCGCTTATCCGCGTCGTCGCCGACATGGAACGCGAAGGCGTGCTGGTCGACCGCGAGCGTCTCTCCCGCCTCTCCGGGGAATTCGCCCAGCGCATGGCAGGCCTTGAAGACGAGGCGCACAAGCTCGCCGGCCGACCGTTCAATCTCGGCAGCCCGAAGCAGGTCGGCGAAATCCTGTTCGACGAGATGGGTCTTGCCGATGTCGTCGGCGCCAAGAAGACCAAGACCGGCGCCTGGGCCACTGGCGCCGATGCACTGGAAGACCTTGCCGCCTATGGCCACGAATTGCCGAAAGTGATGCTCGACTGGCGCATGCTCTCCAAGCTGCGCTCGACCTATACCGAGACGCTGAGCGAGGCGATCAACAAGAACACGGGCCGCGTGCATACCTCGTATTCACTCGCCGGCGCGCAGACCGGCCGCCTCGCCTCCACCGATCCCAACCTGCAGAACATCCCGATCCGCACCGAGGAAGGCCGCAAGATCCGCGAGGCGTTCATCGCCGCGCCGGGCAATGTCCTGCTCTCGGCGGACTATTCGCAGATCGAGCTCCGCCTGCTCGCCCATGTCGCGGACATCCCAAGCCTGCGCCAGGCCTTCAACGATGGCGTCGACATTCACGCGATGACGGCGAGCGAGATGTTCAACGTGCCCGTGAAAGGCATGGACCCAATGATCCGCCGTCAGGCGAAGGCCATCAACTTCGGCATCATCTACGGCATCTCCGGCTTCGGCCTTGCGCGACAGCTCTCCATTCCGCGCGAGGAAGCCGCCGCCTACATCAAGAAATACTTCCAGAAATTCCCCGGCATCCAGGACTACATGGAACAGCACCGCGCCTTCGGCCGCGAGCATGGTTATGTCGAGACGATCTTCGGCCGGAAGGTCTGGCTGCCGCAGATCAAGTCGCCCAACGGCGCCGAACGCTCCTTCGGCGAGCGCCAGGCGATTAACGCCCCGCTGCAGGGCTCCGCCGCCGACATCATCAAGCGCGCCATGATCCGCATGCCAAAGGCGCTCAGCGACGCGGGACTGAAAGCTCGCATGCTGCTGCAGGTGCACGACGAACTCGTGTTCGAGTGCCCCGAGACGGAAGCGAAGAAGCTCGCCGAGGTCGCGGTAAAAGTCATGTCCGGCGCCACCCTGCCCGTGGTGCAGCTCAACGTGCCGCTGGTGGTGGAAGCCAAGTCCGCCAAGTCATGGGCAGAGGCGCACTGATCGCGAGGGGATCATGAAAGCCATCCTCACCACCCTTACCCTGCTTGCGCTCGCTGGCTGTTCGACGCTCGGTCAGTGGCGCAGGGAGCCTGCAAGCCCGCAGCTGGTGGCGAAGATGGCCGGCGCCCATTCCGCGACCTTCGTGATGGACGATGGGCGCATCGAGCGCATGACCACGATCCGCGACTTCGGCGACGCGCTGTGTGGCATCAACGCCTGCGTGCGAAAGGCCGACATCGCGGAGATCGGCTATGCGCCCCGGCAGGGCGACACGGTCGGCAGCCTGCTCGCCGTTCCGCTCGTTCCGGCCGTCGCTACGGTCAAGGCTCTGGGGTGTTATCCCAGTTGTGGCTATCCGGATCGTCCGCCCGAAGGCCCGAAGGCGACCCCAGATCAGGTCTCGCGCGCCTGGCTTCAATCGCTGGTCATCCGTGAAGGGCTGATCGTGCATGTTGGCGCGCCCAATCCCTGCATCGCCCCATCACCGGCCGCGCCCGGCCGCGCCTTCGCCACCGACGACGAGGCCATCGCGTGGATCGTGGACAACCGCACGCAGGTGCGAACCACCTGCCTCGCCGCGCTGAACGACGAACTCGGTGAGCGTGATCGCCAGACCGGCGTGAAACATAACCACGCCGCCCGCATGCGCCTCGATACGCTCCTGTCAGTGCGCGAACGCTGGAACCATGCGCACTGCCAGCTTGGCGCGAACGACGCCCCGCGCTTCAGCGGCGAATGGGTGCGCGTTGCCCCACCGCAGGAATTCGATCTCGCCAGCGGGCGCGGCGATCCCGCGCTGCTTGCGATCATCGACCAGACGCTCGCCGATCCCGCGACCTATGCGAACGACGCGGACTTCGCCGTCACCTGCACCATTGTCCTTCCCGCCTCGCAATGGCCGGATCGCGAAACATGGGCGCGCAAGGCGTCGCCCTTCGCGCCCGTCATGGAAAACGAGCAGGCCGATGCTGACGCAGGATGACCTCCCCTTCATCACCCTCTCCTTCGAGGAAGCAAAACGCTCCCTCGAACAGGGCGGCCTGCCCATCGGTTCGGCCCTCGCGCGCGGCGAGCAGCTGATCGCCTCGGGCCATAACCAGCGCGTGCAACACGGCGATCCCATCGCGCATGGCGAGATGGATTGCCTGCGCAAGGCGGGGCGGCAACTCACCTATCGCGACACGACGCTCTACACCTCGCTGTCGCCCTGCATGATGTGCGCGGGCACGCTCGTGCAGTTCAAGATCCCGCGCGTGGTCATCAACGACACCGTCAATTTCGGCGGCAACGAAGCCTTCCTCCGCTCCCACGGCATCGAGGTGATTGACGCCGCGCATCCCGCCTCCATTCGCCAGATGCGGGATTTCATTGCGGCAAATCCGGCCCTCTGGAACGAGGACATCATGGAATAGCTGCAAAATCCGCAGTTTTTCCGGTCGCTTCCTTTACCAGTCTTGGCTAAACAGGCGGCCCCGAAAAAGAGACGCCCATGGCCCGCAAGACCATCAAGAAACCCGCCCCCAGGTCCGCGCAAGCGAAGCCGCATCACATTGCCGGCACACTGACCAAGGCGGATATCCCGCAGCTTGCCGGCGGCAAGGGCGCGAACAAGGCGAGCCTCAATTCGCCGTCCTATCGTCTTGCGGCGCTGGACCAGGAGTGGCTGCTCTCGGATTCCATGCGCGGCGTCCGCTTCATGCTGGAATACGCCAAGGTCGAGGAGGCGCTGGATCGCTGGGGCGTGCGCTCCACCATCGTCGTGTTTGGCTCGGCGCGCTTCTCGCCCACCAGCGGCACGCCCGACCACAAGCGCTGGTACAACGACGCCCGCGAATTCGCCCGCATCGCTTCGGTCGAAGGCGGCGCCCTACTCTCCGAGCGGAGCCCGCGTGACAACGTGATCGCCACCGGCGGCGGACCGGGCATCATGGAAGCCGCCAACCGCGGCGCGCACGATGCCGGCGCGCCCAGCATCGGCTACAACATCACCCTGCCGATGGAGCAGGAGCCCAACGCCTACTCCACGCCCGATCTCACTTTCCGTTTCCACTATTTCGCGATGCGCAAGATGCACTTCGCGATGCGCGCCAACGCGCTGGTGGTCTTCCCCGGCGGCCTCGGCACGTTCGACGAACTGTTCGAACTGCTGGCGCTGCGCCAGACCGGCAAGTCGCCGCCGATCCCGATCGTGCTCTACGACCGCAAGTTCTGGGAAGAAGTCGTCAACTTCGATGCGCTGGTGAAGCACGGCGTCATCGCCAAGGTCGACGAGACGCTGTTCACCTACGCCGAGACGCCACAGGAAGCGTGGGCGCAATGCGTGAAAGGCGGCGTCATGACCCGCTGGCTGCAGGAACAGCACACGACCTGAGCTTTCAGGAGAACAGGCCGTGGAACAGCGGCCTTGCGTAGAGGTCGAACGCGTTGTCGGGCGTCACGCCCTTCACCCAGTTCGGCATTTGTGACGCAGAGTTCACCGTCACCATGATCATCTCGCCGGCAATGCGCGCGTCGCACGGCCGCGCCGAGCCATCGATGATCCCGTCCGTCACCATGGCCGAAAAACGCGTCACCACCTGCGCCAGCTCGGTCAGCATCCGGTCGCGCGAGGCGGGCTCCACCGACATCAGCGCCGACGATCGCAGCAATGGCCCCGCCGCCGTCTGCTGGCGCCGGACGAGCGCATACGCCGCCGCATGGGCCTGGTTCATGCCACGCGTTTCGGTCGCACGCGCATGGCGCTGGGCGTCCTGCAACAGTCCGAGCGTGCGGTTGAAGCACGCCGTCAGCAGGTCACCCTTTCCGTCAAGGTGATGGTAGAATGACCCTTTCGTGCGGTTAAGCTTGCGCGCAATCGCATCCACCGACGCGCCACGATAGCCCTGCTCGTTGATCAGGGCCGTCGCCGCCAGCAGGAAACTCTCCCACGATGTCGGCGCAGGCGCTGTCAGCTCCGCGGGAGATGCGGGCGCCGCAAACGTCATTCCCGGCGCGGCAAGCCCGTTGAGCAGGATGTCCGCAAACTTCTCCTCCACCCACGCGAACTGGTCCACCGGGTAGAAGGGCAACCAGAACACCGACCGGAACAACTGCGACGACACCACATACGCCAACGCATTCGCCCGCTGCCGATCAACCGCCATCTCGGCCGGGTTCGCCACCACGCTGCGCACGATCCCGAACAATTCGGTATAGCGCGGCCACACCAGCGCGCCGTGCTCTTCTGTCAGGGAGCGCATGTCGCCGAAGATCATCACCTCGGGCCCACTGCCCTCGCGAATT
>Ga0208492_1001087_pt1 | contig 18759 bp, 15 predicted proteins | sample Subbioar_CSW14AB_FD_184820 | JGI IMG/M metagenome (GOLD analysis project Ga0208492, IMG submission 184820) | Serpentinite rock and fluid subsurface biosphere microbial communities from McLaughlin Reserve, California, USA - CR12Mar_CSW14AB (SPAdes) | ecosystem: Environmental > Terrestrial > Deep... | reverse complement strand
CAGTGAGCCGCGCATTACGGTGGACCAAGAGAAGGCCTCCACTTCGGTGACGTTAGACACCACCAATCGTGGAGGCCTTCTCCCTACCCGAGTGTCACCAACGTGCCGACCGGGTACATCTAGAGCAGATCGAAGACGAGGTCTGCGAGCGCTCGGGGGTCGTGCGTCTCGATGTGGCGCGCCTCCTGAGCCGCCCAGCGGTCCCAGTGGGGCGCGTACGTGTCGCCATCGCGTTCGAGGGCGCGCGCCTTCCGCGAGGGCTCGGGCGCGTCGACCCACACGGCGACGTGCACCAGACCGGCTGCGGCCGGAGTCAGAGCGCCGGAGCCCTCGACGATCAGCGGACGGTCCGGTGCGACCACGTGCGGCTCGGCGAACGCCTGCACGTCCCAGTCGAACCGGCGCCACCGCCCCTCGATCCCGGCGGCGTGCGGGACGAGCAGCCACTCGTGCGCGAGCCGCGTCCCCTCCTCGAGCCCGTCCCATCCGGGGTAGAGCGAGTCGAGCGCGACCAGCTGGGGCCGCTCCCCCGCGCGCGGCCACTCCGCTGAGAGCCGGGCGGCGAGCGTCGTCTTGCCGCTGCCGCTGCGCCCGTCGATCAGCACGCGCGGAGCCGCGACGTCCAGGCGCGCGACCGCGGTCGCGACCGCCCGGAACGCGGCGTCGTGAGCGCTCCGGAAGGACTCTGCGGCGCTACTTCTTGAGGACACGGATGATGCGGGCCAGCACGCGCCCGGTGACCCAGATGAACGGGATCCCGACCGCCAGGAGCGACACGATGTTCGGCTCGAACGTGAGGGTGTCGCCGCGGCGCACGTACGCGCCGATGGGGGCCGAGAAGCCGCCGCCGCCCCCGCCGCCGTTGCCGGACTCATCCGACCCTCCGCCGAAGCCTGTCCAGGTCGCGGCGACCGGGACGATGCGCACGCCGTCGACGTCCTGCTGCTCGCCATAGGCGCTGTTCACGCCGATGTTCGCGGAGAGCCTGCCGAGTTCGAGTGCGATGTTGGGCATGTCCCCACCGTACCCGTCGGCCGATGCCGAGCGGGAGGCTTCGACCGTTTCGACTCCGCTTCGCTCCGCTCAACGACCGGTGGAGGTGCGGTCGCTCCGCTCAACGGCCGGGCAACGACCTCGTGCGAGCGAAGCGAGCGTGGAGCGAAGCGACTCCCGCAGCGCGTCAGCGCTGCCGCGGGGAGCGAAGCGAGCAGCCTCGCTCGCAAGGGTGCCGCTTGCGGCCCCGCAGCGTGCGAGACGCTTCTGAAAGAGGAACTCAGTCCGAGTCGGCAGGTGGGCGCGGGTGCGACGGGAGGTGCCGGCGGTCTTCACGTCCGAGGAAGGTCGCGCGCGTCACGGCGCCGCGCCCGAATCGGGCGAGCGCGTCGTCGAGCGTGCCCTCGATACGCTTCCAGTCCGCGTCGTCGTCCCACAGCGCCACGCCTCCCGCGCCCGCGGGCCGGAGGCGCTCCGCGCGCACCCCGATGAGGCGCACCGGCAGGCGCAGGTCCACGTTCGCGAGGAGGTCTCGCGACGCGTCCGCGATCCGCTGCCCCACGGCCGACGGCTCCGGCAGCGTGGCGGAGCGGGTGATCGTGGAGAAGTCCGAGAACCGCACCTTGATCGCGACACCCGCCGCCTCGAAGCCCGCGCGTCGCAGCCGGGCGGCGACGCGGTCGGAGAGCCGCAGCAGCTCGGCGCGCAGCAGCTCCACGTCGGCGACGTCGGTCTCGAACGTCTCCTCGTGTCCGATGCTCTTCTCGGTGCGCGAGGTCTCGACCTCGCGCACGTCGATGCCCCGCGCGAGCTGCGCCAGCCGCTCGGCGCCCGCATGGCCGACGATCCGCTCGAGCACGTGCGGCGGCGTGGTGCGGACGTCCTTGATCGTGCGGATCGCGCGCGACTCGAGCGCCTCGGCGGCCTTCGGCCCCACGCCCCAGATCGCGCGCACGGGCTTCGGGTCCAGGAACTCCTGGGTGCGGTCGGCCGGCACGATGAGCAGCCCGTCCGGCTTCGACATCGTCGACGCCATCTTGGCCACGTGCTTGGTGGCCGCCACGCCCACGCTCGCGGTGATCCCCACCTCGGCCGCGATCCGCTCGCGGATGAGCCGCGCGATCCTCCCCGGACTGCCCCACAGCCGCCGCGCCCCGCGGACGTCGAGGAACGCCTCGTCGATCGACAGAGGCTCGACCAGCGGGGTGAAGCTGCGGAACACGTCCATCACCTGCGCCGAGACGGCCTGGTACCGGTCGAAGTGCGGCAGCACCACGACGGCTTGCGGGCAGAGACGCAGCGCCTGCCCCATCGGCATCGCGGAGCGGACGCCGAAGCGCCGCGCCTCGTACGACGCGCTGGACACCACGGAGCGGCCGTCGGGCGCGCCGATCACGACCGGCTTGCCCCGCAGCGACGGGTCGTCGAGCACCTCCACCGACGCGTAGAAGGCGTCCATGTCGACGTGCAGGATGCCGGTGCCGGAGTCGTCGGCGTCATCGGGCGACACGATGCGCCCCGATCCGTCCGCTCGCCCCATGCGTCCATTCTCCCCGCGGGCGGGGACATCCGCGCTCAGCCGGCCGGATCGAACTCCGGGCCGTCCAGCAGGCCCGACGCGAGAACCCGCAGGGTCACGACGCGGGTCGCGGCCTCGCGCAGCCGGTCCTCCGGGATGTCACCGTCGCGGACGGCCGCGCCGATGCCGTCGGCCATGTCCCCCGCCGTGCGCGCGTTCGAGCCGGCCACCATGAGCACCAGGTCGGCGCCGGCCGCGATCGCGTCGACCGCGCTGTCCACCGGGTCGGCGTATCGCTCCTCGCCCGAGGCGAGGAGCATCCCCAGGTCGTCCGTGACCGCCACGCCCTCGAAGCCGAGGTCGTCGCGGAGGATCCGGTACCACTCCGGCGACACCGAGGCGGGCACGTCGTCCACGGCGGTGAAGCGGAGATGACCCGTCATCACGAGCTCCGCACCCGCCTCGATGCCCGACGCGAACGGCGGCGCGTGCTCGGCCCGCCACTCCTCGAGCGTCATGTCCGTCTCGGGGATCACGCTGTGCGAGTCGCCCGGCGCCGCGCCGTGGCCCGGGAAGTGCTTGAGCGTGGAGAACGCGTGCTGCCGCTCGCCCGCGACCGCGGCGGCCACGCGCTCGGACGCGGCGTCGGGGTCGCCGCCGAGGGTGCGCGGGCGGATGAACCCGCTGGTGGCGGTCCCGACGTCGGCGACGATCCCGAAGTTCACGCTGATGCCGGCGGCCTCGAGCAGCGCGCCGCGCGCGTCGAACGCCTCGCGGGTGGACTCGGGCGAGCGGCGCGCCAGCTCGGCGCCCGCGGGTCCGTCGTCCCACGCCAGGCGCGACACGACGCCGCCCTCCTGGTCCACGGCGACGAGCGGGGGCAGCGCGCCGTCCTCGCCGTCGATCCCGTCCGTCAGCCGTGCGAGGCCCCGAGGGTCCTTCGGCACGTTCGACCCCATCAGGATGAACCCGCCGAGATCGCGGTCGTCGACGTAGCGCGCCAGCGCGCCCGCGTCCGTGCCGCCCACGTGCCCCATCACGACGGCCGACGCGCGCTCCTCGGCGCTCATGGCGTCGACGATGAGCTCCGCCACCGCGGCCGCGATCTCCTCTCGCGAGGCGGGCGCCGGCTCCACCGTGGACGCGAGCGAGGTCGTGGCCACCGCGTCGGCCGGTGCGGGGGCCGCGGACACGGCGACGAGGCCGATCAGCGTGGCCGCGAGCCACGCCGACCGGCCTCGGTCGGGACGGAGCATGATCACGCCTGCGCGGCGCGCTCCAGGACGAGTTCGCGCACGCGCGCGGCGTCCGCCTGGCCCTTCATGGCCTTCATGACCGCGCCGATCACGGCGCCGGCGGCCTGCACCTTGCCGTCGCGGATCTTGGCGAGCACGTCAGGCTGCGAGGCGAGCGCCTCGTCGATCGCGGCGATCAGCGCGCCGTCGTCCGACACGACCGCGAGCCCGCGGGCGTCGACGACCTCCTGCGGCGATCCCTCGCCCGCGATGACGCCCTCGAGCACCTGGCGCGCGAGCTTGTCGGTGAGCGTCCCCGCGTCGACCAGGCCCTGCAGCTGCGCGACGTGCTCGGGCGACACCAGGTCGGCGGGCTCGCGCCCCTGCACGTTGGCGACGCGCGTGATCTCGCCCGTCCACCACTTGCGCGCGGCCTGCGGCGCCGCGCCGGCGGCGACCGTGGCCTCGACCTCGGCGAGCAGCCCGCCGTTCACGACGTCCTGGAACTCGAGGTCCGTGAAGCCCCAGTCGCCCTTCAGGCGACGGCGGCGTGCCGCGGGCGGCTCGGGCAGCGCGGCCCGCAGCTCCTCGATCAGCGCCGGCGTCGGCTCGACCGGGAGCAGGTCCGGCTCGGGGAAGTAGCGGTAGTCGTCGGCGTCGGACTTCGGGCGGCCCGGCGACGTCGTGCCGGTGTCCTCGTGCCAGTGGCGGGTCTCCTGCGTGATCGTGCCGCCGTCGGCGAGGATCGCCGCCTGGCGCTGGATCTCGTAGCGGACCGCGCGCTCCACGGAGCGCATCGAGTTGACGTTCTTCGTCTCGGTGCGGGTGCCGAGCTTCTGCTCGCCACGCGGGCGCAGCGACACGTTGGCGTCGCAGCGGATGTTGCCGCGCTCCATCCGCGCCTCGGAGATCCCGAGCGCGATCGCGATGTCGCGGATCGTCGCGAGATAGGCCTTGGCGAGCTCGGGCGCACGGTGCTCGGCGCCGAAGATCGGCTTGGTGACGATCTCGACCAGCGGCACGCCGGCGCGGTTGTAGTCGACGAGCGAGTACTCGGCGCCCTGGATGCGGCCGGTGGCGCCGCCGACGTGCGTCAGCTTACCCGCGTCCTCCTCCATGTGCGCGCGCTCGATCGGCACGACCACGATCTCGCCGTCGGAGAGCTCGACCTCGACCTGGCCCTCGAACGCGATCGGCTCGTCGTACTGGCTGATCTGGTAGTTCTTGCCGAGGTCCGGGTAGAAGTAGTTCTTCCGGGCGAAGCGGCTCGAGGGCGCGATCGAGCACCCGAGCGCGAGGCCCAGGCTGATCGAGGACCGGATGGCCTCCGCGTTCACCGTGGGCAGCGATCCCGGCAGCCCGAGGTCCACGGGCGCCACGAGCGTGTTGGGCTCGGCGTCGTGGTTGTCGGCGTGCGCGGGGTTGGCCGCGGGCGAGAACATCTTGGTCCTGGTGTTGAGCTCGACGTGCACCTCGAGCCCGATCACGGGCTCGAACAGCTCAAGCGCCTTGTCGAAGTCCATCAGCTTCGCGGTCGCCATCAACGGGCCGCTCCCTTCAACTCGGGCGCACGATCGAGCAGCAGCCCGCCCCACTCGTCCACCAGCATCGCCTCGAGCGCCGCCCCGACGCGGTAGAGGCGCGCGTCCTCGCGCGCGGGCGCGAGGAACTGGATGCCGACCGGCAGGCCGTCCTCCTCCGCGAGACCCGTCGGCACCGAGATGCCGGGCACTCCCGCGAGGTTGGCGGGGATGGTCGTCAGGTCGTTGAGGTACATCGACAGCGGGTCGTCGACCTTCTCGCCGAGCTTGAAGGCCGTGGTGGGCGCCGTCGGCGTCGCGATCACATCGACGTCGGCGAACGCCTGGTCGAAGTCGCGCTGGATGAGGGTGCGCACCTTCTGGGCGCTGCCGTAGTAGGCGTCGTAGTAGCCGGCGGACAGCGCGTACGTGCCGAGGATGATCCGGCGCTTGACCTCGGGGCCGAAGCCCGCGTCGCGCGTGGCGGACATGACGTCCTCGACCGTGCCGCCCGGCACGTCCAGCCGCAGACCGAAGCGCACCGAGTCGAACTTCGCCAGGTTGCTCGACGCCTCGGCGGGCAGGATCAGGTAGTACGCGGCGACCGCGTACTCGAAGTGCGGCGCGCTGATCTCGACGATCTCGGCGCCCTGCGCCTCCATCTTCGCGAGCGCCTGGTGGAACGACGCGGCGACGCCGGCCTGGAAGCCGCTGTCCGGAAGTTCCTTCACGACGCCGATCCGCAGGCCCTTGAGCACGTCGCCCCGAGCGCCCTCGCGGGCGGCGTCGGCGAACGACGGCCACCCGTCCGGGATGGAGGTGGCGTCGTGGATGTCGTGGCCGCCGATCACGTCGTGAAGCAGGCCGGCGTCCAGGACGGTGCGCGTCACGGGACCGACCTGGTCCAGGCTCGAGGCGAGGGCGATCGCGCCGTAGCGGCTGACGCCGCCGTAGGTCGGCTTGACGCCCACCGTGCCGGTCACGTGCGCGGGCTGGCGGATCGAGCCGCCGGTGTCGGAGCCGAGGGCGAGCGGCGCCTCGAACGCGGCCACCGCGGCGGCCGAGCCACCGCCGGAGCCGCCCGGGATGCGCTCCAGGTCCCACGGGTTGCGCGTCGGACCGTACGCGGAGTGCTCGGTCGACGAGCCCATCGCGAACTCGTCCATGTTGGTCTTGCCGAGCGGCACGAGGTCGGCCGCGCGGGAGCGGGCGACGACGGTCGCGTCGAACGGCGACATGTAGCCCTCGAGGATCTTCGAGCCCGAGGTCGACGGCATGTCGGTCGTGACGAGCACGTCCTTGATCGCGAGCGGCACGCCCGCGAGCGGGCCGAGCTCCTCGCGCGCGGCCCGGCGGCGGTCGACGTCGGCGGCGACGTCGAGCGCGCGCGTCGACACGTGCAGGAACGCGTTGACGTCGCCGTCCACGGCGGCGATGCGGTCGAGGTGGGCCTGGGTGGCCTCGACGCTCGAGACCTCGCGCGCGGCCAGCTTGGCCGCGAGGTCGGCGGCGCTCAGGCGGATCACGTCGCTCACTGCTCCTCCCCCAGGATCGCGGTCACGCGGAAGCGCGAGCCGTCGGCGTCCGGCGCGTTCTGCAGCGCCTGCGCCGTGGTCAGCGTCTCGGCGACCTCGTCGGGGCGGAAGACGTTCTGCATCGGGATCGGGTGGCTCGTCGCGGGGACGTCCGGGGTGGCCACCTGCGAGACCTTGGCGATGTTGTCGACGATCGCGTCGAGCTCGCCGGTCAGGCGGCTCACCTCCTCGTCGCTCAGCTGGATCCGGGCGAGCACACCGAGATGGCGCACGAGATCGGGGGTGATTTCAGACACCCCCCGAGTCTAGTCGGCGCGCCCCGCGCCCCACGCCCGACGGAGGCGGTGGGCGCCGATCACGGCCGCCCGCGCCGGGTGCCCGAGCGCGAGCGCGGCCGCGCCCGCGACGCTGCGGTCGTACGGCCCCAGGACGCGCTTGCGGTGCCATGCCTCGCGCAGCGGGCCGCCGCGGCGCGGCAGGGGTTCGCGGGGCGGCAGCTCGCCGGCGCGCCGCCGGCCCACCAGCTCGGCCACGACCGCGGTCCAGTCGTCGTCCTCCGACGGATGGAAGTAGTTGTCCGCGAGCCAGCCGGGATCGGGGTGGCGGAACCGCCGCGCGACGAGGTCGTCCGCGCCGCCCAGGAGTCCGCTGCCTGCGAAGACCGTGTTGATCAGCTCGTCGCTCACGCCGAACATGTCGAGCGCCAGCACCGGCACGCCGCGCGCGACGGCCTCGACGGCGGCGGTCGAGCTCACGGTCGCGCGGCCCTCCGCCGTCTCGAGCGCGCGGCCCATGGGGGCGGTCGACGTCACCAGGTTCGGGGGCACGTTCCCGAGCCTGTCGAGCAGCTCGGTGTACGGCAGATCCTCGTGGTGCGTCTGCCGCTCGCCGGCCGTGCCGCGCAGCTTGAACACCACGCGCCGCGACGGATCCGCGCGGGCCGCGCGCACGAGCGCGCGCGCGACCGCCTCGCGATGCCACCGCTCGCGCGGCACGAGCGCCTGGGCCGCGAAGACCAGATCGGTGCCCCGTCCGGTCGCCGGCTCCCGCGAGAGGAACGGCAGCGAGCTGAGCGCCAGGCGATGATCCCAGCCGTTGGCGGCCGCCAGCCGGCCGAACTCCCGCACCTCGCGACGGGAGTGCAGGATCATGAGGTCGGCCTGGTGGCGGCGGTCCAGCGCCAGCCGGGTCGCGGGGATCGAGATGCCCGGCAGCCCGGTCACGAGCACCGGCCGCGGCTCGGCGGCCGCGGCCGCCTGCAGCATCAGCCTTGCCATGGGTCCGTGCGCCGCCGCCACCACGGCGTGCGCGCCGCGCACCGCCTCCGTGACGCGCGCGAGGGGGACGCGCGGCACGTCGCGCCCCGCGAAGTCCGTGCCATGGAGCGCGGCGCGCTGCTGGGCCTCGCTGACCACGAGCGCACCCTCGACCACGGCCAGCTCGCGCTCCCACTCGCGCGGTGCCCGCTGCAGGAGCGCCGCGCCCCACTTCAGGTACGAGGGGGAAGCGGTCGCGGAGGGCGCCCAGCATCCGCAGGTTCGCCTCCTCCGGCTCCATGGGGTAGGTCGAGGTGGCGTGCATCAGCACGAGACGGTCCGTGCCGAGGCGCTCCACGGCGGCGTCGATCTGCTCCATCGTCGATATGCCCGTCGACAGGATGATCGGCTTGCCGGTCCCGCGCAGGGCGTCGAGCAACTCGATGTCGGTGAGGCACGCCGACGCGACCTTGTGCGCGACCACCCGGAGGTCCTCGAGGAACTCCACCGACGGCACGTCCCACGGCGAGGCGAACCAGTCCAGGCCGCGCAGCGTCGCGTGGTCGCCGATCTCGATGTACGCGTCGCGGTCGAACTCGAGGTACGTCATCGTGCCCTACGGCGTCTCACGCGGCACGTCGCGCATGTGCTCCGGCGTGCAGCCCGGCCAGCGCGCTCGCCGCGGCGAGGTCGTCCGCGGTGTCGATCTCGATCGCGGTCAGCTCGAGCACCTCGGCCACGTCGACGCGGCCGAAGAAGCGGTGGCGTGCGGCGGTGAAGCCGGCGGTGTCCATCACGTAGAACGCGCCGGTCTCGCGGTGCTGCGGGTCCCGGTCCTGCCGCCGCGGCCGGCTGCTCATGTCGTGCCCGACTCCGGTGACGCCCTCCGCCGTGCGCTGCCACAGGAACGCATGGCTCGGCACGGCCGCGAACACGCTGTCGGCCTCTCCGGCGAGCACCCGGCCGACCGCCTCGCCGAGCGCGTCGACGTCGATGAAGGGCGACGTCGCCTGCAGGAACGCCAGCACCCGCGGGTGCAGCCCGTCGGCCGCCAGCTCGTCCAGCGCGTGAACCAGCGCCGACCCGCTCGCGGCGGTGTCGCCCGAGATCCCGGCGGGGCGTCGCACGATGCGGGCGCCGGCGCCGGCCGCGACGCGGGCGATCTCGTCGTCGTCGGTCGAGACCACGACCAGGTCGATGCCGTGGGCCGCGCGCGCGGCCCGCACGGCCCGCACCACGAGCGGCACTCCGCCCACCCGGCGCAGGTTCTTGCCGGGGACGCCCTTGGACCCGCCCCGCGCGGGGATGACAGCGACGCAGCCGGTCACGCGGGCTCCCCCGCCCGGCGATCGGCCGCAGAGCGGATCGCGGCGCGCTCCCCCAGCACGAGCGGCAGCGTCGTCTGGGCGCTCGACGACAGCGTGAGCACGTCGACGTCGGCCGCCCCCGCCAGCGTGATCTCGAGCGGCAGCCCGGTCACCCGCACCTCGACGCCCGGGATGCGCGCGACGGCGTCGCGCTGGCGCGCGGTCTCGCGCCGGTGGGGCAGGTACACGGCGCCCTCGCTCCCCGCCGCCACCGCGACCCAGTCCAGGTAGGCCGCCAGCGGCATCCGGCCGTCGACCGGCAGGGCGCCGCCGAGGATCACGCGGCCGCGGATGTCGCACGGCGGCGCGCTGCGCCGGGTCCACTCGAAGCGGTGGCGTTCCACGCGCGCGCCGCGGTCGGCGAGCGCGTCCAGCCGCGAGGCGCCGAGGTCGAACGCAGCGGCGACTCCACCCAGGCCAGCGGCGCAGCGGATCGTGATGACACGTCGATCCCGTCCCTCCGTCGAGCCGCCCGGCGAGCGGGGCGGCCGTATCGGGCCACGTTCGTCCGGAGCGGTGAATGCCGCGTCGCGACCGGGTGAACCGCCGCGCGCCGGGCGGTGAACGGTCGGTTCGTCCCCACCTCCCATCCGGTCGCCGCCGATCGCCGGGGCGGGCGCTGTCTAGGCTTGGCGGGTGACCGAATACGATCCCCCTCGCCCCTGGATCACCTCGTACGCGGAGGGCGTCCCGGCCGATCTGGGCCCGATCGAGGGCTCGCTCGTCGACATCGTCGCCACGTCCGCGCGGGAGTTCCCGGATGCGCCCGCGCTGCAGTTCTTCGGCCGCACCACGAGCTACGCGCAGCTCGCCGACGCGATCGAGCGCGCGGCTGCGGGCCTGCACGCCCGCGGCGTGCGCAAGGGCGATCCGGTCGCGATCATCCTCCCCAACTGCCCGCAGCACATCGTCGCGTTCTACGCGGTGCTGCGCCTCGGCGCGGTCGTCGTGGAGCACAACCCGCTCTACACGCCCCGCGAGATGCGCAAGCAGTTCGAGGACCACGGCGCCAAGCACGCCATCGTGTGGAGCAAGGTCGCGCGCACCGTGCAGGAATTCCCCGCAGATCTCGCTGTCGACACGCTGATCTCGGTCGACGTGACGCGCGCCATGCCGCTCGCCACGCGCGCCGCCCTGCGCCTGCCGATCGCGAAGGCGCGCGAGGCACGGGCGCAGCTCACCGAGAAGGTGCGCGGCGCGATCCGCTGGGAGGAGCTGCTCTCCTCCGCGCCGCTTCCCGCCGCCCACCCGGGGCCCGCGGCCGACGACCTCGCGATCATCCAGTACACGTCCGGCACCACCGGCACGCCGAAGGGCGCGGCGCTCACGCACCGCAACCTGCTCGCGAACGCCGCCCAGTCGCGGGCCTGGGTGCCGACCATCCGGCGCGGCGACGGCGTGGTCGTGTACGCCGTGCTGCCGATGTTCCACGCCTACGGCCTCACCCTGTGCCTCACGTTCGCGATGTCGATGGGGGCGCGCCTCGTGCTGTTCCCCAAGTTCGATCCCGACATGGTGCTCGACGTCGTCAAGAAGCACCCCGCGACCTTCCTGCCCCTCGTGCCGCCCATCGCGGAGCGACTGCTGGCGCGCGCGAAGGAGCGGGGCGTGTCGCTCGCGGGCATCGAGATCGCGATCTCGGGGGCCATGGCGCTCTCCCCTGCGCTGGTCGAGCCGTTCGAGGCGGAGACCGGCGGGTTCCTCGTCGAGGGCTACGGCCTCAGCGAGTGCTCCCCCGTCCTGATGGCCAATCCGGTCGCCGCGAACCGGGTCGCCGGCACCATCGGCCTGCCCCTCCCCGGGACGGAGTGCCGCGTCGTGGACCCCGACGAGCCGACGCGCGACGTCGAGCCGGGCGAGCCCGGCGAGCTGCTGGTGCGCGGCCCGCAGGTGTTCGGCGGCTACTACGGAAAGCCCGAGGAGACCGAGGCGGTGTTCGTCGACGGCTGGTTCCGCACCGGGGACATCGTGACGATCGACGAGACCGGATTCGTGCGCATCGTCGACCGGATCAAGGAGCTCATCATCACGGGCGGCTTCAACGTCGCCCCCACCGAGGTCGAGAGCGCCCTGCGGCAGCACCCGGATGTCCTGGACGCCGCGGTGGTGGGACTGGCGAGCGCGCACAGCGGCGAGGAGGTCGTGGCGGCCGTGGTGGTCGAGCCCGGGGCCGAGCTCGACGTCGAGGCCATGCGCGCGTTCGCACGCGGCATCCTCACCCCGTACAAGGTGCCCCGCCGCATCTTCGTCGTGGACGAGCTGCCGAAGTCGATGATCGGGAAGGTCCTGCGGCGCCGCGTGCGCGAGCAGCTCCAGGCGCTCGTGTCGAGCTGACCGGTTGATTCACAACCGGCAGCCGATACCGTGGCGACGTGACCCCTGACGACGCCGCCTCGCCCGAGAGCGCGACCCCTGACAGCACCGACGTCCTCCCAGGCTTCGACGACCTCGGCATCACCGGCCCCGTGCTGGCCGCGATCCGCGACCTGGGCTACGAGACGCCCTCTCCCATCCAGCGCGCCACGATCCCGACCCTGCTGAGCGGCCGCGACGTGGTCGGCATGGCGCAGACCGGCACGGGCAAGACCGCCGCATTCGCGCTGCCGATCCTCGAGCGGCTCGACGTGTCCCGCAAGACGCCGCAGGCGCTGGTGCTCGCGCCCACCCGCGAGCTGGCGCTGCAGGTCGCCGAGGCCTTCGAGGCGTACGCGACGCGCATGAAGGGCGTGCACCTGCTGCCCGTGTACGGCGGTCAGGGCTACGGCGTGCAGCTGTCGGCGCTGCGACGCGGCGTGCACATCGTGGTCGGAACGCCCGGCCGTGTGATGGACCACCTCGCGAAGGGCACGCTCGACCTCTCCGAGCTCGACTACCTCGTGCTCGACGAGGCGGACGAGATGCTCAAGATGGGCTTCGCGGAGGACGTCGAGCAGATCCTGTCGCAGACGCCGGAGGACAAGCAGGTCGCCCTGTTCTCGGCGACCATGCCCCCGCAGATCCGCCGGATCGCGCAGCAGTACCTGCGCGACCCCGAGGAGATCTCGGTCAAGTCGAAGACGGCCACGAACGCGAACATCACGCAGCGCTACCTGGTCGTCTCGTACGCGCAGAAGGTGGACGCGCTCACGCGCATCCTCGAGGTCGAGAACTTCGACGGCATGATCGTGTTCGTCCGGACGAAGAACGAGACCGAGACGCTCGCCGAGAAGCTGCGCGCACGCGGCTACTCCGCGGCCGCGATCAACGGCGACATCCCGCAGAACCTGCGCGAGCGCACGGTGAACCAGCTCAAGGAGGCCAAGCTCGACATCCTGGTCGCGACCGACGTCGCCGCGCGCGGTCTCGACGTCGAGCGCATCAGCCACGTCGTGAACTTCGACATCCCGACCGACACCGAGTCGTACGTGCACCGGATCGGCCGCACCGGGCGCGCGGGGCGCACGGGCGACGCCATCAGCTTCATCACGCCGCGCGAGCGCTACCTGCTCGGCCACATCGAGAAGGCCACGCGCCAGCAGCCCACCCAGATGCAGCTGCCGACCGCGGAGGATGTGAACACCACGCGCCTGGCCCGGTTCGACGACGCGATCACCGCGGCTCTGCAGGACACCGAGCGGCTGGACACGTACCGCGACGTGATCGCCCACTACGTCCGGAACCACGACGTGCCCGAGGCGGACGTCGCGGCCGCGCTCGCGATCGTCGCGCAGGGCGACAAGCCGCTGCTGATCGAGGCCGAGGACGACGCGCTCGCCGCGGCGGTGGCGGCGGACAACCGGCCGAAGCGCGAGCGCGGCGGGGCGGATCGCGCGGGGCGCGACGAGCGGCCCGCGCGCCGCGGGCGCGGCGACTACGAGGCGTACCGCATCGAGGTCGGCCGCCGGCACAAGGTGGAGCCGCGGCAGATCGTCGGCGCGCTCGCGAACGAGGGCGGCCTCGGCCGCGACGACTTCGGGGCCATCAACATCCGCCCCGACTTCTCGATCGTCGAACTGCCCGCGAACCTCGACCGCCGCGTGCTCGAGAAGCTGCGCGACACCCGCATCTCGGGCCGCCTGATCGAGATCAAGCCCGACCGCGGACCCGGTGCCCGCCGTGCTCCGCGCGACGGCGACCGCCGGCCGGCGCGCGACGACCGCCCGGCGCGCAAGCCGCGCCACGGCCGCGACTGAGCTCAGACGGCGACGCGCCCCGGAACCTCGTCCCGGGGCGCGTCCTCGTCTCGACGGTCAGCGCGTCGGCTCGGCGACCGGACGCTGCGTGACGATCGCGCCCGTGCGGGTGAACTCGTCCTGGATGTCCTCGTCGTGCTTCGCGGTCGCGAGGCTCACGGCGACCGCCACGAGCAGGTTGAGTGCGAATCCGGGCACGATCTCGTAGAGGCCCGTGCCGAGCAGCGGCCACGTGAACACCACGACCGCGCCGACGACCATGCCGGCCAGCGCGCCCGAGGCCGTCAGGCGTCGCCAGAACAGCGACAGCAGGATGATCGGGCCGAACGCGGCGCCGAAGCCCGCCCAGGCGAAGCCGACCAGGTCGAGGATCGTGCTCTCGGGGTTCAGGGCGAGCAGGACCGCGACGATCGAGACCACGAGCACGCACGCGCGCCCGAGGACGACGAGCGTCCGCTGCGAGGGCGTGCGCTTCGCCACCACGCGGTAGATGTCCTCGACCAGGGCCGACGACGTGACGATGAGCTGGCTCGAGATGGTCGACATGATCGCCGCGAGGACGGCCGACAGCACGAGGCCCGCCACCAGCGGGTGCATGAGCGCCTGGGCCATGACCAGGATGACCGTCTCGGGGTTGGCGAGCTCGGACCCGGTCTCGCGGAAGAACACGATCCCCACGAAGCCCGCGGCGACCGCGCCCGCGAGGGACAGGATCATCCACGCCATGCCGATCCGGCGGGCCGTCTTGGCCTCGGCCGCGCTGCGCAGCGCCATGAAGCGCACGATGATGTGCGGCTGACCGAAGTAGCCGAGGCCCCACGCGAGCGACGAGACGATGCCGATCGCGGCGGCGCCGGTGAGCGCCTCGCCGCCCAGCATCGACACGTGGGCGGGGTCGATCGCCGCGCCGAACTCGCCGACGCCACCGACCGCGACGACGGCGATGACCGGGACGATGAGCACGGCGGCGAGGATCATGAGGCCCTGCACGAAGTCGGTGAACGACGCTCCGAGGAAGCCGCCGAACAGCGTGTAGGCGAGCGTCACGCCGCCGACGAGCAGCATGCCGACGGTGTAGTCGCCGCCGAACGAGCTCTCGAAGAACACGCCGCCCGCGACCATGCCGCTCGAGATGTACAGGGTGAAGAACACGAGGATGATCACGGCCGAGACGATGCGCAGCAGGCGCGTGCGGTCGCGCAGACGGTTCTCGAAGAAGCTCGGGATCGTGATCGAGTTCTTCGCGACCTCGGTGTAGGCCCGCAGGCGCGGCGCCACGAACTTCCAGTTCAGGTACGCGCCGACGGTCAGCCCGATCGCGATCCACGCCTCGATCAGACCGGCGGCGTAGATGGCGCCGGGCAGGCCCATCACGAGCCAGCCGGACATGTCGGACGCGCCGGCGCTCAGCGCCGCGACGGCCGGCGGCAGGTTGCGGCCGCCGAGCATGTAGTCCTCGTGGTCCTTGGTCTTGGTGGCGGCGTAGACGCCGATGCCGATCATGGCTCCGAAGTAGATGACCAGGGCGATGATCAGCCAGGTGTGTGGGGACATGGGTGGTGCTCCTCCTCGAGCGCCCGGCGGTTCCCGGGGCACGGCCGCCTACCTTAGGCGACCGCAAGCAGGTCGCGCCACTCGGCCGCTCCCCCGGCCCGGGCTACCAGCGGTCGTGCACCAGCGGGCGGATGGCCTCGTCGTAGAGGTCGCGCACGCCGTCGAGGAACTCCTGAGGCAGGGGCCCGACCTCGCCCGCCGCGGCGTTCGCCCGGGCCTGCTCCGGGTTCCGCGCCCCCGGGATCACCGTGGTCACGCCGGGCTGCTGGGCGACCCATGCGAGGGCCGCCGTCGCGGGTTCCAGGCCGGCGTCCCGGGCGAGGCCCGCGAACCGCGCCGCGGCGTCGACGCCCGTCTCGTAGTCCACGCCCGAGAACGTCTCGCCCACGTCGAACGCCTCGCCGTGCCGGTTGTAGCTGCGGTGGTCGTTCTCGGCGAACGTCGTGTCCCGCGTGTAACGGCCGCTCAGCAGCCCGCTCGCCAGCGGCACGCGCGCGATGATGCCGACCCCCGCCTCGATCGCGGCCGGCAGCGCCGCGTCGAGCGGCTTGCGCCGGAACGCGTTCAGGATGATCTGCACGCTCGCGATTCCGGGGCGCTCGATCGCCCGGAGCGCCTCGGCGACGGTCTCGACGCTCACGCCGTAGGCCGCGATCGCGCCGTCCGCCACGAGTGCATCCAGGTCGTCGAAGACGCGGTCGGCCTCGTACACCTCGCTCGTGGGGCAGTGCAGCTGCACCAGGTCGAGCGTGTCGACGCCGAGGTTGCGGCGCGACCGGTCGGTCCAGGCGCGGAAGTTGTCGAGCGTCGCGTGAGCGAGGTCGGGGCGCTCCGCGCGGCGGATCATCTTGGTCGCGACGACCACGTCCGAGCCCGGGTTGCTCCGCAGCCAGCGGCCGATCAGCTGCTCGCTGCGCCCGTCGCCGTACACGTCCGCGGTGTCGAAGAACGTGACCCCCGCCTCGTGCGCCGCATCCAGCACGGCGAGGGCGTCGGCCTCGTCGACGTCGCCCCAGTCCGCCCCGAGCTGCCAGGTGCCGAGGCCGATGACGGAGACGTCGCGTCCGGTGCGTCCGAGAGTGCGCTGCTGCATACCTCGAGCGTAGTCAGGATGGGAGCGCTCCCGGGCCTTCCGTGACGAGGAGGTGGAACTGGTCAGCGTCGATGATCCGCACGCCGAGCTGCTCGGCCTTCGCGAGCTTGGATCCGGCACCGGGCCCGGCGGCCACGAAGTCGGTCTTCTTGCTCACGCTGGACGCGGCCTTGCCTCCCGCCTTGAGGATCGCCTCCTGCGCACCCTCGCGCGTGTACCCCTCGAGCGATCCGGTCGCGACGATCGTCAGCCCCTCGAGCACGCCCCCGGCGGCGGTCGCGGCGCCCGGCCCGGGGTGGCCGGGGGTCTCGAACCGCACGCCGGCCGCGCGCCAGCGCTCCACGATCTCGCGATGCCAGTCGACCGCGAACCACTCGGTCAGCGAGTCGGCGATGGTGGGGCCCACTCCCTCGACCGCGGCGAGCTCGTCGCGGCCCGCGGCCATGACGGCGTCCAGCGAGCCGAACCACGCCGCCAGGGCGCGCGCAGCGACCGGGCCGACGTGGCGGATGTTCAGCGACACGAGCAGGCGCCAGAGCTCCTTCGTCTTCGCCTTCTCGAGCTCCTCGAGGAGCTTGAGCGCCTGCGCCGACGGCTGCGGCCCCTCGATCCCCTGCTTGCGCTCGGCCGCCGTCGGATTGCGCCGGAACGGGGCTCGGCGCACGTACTCGCCGGTCTTCTCGTCGACGCGCTTCTCGCCGGTCTCGGCGTCGCGGACGACCACCTCGATGGGGACGAGCTGATCCAGTGTCAGCTCGAACAGCGCGGCCTCGGTGTGCAGCGGCGGGTCGGCCGGCACGTCCGGCTGGGTCAGCGCGGCCGCCGTGACCTCGCCCAGCGCCTCGATGTCGAGCGCGCCGCGGGACCCGATGTGCTCGACGCGGCCCCGCACCTGCGCGGGGCAGTCCTTCGCGTTCGGGCAGCGGAGGTCGATGTCGCCCTCCTTCATGGGCCGCAGCGGCGTGCCGCACTCGGGGCACTCGGCGGGCATCACGAAGGCGCGCTCCGTGCCGTCGCGCTTCTCCACGACGGGTCCGAGCACCTCGGGGATGACGTCGCCCGCCTTGCGGAGGACGACCGTGTCGCCGATCAGCACGCCCTTGGCCTTGACGACGTCCTGGTTGTGGAGCGTGGCCTGACGCACGACGGACCCGGCGACGTGGGCGGGCTCCATGACGGCGTACGGCGTGGCCCGGCCCGTGCGCCCCACCGACACCACGATGTCCAGCAGGCGCGTGTGCACCTCCTCGGGCGGGTACTTGAACGCGATCGCCCAGCGCGGCGCACGGCTGGTGGCGCCCAGCTCGTCGTGAAGCGCGAGCTCGTCGACCTTCACGACGATGCCGTCGAGCTCGTGCTCGATCGCGTGCCGCTGCTCGCGGTAGCGCTCCACGAAGGCGAGCACCTCGTCGATGCCGTGGCACACGGCTGGGTGCGGGCTGATCGGCAGGCCCCAGTCCTTCAGCAGCGCGTAGACCTCGCTCTGCGCGGCCACGGGCGGGTCCGGCCACGCGCCGATGCCGTGCACGTACAGGCGCAGCGATCCGACGCGCGCGAGGGCGGCCTCGAGGTCGAGGCCCTGCTTCTTGTCGAGCTGCTGCCGCAGGCCGCCGCTCGCGGCGTTGCGGGGGTTGGCGAAGGCGGGGAACCGGCGCGCGGCCGCCGTGCGGGCACGCTCCTCGTCGAACTCGCCGGCCGCCGCGCGGCGCGCGCCGAAGCGCTCGCGCGCCTCGGCGACCGCGCGGTCGCGCAGCTCCGCCTGCAGCGCGTTGAGCCGCTCGAAGGCGGCGACCGGGATGAAGACCTCGCCGCGGACCTCGACGATCGCCGGGTGGCCCTCGCCCGCCAGGCGCTCGGGGATGTCCGCGAGGCGCAGGGCGTTCTCCGTGACGAGCTCTCCCACCCGGCCGTCGCCGCGGGTGGCAGCCGACGTGAGCACGCCGTTCTCGTAGCGCAGGCTGATCGCCAGGCCGTCGATCTTGAGCTCGGTCAGCCACGCGACCTGGCGGCCCGCGGCATCCTGCGTCTTGGCGCACCAGTCGCGCAGCTCGTCGACCGTGAACACGTTGTCGAGGCTCATCATCCGCTCGGCGTGCTCGATCGTCGCGAGCGCGGTGCCCTCGGCCGCCCCCACCATCTGCGTCGGCGAGTCCTGGCCCTGCAGCTCGGGGTGCGCGCGCTCGAGCTGCTCGAGGCGTCGCATCCACCCGTCGTAGGTCGCGTCGTCGACCAGCGAGACGTCGCGGCCGTAGTAGGCGTCCTTCGCCTCGAGGATGCGGTCGGTCAGCTCGCGCGCCTCGGCGCGCGCCTCGTCGAGGGTCAGTTCGGGAAGGTCGATCTCGCCGTCAGCCACCTGCCCAGTCTATGAACGGGGTCCGACGTTCCTCCGCCGCTTGCGCCCCGCCGGGGCCGGGAGCTAGGTGTACCCGGTCGGCACGTTGGTGACACTCGGGTAGGGAGAAGGCCTCCACGATTGGTGGTGTCTAACGTCACCGAAGTGGAGGCCTTCTCTTGG